>AUXO011192590.1_pt1 | contig 10138 bp, 8 predicted proteins | sample 768731 | NCBI WGS metagenome assembly AUXO01 (sample SAMN02715735, study PRJNA202380) | gut metagenome | biome: sheep rumen | host: Ovis aries | place: New Zealand: Palmerston North | reverse complement strand
AATGAAACATTTTTCCCAAAAAAAGTTGTTTGTCCAAATTGTAGAAGCCATGGAGATATAGAAGACCTCCAATTCATAGGAACCGGAAAAATTTATACTTATTCTATAATCCATACTGCAACAGAAGATTTCAAAAATAATTCCCCATATGCAGTGGGAATAATTGAACTTGATGAAGGTGCCAAAATTACAGCTCAAATCGTAGATTGTGATTTTGATGATTTAGAAATTGGAAAAGAAGTCGAAGTTGTATTCAGGAAGATTAGAGAAGAAGGTAAATCAGGAGTAATATCATATGGATACAAATTCAAACTCAAAGAATGAAACAGGATTATTATTTATAGGACATGGAAGTAGATTACCCTATAATAAACAAGTAGTAACTGAACTTGCAGAAAAATACTCTGCATCACAACCAGATTATCCTATGGAAGTAGGATTCATGGAATTAGTAAGACCAAGTATTGCTGATGCATTCAACAAACTCAAAGAAACTGGTGTGAAAAGAGTTATTGTGACTCCAATATTCTTAGCACATGGAAAACATACAAAAAAAGATATTCCTACAATATTAGGAATTGAACCATCTGATGAAGAATTAAATCCAGATGAACAAGCTCAACCAGAACACCACCATGACCATGAACATGGACACCATCACGGACACCATCATGGACATCATCATCATGCTCCAGCTGAACCAGTTGAATTTGATGGTGAAATTATTTACAATGAACCTATTGGTGCAGACGATGGACTTGTAGCTGTATTACATGATAGAATTGATAAATATTTATAATTAAATAAATTCTTAACCTCCAATTTTTTTAAACTAATTTTATGAACCAATGATGATAATATGAATAAAACTATATCAGAACTTGGAGAAATTAAACTAATTGAAAGATTACTGGATAAGAGAGATAAAACATTATCCAATATAAATCCTCAGATATTAGCCAGTTATCATGATGATGCTGCCATAGAACTTAATACCAGCACTTATACTGTGATATCCACAGATATGCTTATAGAACACACGCATTTTCCTAAAAATATGACGCATTATCAGATGGGTGAAAAAATTGTAACGGTAAATGTAAGTGATATAATCTCTATGAATGCCATACCATCCGCAATTGTGATTTCCATGGCTTTAAATCCTAATATGACAGTTGAAGAATTTGATGATATGATTGATGGAATACTTCACAAATGCGAGGAATATGGAATTACCCTTATTGGAGGAGACCTTAACCAAAACGAGGAGATTATATTATCTGCTACTGCTATGGGCAAAATTAATAAAAATATTAAATTACAAAGTAATATTAATGATAACGATTTAATAGCAATAACTGGTGAACTAGGAAGTCCTGCTGCAGGATTAGATTTGCTAAATTCAGATGATAAAATCGATATACCTCTTGAAGAAGAAGAAAAAATTATAAAAAACATTCTTGAGCCTAATTTACCAATTAAAGAATCAGAATATTTTCAAAAATATCCTGAAATAATTTCATCAATGACTGATATAACTGATGGATTAGCTGCAGAACTTGGTCATTTAAGAGAAAAAAATCCTGAATTAGGTTTTGAAATAGAGTTCAACAATATTCCATTTAATTCCTATTTACCTCATGTAGCTAGACACTTTAATAAAAGTTTAAATTATTATTTACTACATTTTGGTGAAGAATTTGAATTACTTTTAACCATTAAAGAAAAGGAATATCTTAAACATAAAAAAGAACTTGATGGCCTGATTTATATTATAGGAAAAGTTAATACTTCAAAGAATTTGACATTAATAAAGGATAATTCAATTGAAATTATTGAAGCAAGAGGATATGAACATTTAAAGTGATAATATGAATATTTGTAATGTATGTCCTAATAGTTGTAATTTAGATAATCAAACTATTTGTGGAGAAAAGCCAGAATTTGATAGTTTAGAATATGTTGAGGCAACTGCTGTGGCAATTGATCCTATTGAAAAGAAACCATTATATCATTTTCTACCCGGAACTGAAACATTATCCATTGGAACAAAAAACTGCAATATAAAATGTTTATTTTGTCAGAATCATTCAATAGCTCAACCATCAAAAGATTCAGATGTATATTTTAAAAGATACACTCCTGAGGAATTAGTGGATTTTGCACTGGAAAAGAACTTGCCCAGTATTTCATGGACATATAACGAACCCACTATACATTATAAATGGATTATCCAAACTGCAGAAATTGCAAGAGAAGAAGGTATTAAGACTGTTCTTGTTACAAATGGTTATAATACACCAGAATTAATTAATAAATTATCCAAGTATGTAGATGCTGTCAATGTTGATATAAAAAGTATTGAAAACCAATTTTATCGGGAAGTATGTTATGCTCAAATAGACCCTGTTCTTAACAGTGTTGAAACTTACTATAAAAATGGAGTTCATATAGAAATTACCAATTTACTTATTCCCGGATATAATGATAGTTTATCCACAATTAGAGGTCTTGTGGACTATCTCAAAAGATTATCTGATAAAATTCCGTTACATTTCTCAGCATTCTATCCTCAATATAAAATGATGGATGTGGAACCAACAAGTCCAAAAATAATTGATAAGGCCTGTGATCTTGCTAAATACATGGGACTTAAATATGTTTATCCTGGTAATGTACCATCCAGCTATAAGGATAATACTATTTGTAAACACTGCAGACAACCATTAATAAAAAGAGTAGGTTATCAAGTTGAAACATACATAACCAATCAGAATGCATGTTCACATTGTAACCATAAAGCAGATGTAATAACATTTTAAGAGTTTTGATGGAGTTTAGAATACTCCACCGCCACCTCCACCAAATCCTCCACCAATATCTCCTATATCACCGAAGGATCCTACATCACCTGATGATGATTCACTGGTATGATTAAATGTATAGAATGGTGTGTAACAGTAGTATAAACCACCATAATAACCCATTCCAATTATATCATATTCGTCTATATAACTTTGAGATACATTTATATCTTTGAAATATTTTTTCATATTTTTTGTTACTTCATCTGCACAGCCTAATGCTGTTGCATATACTAAATATCTGCCCCAAACCTGTACTGATTGAGGAGGATATTCTTTTATTAAACTATAATCATTTAGATAGTTTTCGAAGTTTTTCCATTTATCATGGAATTCCCTACCGGATTGTGTCCATGAACCAAATATATCCTGTGGAAGACACATGAAGATTATGCTTACTATACCAAGAATTATAGCTGCTATGTAGGTATATATTACACATGGTCCGCTTGCATCCATGATATATAAGAAAATAACTGTTAAAACAGCTATTATAAAATATATTGTGCCTACCGTTAACATTTTAGAATAACCTGAATCATTAAAGTATTCTCTTATACGTAACTCATTTAATTCATTTCTCAAATCTATTTTCCATGCATCCATGAAGCTTAAATAAGTATCCTTATTTGAAGAGTCTCCAAGATCTTTCAATGAAATATTTGAATTTCCATCCTGGAATTTATTCATGAAATCAATAACATCGATTTGATATTGCTGTAAACTGGATGTGTCCTTATTAGTATTTTTAATGATTGTGTCATCCTCATTACTGGAAATTACTTTGAAATACCCTTTATCAATTAGATCAAGTAATGTTGCACTGAACCCATTACTGTCTGATTCACCTTTTGGATCTATCATCAATGCATTTACAAACACTGGTGAATCATTAGTTGGTACATCAGATTCATATTCTGCCTGATACATTATTTTAGGTTCTCTACCATACTTGCGATAAATTCCTAATGGAACTAACAGTAAAGCCATAAATATTACTGCAATTGATAAATAGACTGTATTCCAAAATCCTCTATCATTTTCTGCCTTTACTTGTTGTTGTTCAATAACAGCTTTTGCATCCTTATTTATTACATCAGCATTTTCAGTACTAGTAAAATACTCTTTAGGCATTAATATTCTCTGTTCTGCATACTCTTTACTGTCTAATGATTCATATTCTGTGTGAAGTGTATCATCACCAGTCCATGAATGAGTAACTACCTTATCTGGTGGATTATACCACATTTCAACATTATCTTTACTGCCGGGTAAATGAATATTAGTTACTAAACTATCTACACCTTTTTCCCATTCAGAACTCCATGACTTATACTGTAATTCAGCAATATCATTATAAATTTTAAGTCCTTTATTAAAAGTATAATGATATATTACCTGAACATCCCTATCACTAACTTTCTGTGTTTTAGCTGAGTCCATATAAAGCCATACCTTAATTCGAACATTATTATTTGATGTTAATACTTCAACAGTATTATAATAACCAGGTGTTTCAACAGAAATATTAGAAATTGATTGGGCTCCCTCAATATTAATATCCCTATAAACACCATTGACAGTACCAGAAATACTGTAAAGCATCTCCTGAGATATAACACAAGATCCATCAGGTTGAACAGTTATGTCCTCCATTACTTTAGGCAATTCATAATCACCAGCTGAAGCTACAGGAATCAGCATAAAAAGTAAAATAAAGAACACAATCCACAGCTTTTTATAGTTCATATATTAAACCCCCTTTGAATATTTTTTCTAATTGATATTAGTATAAATTTGATTATTAAAATAATTATCTGAAAAATAACAGTTTTATCAAAACAATGAGAAAATAGGCCATATAACGATTAAATTATAAAATTAATAATAATAATAATATTCCTAAAAAGAACAAGTATTGATGAATCAGATTAATTTTAATCAAGCAGTTTACAGTTGTTAAGTCCTTATTAAATCCTATTTTTTTTTATCCACATAAACAGGAGATGAAAAAATTATGAAATAACAATTAATTTTATTTTAAACCAATGAAAATGTTCAGATAGACGTTTTTTACTCCTTAATTATAGTATATGTTTATAAAATACATAAACAATACAATCTAAAAACAAACGAAGTAGGAGTAGCAACATTAAATACTCCACTAAAAAACGACAAATATGAGATAAAAATCTATAATCCGGATACTGAAGAAACTTACTATGACTACATAGATTTCGAAGACGAAACAGACAATACAACCGACAACATAAAAGTATCCAATTACGATAAAAACCATCAAAAAACAATAAAAAACAGAAAAAAAATAGAACATCCATATAAATACAATGTAGCAAGAAAAGCAAACTACCTGAACTTATCAAAATTAAACGAGATATTTAATCAAAACTTTACAAACGGAAACTTATTAGTATTCATTGACGGAAAATTAGTATTTAATGGTACAACAACAGATGATTTATCATTAATTATCTATAATTTAATGAATTTAATATCTGGAAACCATGAAATAAAAGTAATATTTACAGATAACAACGGAAATATAGATAATTATACTGAAAATATAACAGTATCTCACCTCCCACCTTATTTTAATTTTTTACTGATTTATCTAGGAAATTGAATAGAAATAATACAGGATATTATATAATCCAAATAGGATTACATAATCCAAAATACAATACATAACATTACATAATCCAAAAAGGATTATATAATCCAAAATACAATACATAATATTATATAATCCAAATAGGATTAAGTTTAGGTGATGAAGATGGCAATAGCATGGGGTACAGAAAATAATCTTGATGATAGTTTATTTTATAATAGAAAAGAAGATTTGGAATTTTTAACAAATATTTTAGATAGTTCTCAATACGGATCCACACCGACAATACTTTTAACAGGTATCAGAGGTGTTGGAAAAACTGCATTAATGAATAAACTTAAAAATGATTTTAAAGAGGAATATTTAGTAATTTATATGGATTTATCATATTCTGACAAGTATCAAAAAGATGAATTTACAAGAGAAGCATTTATGGAACTATTTTACAAAGAAATAATAAATGCATGTAATGAATTTGGATTAAAAACAATAGATAAACAAATAGAGAAATATGTTAAAACCCATGATATTAAACTAATTAAAGAAATTATTTCATATGAAAACATGCCTGTTCCTATTCCAGGATTAGAAGATAATTACTCCAAATTAGCCAGTTTTGTAATGGATTTGCCTCAAAAAATTTATGAAGAATATGAAGATAAAATGAAAGGGGTTTTCATATTTATAGATGAATTTCAGATTATTAAAGAATTAGATAACTATAATAACTTTTTATGGTTTATAAGAAGCATTGTTCAATCACAAAAAAATGTTGCCTATATGTTTACTGGAAGTATGAGCATTAAGAACTCTTTAATTGAAGATATTGCCGGAAAAAATGGAGCTTTTGGGGGTCGAATGCTATCAATTGACATATCACCATTTTCATATGAAACAACAAAAAACTATTTGAAAGAAAGAGCAGATTTTCTAAAATTCAGTGAAGACGGATACAAAAGATTTTATAAATGTACTAAAGGAGTTCCTTTTTACATTAATACTTTTGCAAGGTTAATATCTCCAGATAAACTATTAACTGAAGAAATCGTTAAAAAAGAATTTTATAATGCACTTCCATATTTAGCAATTCATTTAAAAAGTATGTGGGATAAATTAAATTACTCCGAACAAAAAATCATAGTTCAATTATTAAATAATCCACTTAAACGTGTGGAAATTGCTAAAAACTTAAATATCACATCAGGAACCCTTTCCAAACCTTTAATAAAATTACAGGAACTAGGATTAATTGAAATAAATGATGAGCAAAAATATCAAATTGTAGATTCAATATTAGGATTATGGTTAAAAAATGAATATGATACAAAAGGTGTTTATCCATATAGAATATCTTAACCCACTAAGAAAAATAGCTTAAGCTCCTCAACACCAACTCATTAATATCACCACCCAATAATACAAAAACTGGATTATGAACTTAAAAACGCCATTAAACAGTTTAATCCAAATTTAAAGTCATTAGTGAAAAATAAGAAAAAATAAGTTAAAAATTTTTTTTACGAAAAATCAAATTTGTTGGACACTAGAAGTAATAAAAAAGAAAAAAAGTTTACACTTATAAAATTCATAGTCTCTCCTTTTTTTAACTTTTGAGTGTTCGCCAAAAGTCAACTTTTTATTGAAAAAATCATCTTAATATTCCATTTGAGAAGTGTTAAGAATCTTTTAAAAATATTTTTATATTTTTGCAGACACCCACAAATTATTTAATAAGTATTTCCACTTATCCTAATATTATGCGTGAATCTCCTTCAACAACTTTGTATACCAAATAGTACCATATTATGTCCAAAACTATTATTTTAAAATACATCTACGAAGATAATTTATAATTGGAATATTAGATAGGATTATATTAACACTATGAAGCTTTTTGAGCATCCTAAAACTAAAAAAAAAGTAAAATACAGATTAAATCTGTTTAGAATAAATGGACATGTAATCTAAATCACCATAAGAACTTATACGTTCTATATGTTCTAAATATTCCATGTCTATATGTGAAATTTTAAAATCAACTTCTAAATTTTCTTTCATGTGTTTTACATCTTCAGATTTTACTATAGGTAATAATCCTAATTCAATACAATATTTAATGCATAATTGTGCAACTGTTACATCATATTCTTCTGCCATAATCTGTAAATTTGGATTATTAAGAATCTTACTATTAGCAAGAGGTGAATATGCTTCTACAAGTACTTCTTCATTACGACTATAATCTATTATGTCAAATGGAGTATTGCTTATATGTGCTAAAACCTGATTTATCATTGGTTTTATTTCACAATTATCCATTAAATTGTCTAAATCTATTTTTTGAAAATTGGATACTCCAATAGCACGTACTAAATCACTTTCATAAAATTCTTCTAATAGTTTCCATATTGCCATATTTTCTTTGAGATAATGATTTTCTCCCCTAAATTCATTCCATGGTTGAGGACTATGAATTAGAAGTAAATCAATATAATCCAAGTTTAAATTTTGAAAAGATTTATCAAGATTTTGTTTGGCATCCAGATATGATTTTGCACTTGGATCTATTTTTGTAGTAACAAATAATTCATTCCTGTCTATATCAGAAGAATTAATTGCATTGCCTACTCCAACTTCATTTTCGTATATATATGCTGTATCTATAAGTCTATAGCCTAAATCTATAGCATCTTTTAGAGTAGCTTGTGTTGTTAGATTATCCATCATTGCTGTTCCAAAACCAATTTTTGGAATTTTTACACCATTGGATAATCTGTAGTATTCATTTAACATGACTCATATCCATAAGTTTATAATTATCTTTTTAAAAATAGTTATTAAAATAATTAATCTATATTGGAAAAATAAAAAATAGAATTTATATCCCTATCTGTTTTAAGGTATGTCTATCGTAACACGTTACCCTTAAACATAGGATATAATAATTCATAGGCATCTACTAAAGCAAGTGCTGATGGATTAGTGCTGGATGATATTATTTCTGATTCATGTTCGTTGAAATATTGTTTAATTACCTTATTTACCATGTTGTTTTGTCCTAAAGCTGTTGCATAAATGATGGCTAAAGACAAGTTATCCATAGATTCTGGTGGATATTTGGTTACTAAACTGTAATCTGTGATATAATATTCATATGATTTCCATTTTTCATTGAAATATTTGCCTTTTTTTGTCCATTGTCCTTGTATAGTTTTATTTAATATCAACATGATTATTGATTCTGGTATAAGTGCGATTATTGCCCTGAATATCCAGTCTTCAATAGGCACGTATGGTTTAAGTACAAATATCATGAGAGTAGCTGATATTAATATGAAAGATACTGTAATTAATCCATAAATCAAGGAATAATAGGATCCTTTATGATGATAATACTGGTTAATTTTAGTGTAATATGTATCTTCTACGGTTTTTTTCCAATTTTTATAGAATTTATTGATATTTATTTCATTAAGTAAGATAACATGATTTTCGTCCATTAATTTAGATAAGTATTCTAGAATCATTTGTTCATTCTTTTGTAGATTGGACCAGTCTGTTTCAGTTATTTTTATTGATACATTAGCGTTACTTGTTTTATAAATTTCAATATATCCATTATAATATAAATTAAGGATTATAGCATTTAATCCATCAGTATCTATTTCTCCAATTTCACCGTTTACTAATGCATTAACCAGCAATAAATCATCATCTACTGGAATTTCAGTTTCATATTTTGAATCATAAGATATGGACGGTTCTTTAATCCATTTATAATAAATTACTGCTGGACTAGCTATCAATATTACACTTATTGCTAATAAAATGTATGAAATAATCGTGTTTAGCACTATTGAATCCTGATATTCTGCCTGACTTTTTTCTATAAGTAATTTTGCATCCTGATTAATTACTTCCATATTTTCAGTACTGTTAAAATATTCTTTTGGTATGAGTATTCTTTGTTCAACAGTTTCTCCATCATTTATTATCTTATAATTTGTTTTATATGTTTCAAATGAGGATAATGATGAATTAACTACTTTATATGATGGATTATTCCATAATTCAACTCCTGTATAATTACCTGGAATGGTTAGATATGTTTGAAGCTTAAATACACCTTTTTCCCATTCAGAACCCCAAGGCATGTATTTATATTCTGCAACATCATTATACATTTTAACTCCGTTATTAAGGTTATAATTGTATATTATTCTTGCATTATCTCCGGATGCATACTGTGTTCTGGCTTCATCTGTATATAATAATACTTTTATTTTAACACCGTTTGTTTTATTTTCTACTTCTATCTTATTATAGAATCCTGGTGTTTCAACAGAAATATTAGATATGCTTTGATTACCTGAAATAGGTATGAATCTGCTGAGACTATTTATATTATCCTGGAATGTATAATTTACATCTTCCTTGATGTGTACTGTCCCATCTTTAGTGATATTATGTTGCTTAACTACTACATAAATTGAATAATCTGAATTTTCATTATTATCTGCGTATGTTGCAGGTATTAATAGAAACATGACAACTATTACCAGTATACTGAGTTTCCGGATATTATGATTCATTAAGCATTACACCATTTTAAAAATAAATTTATAATAAGTAGTTTATTATT
>AUXO015272896.1_pt1 | contig 10140 bp, 7 predicted proteins | sample 768731 | NCBI WGS metagenome assembly AUXO01 (sample SAMN02715735, study PRJNA202380) | gut metagenome | biome: sheep rumen | host: Ovis aries | place: New Zealand: Palmerston North | reverse complement strand
GTGATGGGAATCGAACCCACGTAACCAGCTTGGAAGGCTGGAATTCTACCATTGAACTACACCCGCATATTTTGAGCTTTGTTTGATTGTTTGTTGCTGTTCCCCTGCAACGTATATTATTATAGCACACTTTCAAGGATTTGTCAAGCCTTTTTTCAAAAAAAATTGAAATTTTTTCAAAAAAATTTTCCGGAAGGGTAAACTTCCGGAAAATGGGCGATATTACGCAAAATTTACAATGACATTCTGATTTCCGCCTGTTGTGACATTGACAGAATGGAAAATTGTTCCATTGTCAATCATTTCCGATGCAATCACATCTTCCACACGGTCACGCAGGACACGGCGAATTTCTCTCGCTCCGTAACGCTTCCCGAATGCTTCCTTTGCAATGGACTCCAAAGCCTTGCGGTCATATTCAAGCTTGATGTCCTTTTCCTGCAACGGCTCACGCATTTCGTCAAGCATCAGTCCGGCAATATCTGCATAATGAGATTCATTCAGAGGATTGAAGACAATAATTTCATCAATACGGCTGATGAATTCCGGACGGAGGAAATCACGGAGGGCTTTCAATGCCTTTTCCTGACTGATGTCTTCCACGGTCTTGTTAAAGCCGACACCAGTTGACTTGTCGGTTGAACCAGCGTTAGAAGTCATACAAATGACAGTATGTGCAAAGCTGACATTTCTCCCCTGCGCATCTTCAATCTGACCTTCGTCAAGAATCTGCATGAGAATATTCATCACATCAGGGTGCGCCTTCTCGATTTCGTCAAAGAGAATGACGGAATAAGGCTTTCTGCGCACTTTCTCAGTCAATTGTCCGGCTTCGTCATATCCCACATATCCGGGGGGCGAACCAATCAGACGAGCGACAGAATGCTTTTCCATGAATTCTGTCATGTCGAGACGAATCAGCGGTTCAGCAGCATCAAACAGCTCCGATGCCAGCACCTTGACAAGTTCCGTTTTTCCGACACCAGTCGGTCCTACGAAAATGAAGGATGCCGGACGAATGCGCTCACTGAATTGAATTCTTGTACGCTTGATAGCCTTTGCAAGGGATTCCACCGCCATATCCTGCCCGACTACTTTTTTCTTGAGACGTTCAGCAAGACCTTTCATTTTGGTCATTTCGGTTTCAGCAATTTTATTTGCGGGAATTCCTGTCCAGAGTTCAATCACGGCTGCGAGGTCAGTTTCAGCGACTTCAATTTTACTGCATTTTTCTTCCAGTTCGGCTTTCTTGATTTCAAGACGGCTGACGACGGATTTTTGCTCCGCAATTTTCGCATAATCCGGCTCAGCGGATTCATTGAGTTCCGTCAATGTTTCATTTGCCTGTACAAGTTCAGCAGATGCCTTGTCGAGCTGGGTCAATTCCTTTGCACGGATGCTTCTGTATGCACAGCTTTCATCAAGAAGGTCAATTGCCTTGTCAGGCAGGAAACGCCCTGTAATATACCGTTCCGAGAGAACCGCACAAAGACGGAGAATGCTGTCATTGATTTTGACTCTGTGATACTTCTCATAATATTCACGGATGCCAAGAAGAACATCAGCAGTTTCCTCAACAGTCGGCTCAACGACGGTGACAGGCTGGAAACGTCTTTCGAGTGCGCTGTCTTTCTCAATATACTTGCGGTATTCCTTGAAAGTCGTTGCACCGATGACCTGAATTTCCCCACGGGAGAGAGCCGGCTTCATGATATTGGCGGCATTCATTGAGCCTTCAGAATCACCAGCACCAACGAGATTATGCACCTCATCAATGAACAAAATGACATTTCCGGCTTTCTGAACGTCTGCAATCAGACCTTTGACACGGCTTTCGAACTGTCCACGGAATTGTGTACCAGCCACCAACGCTGTCAAATCCAGCAGATAGATTCTCTTGTCAAGCAGGTGAAATGGCGCATCTCCTTGAGCGATATGCTGGGCGATACCCTCTGCAATGGCAGTCTTACCGACACCCGGTTCACCGATGAGACAAGGGTTATTTTTGGTACGTCTGGAAAGAATCTGCATTGCACGGGCAATTTCCCTGTCACGACCGATAATTCTGTCAAGCTCGTTATTTTCGGCACGTCTGCTGAGGTTGGTACAGTAATTATCAAGGAATTTATATTCTTTTTCCTCTTTTTTCTTTTTGGTGGTACGGCTTTTAGAGGCATTTTCTTTTCCGTTTCCGCTCTTGGGCTTTTCGCTGGAATTGCTGTTATTTGCCGGACTATGTCCGCCGGAGAAAAGACCACGGAGAAAATTCGGCATTGCATCAACAGTGGCATCCATAGCCTCTTCGAGATTGTCGCCGAAAGTATCAATCCCCTCCGGCATTGCCTGCATCATCTCTTCGGAAATTTCCTCTAATTCCGCATCATCTGCGTTGAGCAGGTGAGAAAGGTTCGGAAAAGTCGAAAGAGGAAGATTCAGAGCCTTTGCGCATACCAGACAATACCCCTCCTGCTGGGGTTCTTTACCGTTCTGCGGTTTTGAAACAAAAATGACCGCTGGTCGTTTCTGGCACTTACTACATAAAAACATAGACATAATTTACTTCATCCCTTCTTTGCTCCGGTTTTCAGACTGTCAAATATTTCAACATGAAATGATAGACATACCGGAATATGATTGTATGATTCATTGTTTCCTGATTGAAAATCAGCATCTGACCGTCTGTCAATGCCATGGTCAGGCGGATGGCAGCGGTTAAAATTGCCGTTCCCCCTGCTACTTCCATCAATCCCAATGGTATCGCTAAAATACGGCTTTTTCCTGTGATATGTCCCTGCTCCCCTGAATATTCCACCAAAGACGAAACAATATTGAAAACAGCTCCTATCACAAACAAAATCAACAAAAATAACACCATTGTCAGCAACTTACAATAAGCCTGTTTATAATACAATGCTTCCAGAAGTTCCGCACACTCTCTGGGGGCTGTTTCACATTCCTGCAAAAACAGCTGAAATGCCGGAATATTCCCTGAAAAATACTGCAAAAGTGTTTTTTCGGAATGGGGTCTGACATATCGGGAAATCAATGCATCTGTCGAATTTCCCATAATCTCCACAAACCATTCCGGACATTCTTCGCCAGTAATCGCTTTTTCTGCCATTTTCCGCAAACCCTCTGCGTCGGGTGTCTCCTCTCCTTCCAAGGCGGTCAATGCAAGCGATTCTGACGCATTTTCGAAAATGTCAGGCTGTCCCGATTCCAGAACCTCTTGCAGGGTAGTAATGATTTTCTCCTGAAACATTTTTTCGTAAACCGGAATACTCAAAAAGCTTGCGCCTGCGAATGCTCCGGTGACTACCATCACAAACAGGATTGTTTTTAAAACTTCCTTCCGGAAACCTTTCTGGACTGTATGATATAAAATTCCTCCGGCAATACTCAGAAACAGAACATCGTAAAACCACCAGAACTGCGCTCCCATATATTGCCTCCTCAACCTACACTTGTTCGGTTAATCTTGTCATATCCGAGCAGATAGAAATATTTTCCGTTTCTTAAAATTCGTTCGTAGGCATCGGCGACCTGTGTCGAGCCTGTTTTTTGTCCGGTGAAATCGAAACTTTCAATCTGTCCGGAATCCAGTACATATGCCATGTCGTCATAAATAATGACGTTTTTGGCATTGGCACTCAAAGAAACTGTTTTCGGAACGGCGGACTTCTCCGAGAATAACAGCAGTATTGATTGTCTGCGCCCCTCATTTTTGAGAAGGATTGCCGTTTTTTCGTTGAAATAGTCAAAATCCACGAGGTCAGCGTTAAAGTCATAGCTTCCCAGTAATGCGCCTGTTCCGCTATAATAAGCTGTCCGTGTATCGCCGATAACAAAAGCACTCCCGTCCGAAAATGCACAAGTCCGCATACAAAGCGACGAAAACGGAGAAGTCTCCCACAAAACATCATCACCGTCAAATGTAATATACTGCAAAGTCGTGACAAGTTCGCCGTCCTTTGCACCAATGGCAGAGAAAATACATCCGTTCCCATAAAAGCTTACATCCGAAAGGCGGTCAACACAATCACGGGTATATATCAATTTTCCGTTCATGTCGTAAATACTCAGACGACAGGCATATGTCTCCGATTCCGTCACAACTGCCACATAGCCCTCATCACTCAGCACCGCAAACCAGATAGGCTTGTCAAGCGTTTCCTCATAGAGAATTTTTGCGGGAGTATCCACACGGAATGTCATTCCATTGCTGGAATAAATCAGGGAACGGCTTTCAGAAGTCTTCATGATGGCGTTGCTGTAGGCGTGCTGACGGCTGTCAATGAGTTTTCCGTCCGTTCCGTAAATGTAAAGGTATTTATCACACAGGATAAACAGCTGATTGTTGATAAAGTCGGCTGTATAATCCACACCGCCAGAAATGGAAAGTTCAAATTCTCCGTCTGCAATTGCATCCTCATTCTGAGTGACATTCTGGTAACGTGAACCAATTCCCTCCAGCTTCGGAAACCATAAATCCCTTTTGGCATAGATGAAAGCACAGACCCCGACTATCAAGGCAAATACTAAAAATCTGATAATTTTTCTTCTTCTGATACGGCGATTCCTTTGCAATACAACATCAACATGATTCGCCAAAATCACTGCCTCCCCTCAAAAAGTTCCTCATCTGTATAGAATACCCGATTCAGATACAGACCATGCGGAAGGGCGGTTCTCCCTGCAAGAAGTCTGTTTTTCTCCGCCATAATTTCGTCAAGTTGTTCTATCGGAATTCTGCCCTCATTGACATCAAGCAGAGTCCCTACAAGAATCCTAACCATATTATACAAAAATCCGTTTCCTTTTACAAGCATTTTCACCTCTTCGCCGTGAATTTCTACATCAAAGCTATGAATATGCCGTATAGTGTTGACATTTTCTGCACAATTTGTACAAAACGAGCGGAAATCATGTTCCCCCACAAAATGCTGTGATGCCTCTCTGACCAGCTCCGCATGAAAGGGACGGCGGTAATGGCAAGCCAAATCAATGGCAAACGGATTCTTGCTTTCACTGCAATGCAATAAATACAGATACTCTTTTCCCTTGCAGGAGAATCTTGCATGAAAATCCTCCGGCACTTCCTCACAGGAAAGAATGGAAATATCTTTCGGTAATTCGCCATTAACCCCACGCACAAAGCCTAATTCTCTGATGTTGCTGTTGGTCTTGACGGAAAAACAGAATTGTTTTGCATGAACTCCGGTATCCGTTCGGGAACAGCCGTGAATGGTGACAGGCTCATTCAATACCTTACTGACACATTTCTGTACAACTTCCTGAACCGTGATTCCGTTATTCTGAATCTGATACCCATGATAAGCCGTCCCACGGTAAGCCATCATGACTTTTAAATTTCTCATGATTCCGCCCCCTCATCAGATGTATCAGGGGTTTCCTCGGAAAAATCGTTGATTTGTGTCGGCTTTGGTGCAGATTCTTCGGTGAAACTGATTATATTCTGAACATTGTCAGAGGGTGGAACTTCCGTGAAGGATTCCTCTGTAAAGTGGGGAATGTTGTCGGAATTTGTTTCCGTATCAACAGGATGATTTTCGGGTGTCGTTTCGGTTTCGGTTGCTGTTTCGGTAACAGGCTTCGCCGGATGTTTCCGCTCCCATACATACAATAATATCAAAATCGCCACACTCAAAATAAACATGAATGTTCCGCCTGTAAAGCCTTTGGGGCTGTATTTGAGCTTGACTGTGTGAGTACCTTCTGTGAGGTCAATTCCGCACATTGCATTGAACAGCGGATAAATTTCAGCTTTCTTTCCGTCAACAGTTGCTGTCCAGCCCTCTTCATACGGAATGGAAAGATACAGACAGCCGTCTTTCTGGGCGGTAATTTCTCCCTCTACCTTGGTATCGGAAAAACGTGTCAATTCCATGACGGATTCTTTCAACCGGTTGTAACCTTCCAGAAGAACATTTTCATTCATCTGGTATACATATACCTGAACCGTGCCTTTCTTTGCATCTTCATCCATATCACAGCGGACATTCACCAAATCCCCTGCCTGATATGAGCCGATTGGTGTAATATACGGTTGACGGCTGGTATTGTATCTGTGAAGCTTGACACCGTCAAAATAGATGTCCATATTGTCGCCGTCTGTGACTTTCATCAGGGCATACATCATGCCGTTTTTGACAGCGGTATAATTATACTTGAGGAACGTTTCTCCGGTTGCATCTGCCTGACGGGTGAAGTTATATTTTCCGTAATCGGTGCGCACAACATCATAGCCAGTATGCCCGACATGGGTAATATCAATCGGGGTGAATAAATCATCTGTTATTCCGGTAATACGCTTGAATAACAGATTCTGTTCCTGAAATGGGTTCAAATCTTTGTCAAGCTCTAAGCCCTTACTGTCAGGCTGAATCATGAAACCAAGATTCAGGGCATAATCATTCTTGTAAAGTTTGACACTTTCGCCCTCACCAATCCGCCTTTGTGTGAACGTATCAGCATTATAGCCATCTTTCGCCATGATGTATTTCACATCAAGAAGCATATTTGTTAAGGGTGAAGTATTGGCATAGTAATAACGATTTCCGGCTTCGGAAGCAGGTAAGCCAATCAACCGGAGGAAAGTCGTCATTCTTTCATTCGCCATAGAAGAAAACTGTGATACACCGTCATACAAGTACAATGATGGGTCATTCAGTGTATACCACATTGTCAGTTCTGTACGGCTGAAAATATCATTGTCCTTTGCTTCTTCGCCCTCTACAACGTCAAGGAGCATCTGAATATCTGCATCATTCGCCGGATAGCTGGTATAGCTCGAACTTCCCACGGCTTTGACACCCTCAATGGAATGTACCCCCATTTCGAAACACAATGCCACTGCAAGCAATACCTGAACCAGCTGTTTCGGTGCAAATAATCTGAAAAATATCACTACTAAATAAATTCCGCCTAAAATTGCATTGAGATAGACAAATTTCTTTTCGTCGTCAACTGTAATTCCGGAACTGTACCCCAGCCAGATGAACAAGCCCCCTACTGCCAGCATCGAAATCCAGTGCAGAATATTCAGCTTGTTTTCCATTAAAATCTGATATGCCCTGTATGAAGCAACCAGCACAACAAAACTGAACAGGAATGAAAACCGATACGGCAACATGTTCGGGAAATGGAAACAATGCCAGATAAAATTCAGCTTGTTGAAATTACAGCTCACAATCAGGAACGCCATTAACAGAATCCCTGAAATTTTCTCCCTCAGCCGGATATCTTTCGCAATGATGAACACTCCCAGCAACAAAACCGGAAGCAAACCACAATACAGGTTCGGAAGTCCTTCCTTGGAAGTCACTTTCGTGAATGCAAGCATATTTGCGACAATATCCCGCCATTCTTCATAAAATTTGGTATCTTTCGGGAAAGAATTGTTTGCACTGTGTGTCAGCAATAATGCGAAAAATGCCGGAAGTGTCACAAATCCTGAAATACCAGCTCCCAACAGGGAACAGCCTGTAATTGTTCCGAATCGCTTCCCAAATGTCCGGAAGTCTGTACCTTCATACAAGCAAAGCAGGAAAAACGCTATCACTGTGAAAATACATATCATATAGGCAATATAATAATTCGAAATCAATGCAAGACCTAAAGAAATGGTATACGTCCGGTATTTTCCCTCTCTCACCAGTGCCACCAGCCCCAGCATGACAAGCGGTAACAATGCCACAGTATCAATCCAGATGATGTTCCAGTAATACCCCATCATGTAACTGCATAATGCATACATGATTCCAAACATCGTGATAGATAAATCGTGCTGATGGAACGTATAGCGAATAAATTTCGCCATGAATAACCCTGCAAAAGAAAATTTCAGCATCAGTATCAGCATTAAGCCCGTACGCAGAAATTCTCTCGGCATCAGAAACGCAAGCAAATTCAGGGGACTTGCTGCATAATATGCCATAATCGCCAAGAAATTTGTACCAACTCCCGAACGCCATGTGTACAGCAATGAACCGCCTGTTCTCAATTTTTCCCATAGCACTTCAAAGAATGGGTAATATTGATGCCATAAGTCCGTTACAAGAAATTGATTGTCCCCGAATGGGTGCATTTCCTTCTTGTAAAAGCCGATTCCCACAAAGATGAACGGCAGAATAAAAGCCAGTACTTCCCAGATACTGATTTTTTTCAGCCATTCCGGTGGTTGCCTCTTCGTGAGACTTTTTGTATTCGCCATTTTTGAAATCATCCTCCTGTTTGTAAAAGATTGACTGCAATCGATGCTGTTAAAAACAGCAAACATATCACAAGCCCAATATAATCCCTTTTTTCAGATTTCAGCTGTCTTAATCTCGTGCGCCCTTCCCCTCCACGATAACAACGGCATTCCATCGCCGTGGCGAGTTCCTCCGCACGTCTGAACGCTGAAACGAATAGCGGTATCAAAATAGGTATCAAGGCTTTCGCCCTGTCCATCATCTTCCCACTGTCCAGCATTGCGCCCCTTGCCTTCTGCGCTGACATGATTTTGTCAGTCTCTTCCAACAATGTCGGAATAAACCGCAGGGCAATTGACATCATCATTGCCATTTCGTGGACAGGGAATTTCACCTTTTTCAGTGGTGACATCAGCGATTCTATCGCATCCGTCAATAAAATGGGTGAAGTTGTATATGTCAAGAGGGATGAACCAATAATCAACAAAACTATCCGTATTATCATGAAAATACTGGTTGTAATTCCTCCCTCTGAAATCTTGATAAATTTCCAGCTCCAGAGTTCTTCTCCGCTGTCTATCAGAAATAAATTCAATATCGCAGTAAATACCAGCACCGGCAAAATGGGCTTAATGCTTTTCCAGCTCATTTTCAGCGGAATTTTTGACAGGAGCTGTGCCATCAGAACAAAGATTCCCCCGATAGCCAGTGTCCACATGGAATTCCCTGCAAACAGCATGACAATGAACATCATGGTAAATATAATCTTGAATCGGGGGTCAAGCTTATGCAGAACGCTGTCAACCGGAAAATATTGACCAAGTGTAATGTCTTTGAGCATTATTCAGCCCCCTTTCCCATCAATTTCAAAAGTACTTCTTTTGCCTGTGAAACTGTATAAATATCTTCCGGAATATTGTACCCCTTTTTCCGGAGTTCGCCCATGACATAGGTAATTTGCGGAACTTTCAAGCCCATTTCCTGTAATTCCTCCGCACGGTGGAACACTTTCGGGGTGTCGTCATAGCAGAATAATTTTGCATGATTCATGACAAGCAATTTTTGGGTAAATTCCGCCACGTCTTCCATGCTGTGTGAAACCAGTAAAACAGTACTCTGTGTTTTCTTTTGATAGTCCCTGATTTGATGTAACATCAAATTTCTGCCTTTCGGGTCAAGCCCTGCACAAGGTTCGTCAAGAATCAATACTTCCGGATGCATGACCATCACCCCAGCAATGGCAACCCTTCTTTTCTGACCGCCTGACAACGCAAAGGGCGAACGGTTCAATAATGCCCTTTCCATGCCTAACATATCCGCCGTTTCCAGAATGCGCTTTTTGGTTTCGTCCTCGCCTAAACCCATATTCTTACAGCCAAAGGCAATATCTTGATAAACCGTCTCTTCAAAGAGCTGATATTCTGGATACTGAAACACCAGCCCCACCTGAAAGCGCACCTCTCGAATTTTCTCTTTGTCTTCCCAAATATCCCGACCATTCAGGAGAACCCTGCCGGATGTGGGCTGTAATAAGCCGTTGAAATGCTGTATCAAGGTAGATTTCCCCGAACCTGTATGACCGATAACCCCGACCATGGTATTTTTCTCAATGGATAAATTCACATTGTCAACAGCAGTTTTTTCAAATGGAGTACCTGCACTGTAAGTATAAGTCAAGCCCTCTGTTTTCAGGATTGCCATTTTCTTGTTACCTTTCTTTTATCTGATATATTTAAAATGCCTTTTCAATTAAACACAGCCAATATTTTCCCATCTTCGCCACGAATGAAGAAATACGGCGGAAAATCCCATATGACGGCAAATTCTTTCCCATCCTCTCTTGTGCCTGATGGTGGATTTGGCACAATATACCATATATCATAATCTTCATAGTATTTCGTAGTATAGGGCGGATATTTTCTTTCAA
>AUXO014771400.1_pt1 | contig 10140 bp, 24 predicted proteins | sample 768731 | NCBI WGS metagenome assembly AUXO01 (sample SAMN02715735, study PRJNA202380) | gut metagenome | biome: sheep rumen | host: Ovis aries | place: New Zealand: Palmerston North | reverse complement strand
GAAGATTGTAATAATTGTCCAAACCATAAGGAGAGTAAATAGATAAAAAATACATACAGTAGAAAGGAAAATTAATAATGGAAATCAAACAGATTGAAATTGGTAAAATTAAACCATATGAGCGTAATGCAAAAAAGCATGATAGCAAGCAAATAAAGAATGTGGCTGAATCTATTAAGCAATTTGGATTCGTTCATTAAGTTATTGATAGTTCGGTTTTGATGTAGTATAATTATATTATCGGAGGTAATTATATGGCAGTAAGAAAAACAAAGAATATAGGAACTATTAAAAATGGCTTTTTAATTTTAGATAGTAGGCATTACAAAAGTGATACGCAATATTATGTAAAATGTGTAAAATGTGGATTTGAAGCATGGAAAAGCAGAGGATTTATAAAAGCAAAAGCGATATGCCCGAATTGTGAAAATGGCATAAGGTATCATAATGCTTATGGCTATCAAAAGGAAAGATTATATGAAAGATATAAAGCAATAATAGCTAGAATAAATACGCATGAACAGTATAAAGATATAGAAATGTGTGATGAATGGCTAAATGATTATACAAAATTTAGAGAGTGGTCATTAGCAAATGGATATTCTGACGAATTGCAGATTGACAGAATAGATAATGAAAAAGGCTATTCACCCGATAATTGCAGGTGGGTAACAGTAAAAGAAAATCAAAATAACAGAAGAAGTAATTTAATTGTAGAATATAATGGCGAAAGAGATACTGTTGCGAAATTAGCTGACAAGTATGGTAAGAACAGACATTTAATATATCAAAGGCTAAAAGCAGGTTGGAACGTCAAAGATGCTTTTGAGAAAGAAATAAATAAAAGTAAGTGGAGTAACAAGAGAAAGGCGAAAGAAAATAATGGATAATATAAAGATAGAGTATTTACCGATAGGCGATTTAACACCTTATGAACGCAACCAAAGAAAACATGCTGATTATGATGTATCACAAATAATGGTATCAATACAGAAATACGGCTTCAACGATCCGATAGGTATATGGAGCGATAAAAACATCATAGTCGAGGGGCATGGCAGATTAGCCGCCGCCAAGAAATTGCACATGAAGGAAGTTCCTGTTATTCGATTAGACCACTTAACTGATGAACAACGCAAAGAGTATGGAATAATTCATAATAAATCAGCAGAACTATCAGAGTGGGATTTTGATTTACTTGCAGAAGATATCCTAGAACTTGATTTTAGCGATTTTGATATTGACTGGGATTTACCAGAAGATATAGAAGAAAACACAGAAATCGAGGAAGATAAAGCACCCGAACCTCCAACAGAGCCAAAAGCTAAAGTAGGCGATTTATACATATTAGGCAATCACAGACTTATATGTGGAGATAGTACAGATATTGCGGTTATTGATAGGCTTATGGATGGGGTAAAAGCCGACCTTGTTTTTACAGATCCTCCCTATGGCATGAAAAAAGAGAATGAGGGTGTTTTGAACGACAATCTCAATTTTGATGATTTGCTCGACTTCAACCGCCAATGGATTCCGCTGACATTCGGAGCATTGAAAGATAATGGCTCTTGGTATTGTTGGGGCATTGATGAACCACTGATGGATATTTACAGCAATATCTTGAAACCGATGGCAAAAGAAAACAAGATAACATTCCGAAACCTCATAACTTGGAAAAAAGAAAATGATAACCCAACAATGCTTTTTAACGGGGCGTGTTCGTCAAATAGCCGAAGTTATTACACAAACGAGAAATGCTTGTTTGTAATGTGCGGTGAACAGGATATGCGTTTTAAACGAAATCTTGAAGAATTTAACGAAATGTTTGAACCAATAAGAAAATGGTTTGAAGACGAAAGAAAGAAAAGCGGTTTAAGTGTCGAGCAAATATCAAAAATAGACAGCACAAGATGTTCACATTATTGGGCGAAAGTACAATTTGAATTTCCAACAAAGGAAGCGTTTTGCAAAATCCAAAATTACTGTGCCAATAATGGCATAAATGCATTTGGTGTAGAATACGAGGAAATCAAAAAGGAATATGATGAATTAAAAAAGGAATATGATGAATTAAAAAAGGAATATTACTCCGAAAGGGCATATTTTGACGGGACAAAAGATCAATGCATAGATGTTTGGGTGTATGATGCTACAAGCCAAAGTGAGCGAGAACACACAGGCGGTCACGCGACACCTAAGCCGATAGCATTATGTAGTAGAGCGATAAAAAGCAGTAGCAGAGAGGGCGAGGTTGTTCTTGATGTATTTGGTGGTAGTGGTAGCACACTAATAGCCTGTGAACAGTTAAACAGAAAATGCTACATGGCGGAACTTGATCCCAAATATGTTTCCGTAATCCTTCAGCGTTATATAAATTTTAAGGGTTCAGATAAAGATGTATTTTTATTGAAAGATGGGAAGAAAATACCTTATTCAGAAGTTAAGTAAATGCTTGTAATGTGATATAATTATCAAGAGGTGGTAATTATGTTGCAAAAAATGGATATGTTCTAAATGTGGCTACGAAACTTGCTGAATGGGGTTTATTCTAGTTGATAAAATGTAGTGGTATATTCTTAGGAATGTACCACTTTTTTTATTGATTTTTATTAGTTTTGATTGACATATAGTGACATAAGTGGTATCATTGTATTAAGGAAATATGTTGTTAAGTTTCATAGGAGGTAGATGATATGAAGATTAAAAGATATTATACAAAATTAAGTTTTGAACAGGCAGTTGAATTATATAAGAGAGAAGGACATAAGTTTTTAGGTTTGACATGGAATAGTGCTTGTTTTAAAGATATGATTTTAATTAGAGAATATGACAATGAGTAGGAGGTATATTTTATGTATGATATTTATAATGGAATTATGGAAGATGTAACAAGTGATATATTGGATGATATAAATGATATATATGATATGAGTTATTATGATACTGAAAGTCAGGAGGAATAAGATATGAGGATGTATCCAAAAAAGCAGAAGGAAAAATTATATCTCTGGAAGGTATGGGGCAATGATTTACCTATGATCTTGATACCTGCAGCAGATATGGATGAAGCATGTAGTCTTGCTAGACGTGTGAATGAAAAGTATAACAGTTTTCAAGTTTTTGATAAAAGAGTTGATGGAAAATTATTAAGGAGGTAATGATATGGCTCAGTGGACAAAGTATAATAATCCTAATAAACGCAGAGTAAGGAAGAAAAGTACTTACTCTGCCGAGTATCGTAAAGCGAGAGAAGAAGAGATGTACAAGCTCTTGGCTGAGGCTAAGGACGAAACTGAAAAGCAGATGATCATAAATGCTTATAAAATTAGTATAAATCCATGATATGAAAGGAGATTAAGTAATGGAATTAAAAGATTTGATTATTGGTTTACTTGGTTCTGGATGGTTTTGCAGCTATTGTGTTTTTGATAACAGGTTACAAATATGCTTAATGTTTATTGTCATAACTTTATGTATTATAGGTTTATTAAAAGAAGTTGAACGTATGTGGAATGAAATGATCCACAGGAAGGAGCATAGAAATGATTAGATATGAGAATGATTGCTGCGCATGTGCAGTTCCTGGCTACCCTTGTACAGGAGCACACAAGCATGTACCACATCTCTATTGCGACAGATGTGATGATGAGGTTGAATCTGTTTATGATTTTGATGGTGATTATATATGCAAAGAATGTTTGCTAGAAATGTTTGAAGAAAAAACTATTGAAGATTTGATTTAGGAGGTTTGCATATGAGTTACGATGAAATTATTAATCAGTTGGAAAATTTGAAAGGTCATTGCGTTGATATGAGTAAGGGTGATTGTGAAGAATGGAAGAAAGATGTACAAGCATTGACTGGTGCTATTGAGATTATTTCATTACTTAGGAGGTGGTTTGATGAGCATAATGAATAATATGGAAAGATGGGATGTCGTTAAGAAAAAGGTTAAATGCTACCATTGTGGCAGACAGTATATGCAGAGGACTGAAGACCAGATACCTGGCTTTAGGGACAGAGAGTATGATATCTGTCCTTATTGTCATGAAGAGAATGGTAGCAGCATGGAAGTTGAATATTTTAATTATAAGATAGGTGAGTAATTATGGACGATATTAGAGACTACATAAAAAATGTTTTGATTCTGGTTTTGTTATTTTTCTGTGTATCATTGGCTTTTAAGGATAAGTCAGGCACAGATAAGAAGGACGAGTACAGCATGGAACTTTGGAATGATCCTGAGTCGGGTGTTACAATGAGAATATTTAAGGATGGCTTGGGTGACGTTTTGTACTGCGAGCCTGTGGAGGCAGAAGTTAATGAAAATTGAAAATGATAAGATAATTGAATGTACAGAATCAGAATTGTATATTTTCTGGCTTAAGAATTGGAGTCAAATATTTGATTTTTATTCATACAAGGAACAGGTTAAAAAACTTGGAACGAAGATTTTAAGGGATGGTGAAGATTGATGAATTATAATTTAGATGATGTGATTGAAGAGTTAGAGACATCAGCAAAAGAAGCTCTGAAAGATGGTGGAACGAGCGAATGGGGACACAGAACACTTCAAGTTGTTGAGTGGTTAAAAGATTATAGAGAATTTTTAAAAGCATCATATGACAGTTGTGAAAGGGAGTGAAGAATGATTAAGTTATACGATATAATGAGAAATAGAAAGGTTACCCAGACAGCTCTGGCTAGGTTCCTGGGAGTTAAGCAAGGAACTGTCAGCAATTGGAAAACAGGAAGAACTCCTATGCCGAGTTGCTATGTGAACGATGTATGTATCTATTTGCATACAACTCCGAATGAGCTGTTTGGTTTTGAAGGAGGTGACCATCATGTTTAAGAGAGAAGTCTATGTTTATAAAAATGGTAATACGATTGCGTTGGCTATGGCTCACAGTAAGGAAGAGGCTATGTGTATTTTTAGAAGGCTTTATGATTATCAGAATCCTACTGGCGACATGATCAGCAAGGCTACTTTTAATCAGTGTGATGTGGAGGTGATTAAAAATGATGAATCATGATAGTATGCTTAATATCGGTGCATATGCTAAAAACAAATATGATGCTGTATATGAGATAAAAAAGTGTTATGGCGAAGTTAGATGCGAGCCTAGGTACCAGCTTATTGTTTTATTTACTAATCACTATGGTGCATCCATAATCAATTATGGCTATGGTAATGCTGAAAATCCTTTTGAGATGGCTCTGCTTCACGATGGTGCGTTGACATATGATGATGATAACTTTACTGATGTTGCAGGGTGGCTTGATATGAATGATTGCATGAATCTGCTTGATGAGATAGCTAAGATGGAGTAGTGAAAGATGTCTTATGAAGAATATGTTAAGATTTTTAAAGAAGAGTTCATTCCAGAGTTCGCATATCGCTCAATTGATTTTAGGAAAAATGACGATATTAAGAAGATGCTCTGGAATGATCTTATAATGGAATTTAATTTGAAGTATCCTGGATTTAAGGATTATATCGGGAGGTGTTAATTAGTGAGTAAGGATTATTTTAATTCTGAGCAGAAACAGGATGAATCATTGCAGATTGATGTGTATACTCATGATGATTCGTTTAGTATTCAAAATGTTACAGAATATGATTTCGGTGCTGATGATAAAATGTTTAGAGTTCATACCCAGCATAGGATTTGGTTTTTCCCTTATAATAGCATTGATCATATTGAATATATATATGTGGACAGGTTGCATAAGGATAGAAAATTAAAAGAAAATCGTAAAAAGGCGAAATGGGAAGATGAGTTTGATATTGAAAGTGTTTATAATTGTTTTTGTTCAAATTGTAAACGTGCTAATATGTGGAAATCACCATTTTGTCCTAATTGTGGAGCAGAAATGGAGAGCGATTAAATGAAAATAGTAATTGATATAAATGAAAATGAGTATTTGGGTATAAAGAATTATCCCAATAATACAACATCATACCCTGTAACTATACATTTGTATGAAGCAGTGAAAAAAGGTATATCACTTCCTAAAGGACACGGAAGATTGATTGATGCTAGTTGTGAAGTGTCAAGCGATGGAAGAACAATTGATTCTGTATGCGGATATGTAGCGCCAACAATCATCGAAGCAGATAAGGAGTAGGGTTTCCTACTCTTTATTTTTTTTGCCTTATATGATAGAATAATATATGTAATAATATGTTACATGATGTTTATTATAGAAAGGAGTGTTTTTTATGGCTAAAATGGGTAGACCACCTATTGAAATCGATAAGGAACAGTTTGAAAAATTATGCCAGTTTCAGTGTACTTTGGTTGAAATCGCTGGTTGGTTTGGTTGCTCTGAAGATACTATAGAGAGATTTTGTGCTAAAGAATATAATGACACATTTGCGGAGGTATTTAAAAAGAAATCTGCAGGTGGTAAGATTTCATTGCGTAGAACTCAGTTTAGAATGGCCGAATCTAATTGCTCTATGGCTATCTGGTTAGGCAAGCAATATCTCGGTCAGAAGGATGCATCTGAAATTGAAGTTCGTGAAAACATCGATGAGACTGTGAGGGAGATGGATGAGTACTTTGCAAAGAAGCGAAATAATGGAGATGCTGTGGAGTAGACCTATTGAAGTAGGTCATTGGCTTGGCTTTAATGATTTGACTGATATTCATAATGAATGGTTGCGGTCTTTTCTGTATGAAGAGGAAGACCAAACATTACAGGGACATCGTGGTAGTTACAAGACTACTGTGCTGTCGTTGTTTTTTCCTTTACACATTCTGGTAAAACCTAACGAGACTGTTATCTATTTGCGTAAGACTAGCAGTGATGTCATGGAAATTGCGAGACAGAGTAAAAGGATCCTGGAGTCAGGTTGCTTTAAGCGTATGGCCAAAGCTCTGTATGGTATTGATTTACAGATAACCAAGGCCACAGGTAATGAGATTAATACTAATCTTTGCACTACTAACAAGGGTGCTAGTCAGATACTTGGCTTGGGTATTGGTACGTCTATCACAGGTAAGCATGCTGACATTATTGTTACTGACGATATTGTCAATGTGAATGACCGAATATCTGCAGCAGAGCGTGAGAAGACTAAGATAGCATATCAGGAATTGCAGAACATCAAGAATCGTGGTGGGCGATTTATTAATACAGGCACACCTTGGCACAAGGATGATGCTTTTTCTCTTATGCCCAATTTAAAGAAATACGACTGTTATTCGACTGGCCTTATGACCGATGCAGACATTGCATACCTTAAGGAGAACATGTCGCCATCGTTATTTGCAGCAAACTACGAGCTGAAGCATATCGCATCTGAGGATGTTATATTTGCAAATCCACAGACAGGTGCAGACATTCGTTATATCTATGGTGGCTTGGCTCACTTGGACTCAGCGTTCTATGGTGAGGATTATACAGCCTTTACGATCATGTCGTTTCATGATGGTAAGTATTATGTGTTAGGCAAGATGTGGCGTAAGCATGTTGAGAACTGCTATGCTGATATCCTTAGCCTATTCCAGGATCATGGCTGTAGCAAGCTCTATAATGAGAACAATGCTGATAAAGGCCTTGTTGCGAGAGATTTGAAGAATGCTGGTGCTAGGACTGTATCGTATGCTGAGACCATGAACAAGTATATTAAGATAGTCACATACTTGAAGGGAATATGGAAAGATGTTATATTTGTGGAAGGAACTGATGATGAGTATATAGAGCAGATATGCGACTATAATGAGAATGCCGAGCACGATGATGCTCCAGACTCATGCTCATGCTTGGCTAGGTTGCTATGGAAAAATACTCATCATCGTGTTGAGAACAAATATCAGTCATTGATGTATATGTAAGGAGGTAGAAGATGACTTATATACCAGATTCATCACAAAAAAGAGTAACAAAGCAAAGAAAAGTTGAATTAGGAGACGGAAAATACAAGTATGAACCTTATGAAACAGACAACGCATACTACGAAGGATTACTCAAAGGAGGCAACAAGATGTTTATAGAAGGCATTGAGTATGCCAAAAAAACGATTCTTTCCTCGTTTTTCGACAACTTACTAAATTATATAGACGAAATTACAGATGAAGAAAGAAAAAGCGATTTAAAGCCTATTATGCAACTTCTTAACGATAACCCAGATAAAGCACAGATTTTATTCGAGTGCATATACGATTGGTTTGATAACGAAAAGAATGAGATTACAATAGGCTTCATAGATGGTATGAGTGAAGAAGAATACAAAGAAAATTATATTAAGGTATTCGGAGAGGAATCATACAAGGAGAATATAGGAGGGTTAGAATGAAAACATATCAGGATTTATTAGAGACGGATAATCTAAAGGAATTTATATTCAAGACTATTCGGGATTATCAAACGAGCGACTTCTATCAGGAAGCGTATGTAGGTAATGAGTATGCTTGCAAGCGTAATATTACTATTATGAACTACAAGAAGTTGCTGTATAAGATGTCTGGCGAAGCAGTCGCTGATAATTTCAGTGCTAATCACAAGACTGTTAGCAATTTTTTCCAAAGATTTATTACTCAGGAAAATCAGTACTTGCTTGGTAATGGCGTTCAGTTTAATGATGATGCTACCAAGGATAAGCTCGGTGGCGAGGCATTCGATAGAGCAATGCAGAAGGCTGGTAAACAGTCATTATGGGGAGCAGTAAGCTACTGCTTTTTAAACTTAGACCATGTGGAAGTTTTTAATGCATTGGAGTTTGCTCCATTATGGGATGAAGAAGATGGCTCATTGAAAGCAGGCATCAGATTCTGGCAGATTGATGCAAATAAGCCAATGAGAGCAACATTGTATGAGATTGATGGCTATACTGAATACATCAGAAAGAAAGATGGGACTATTCAAGAATTACAGCCTAAGAGAACTTACAAGCAGAAGGTTGTATCATCTGCAGTTGATGGTACAGTTATCTATGATTACGAGAACTATCCTGGTTTCCCTATTATACCATTATGGGGTAATCCAGATAAGCAGTCAGAATTAGTTGGTTTACGTTCACAGATAGATGCATACGATTTGATTAAGTCTGGCTTTGCCAATGACCTTGATGATGTATCGCAGATATATTGGATATTACAGAATGCAGGTGGCATGGATGATATTGACCTTGCTAAGTTCTTAGAGCGTTTGAGAACCGTTAGGGCAGCAGTAGTTGACCAGGACGGAGCAACTGCTGAATCGCATACTGTTGAAATCCCATACAACGCAAGAGAGTCATATCTCACAAGGCTTGAGAATGATTTATATAATGACGCTATGGCTTTAAATGTACAGGCATTGTCTAATGGAAATCTTACAGCTACTGCAATAAATGCAGCATACGAGTCCTTGAATAACAAGACAGACCAGTTTGAATACTGTGTATGTGATTGCATTCAGGGTTTACTTGCTTTAATTGATGTTGATGATGCTCCTACGTTTAAGCGTAGCAAGATTGTTAATCAGACAGAAGAGACTCAGATGATCCTTGCAGCAGCTCAGTATCTGGATGATGAGACTGTGCTTAAGCATTTACCATTCTTAAATCTTGATGAGGTTGATGGCATCCTTGATAGGGTTAATGCAGAGGAAGCTGGTCGTTTTGTGAATGAAGGTGAAGGTGAAATAGATGGACAAGGCGAGGAAGTGGACGGATAAGCAACTCGAGAAGATGGAGTCCGAGATAGCAAAGATATACAAGAAGGCCAATAAGGATATTACTGAGAAGTGGAACTCATACATGAAGTCGGAGCAGAAGAGACTTGATGCATTAAAAGCCGAGGCTGAAAGGACTGGCGACATGTATGAGTATCAACGTGTCTTGCGTAATTTCACATTGCAGAATCAGAAGTATCAGTCTATGGTTAATCAGACTACCGAGAAGATAGCCAATGCTAATAAGATAGCAGTTGATTATCTTAATGAGAAGACTCCATCTATCTATTCTACTAATTATAATCAGGTTATTGGTGAAGTGAATGGCATGAAGGCCAACATCAACTTTGATATGGTTGACGAGAGCACAGTCAAGAAGTTGATTAAGAATGGTAGTATTGATTTACTGCCGAAGAAGGTCGACATCTCGAAGGACATGAAGTGGAATACGAAGAAGATAAATTCACAGGTCAT
>AUXO017571694.1_pt1 | contig 10141 bp, 3 predicted proteins | sample 768731 | NCBI WGS metagenome assembly AUXO01 (sample SAMN02715735, study PRJNA202380) | gut metagenome | biome: sheep rumen | host: Ovis aries | place: New Zealand: Palmerston North | reverse complement strand
TTTAATAAATATTGGACTTATCCACGTTCTAAAAAACCATTACTATGGGCTGTTGGCCGCAGATATTTTTATAAAGGCAATACAATTGCTAGCACAAAAAAAGGCGATGCTTTAAACTTACCCGAAATTGTTTTTCAGGAAGGATATGAAAGTATAGAACTAGAAGAAATTGATATTGAAGAAGTTGTGAATCGTAACAAAGATGCTCTTTTTGTTATTGAAAATAACGCCATAGATTTTATAGAAGATATTTATACAAAATATCCGGATTTTCCTTTATCTGTTTCATTTAGTGGAGGAAAAGATTCACAAGCAGTATTAGATTTAGTTACTAGAACAATTCATAGTGAAAAAATAACTATCATTTTTTCCGATACGACACTCGAACATGACTATACTTATTCTACTGTAGATGAAACAATTAAATTGTATAAAGATAAATTTCCAGGCATAAAATTTGAAATGGCAAAACCTGTAAAATCTTCTAGTGAATTATTTGAGGATATGGGACTACCAAGTAGATTCAATAGATGGTGTACGCCTGCATTAAAAACAGCCCCCTTTAACAATTTAATAAATAACATTGTTGATCCTGCAGAAAAATTAATAGTTTTTGAAGGTGTTAGAAGGGAAGAGAGCCCTAGAAGAAGCAAATATAAACAGATTGCAGATAGTGTGACACACCATTCTGTTATTAATGCTCGCCCAATTTTAAATTGGAATTTCACAGAAGTAATATTATATAATTATTATCGCGATTTGCCACTTAATCCTTTATACAAATTTGGTTTTTCCAGAGTTGGTTGTATGTTATGTCCATTTTCATCGGAATGGTCAGAATGTTTACATGCTCATTTAGATGATAAATTTGATAATGAGTATATTCCATTAATTAAAGACTATGCACGAAACAGAGGTTTATCAAATGAAAAAGATTTGGATAAATTCGTTAGTGAAGGACAATGGAAAAAACGAGCAGGAGGAAAAGGATTAACTTCAGAATCCGCGATTAATTTCTCACAAACTTTCAAAAGTTTTAAATCTGTATCTATTAAACCAACCAGTAGTTTTTTACAATGGATTAAAATTTTAGGTGATGTGAGTTATCATGAAAAAAATAATTTAATTAAAGGTGAATTAAATTTAGATGGTAAATTTGTATCATTTACCATTAAAAAGAATAATGACAAGGAAATTATTGAATTTTTTGATATTCAAAACGATGTTAAACTTCAAAGCAAACTAAAAAAAATTTTAAATAAATCAACATATTGTGTTGGTTGTGGCGTTTGTGATATTGAATGTAATCAAGGAGCTTTAAAAACTAATCCTAAGGCATCCGTAGATTCAACATTATGTGACAATTGTGGCAACTGCATTGAATTTGTTGCTCATGGTTGTTTAAGAGCCAAATCACTTTATGACAGCGTTGGAGGAAAAACTATGACAAAAAGAACAAGCGGTATAGACAAATATTCAACTTTCGGTTTAAGAGAGGAATGGTTAGAAGAATTTATAGAATATGGGGATGAATGGTTAGAAAATAATAGTTTAGGGCCAAAACAAATCCCTGCTATTACTAACTGGTTAACTGAAGCCAATTTAATCGAGAGAAAGACTAATAAGACCACCAAACTTGGGAGTGAATTAAAAATCCTTTTTAAAAATGATCCTGACTTTGTTTGGGGAGTAATTTGGATTAATTTATATCATGACTCCAAGATTGTAGGATGGTATTGTGATAATATTGAATGGGGAAATAATATTGCAAGAGAAGATCTATTAGAAAGATTAATGGATTCCTACCCTGACTTAAGTAAAGGCACACTTAATAATGCTCTCAGTGCTTTAATAAATACTTTTGATAATTCTCCATTAAATGATCTATTCGGATTAGGCCATTTGACTAAAAAAGGACGTGCAGTCAAATTTATTGATAAAAATGGAGTAGATGACGAGTTAGATAAATGGTTGGTTGCTTATTCATTATACAAACTCAAAGAAATAAAATCCAGAACCGATTTTACTGTAACTGAATTATACGATGAAAATTTTGAAGGAGGGCCTTATAAAATATTCGGCATTTCCGAATCCCAACTAGAAAAAATTTTAAGAGGTTTGCAACAATCAAAAGATAAAATTATTAATGTAAACTTAGCTGCTGATTTAGATAACATATTCTTAAAAGATGAAATTGATATTGAGGACATAATTGCTCTTAAAAAACAAGATATATAGTCTTTCAGACTATAAGGGGGAATATATTTGAAATATAATAAGTTTATACATGTGAATGAAAATTTCAGTCCCGTTTTTGATTTAGAAAATGAAACGGACAATGAATGGTTATTATTTATTCCAAATGACAAATTTAGAGATATCTTATCTTCCGCAATAGATTCTTTGGATGTGACTAAAGATAGAAATCCCATTTGGTTACAGGGTACATATGGAACTGGTAAAAGTCATGCTACATCCGTAATCAAACATTTATTGTGCGATGAAGATATACACGATTTTGATTTAGATCAACCGCAATTATCTGCAAAATTAGAAAGTTTTCGTGAAAAAAACAACGTTTTCCCAGTCGTTATAAAAGGTACATCCACTATTGGAACACCGGAAAAATTTAGATCTACAATCCAAACTGCTGTCAAAAATGCATTAAATGAGAATAATAAAAGAGTTTCTGTGGATTCTGATTTTGAACATATGATTTCTTTAATAGATAGTGATTTAATAAACATTCAAGAGGAGCATATTAAAGGCACTAAACTGGAAGCATTCCCTATTGAAGAAATCGAAAAAAGATTAGAAAACAAAGAAACTGATATCTTGATTGAATTGGAAAAAATTTTAAACCAATCTGGAGTAAATCCATTTGTCCAAATTAATGTAGTGGAATGGTTAAAAGAAGTTCAAAAGGAATTAAAAGAGAAATATGATATTGACTATTTAATGATTTTCTGGGATGAGTTTACAGGAGCTTTAAACCAACCAAATGTAGAAGACATTTTACTTGAAATTCAAAATATCGCTGAAGCAAAGGAGTTTGGAATATCTTTATTCATTGTATCCCACAGAACTCGTTCAAGTCAAATGGATATCAATGAAGAAAAAATTGAAAAGATTCTCGATAGATTTGAACGTAAATATTATTCAATGGAGCCAATTGCTACTTATGAACTTATGGAAAGAAGTATTAAAAAAGACAATGAATGGAATGAATATAAAGACAGGTTTTTAGAAAAAATTAGGCCGTTAATTAATAAAATTAGTCTTAATGAAGGCCCTAAAGTTAAAAATGCTTTAATAAATCTTTATCCTATACATCCATATACTGCATATTTAGCTACATTCATTGCTCAAGAAATTGGTTCTACCGAAAGAAGTATTTTCAAATTTTTACATGATAATACTGATTATGGATTTAAGAATTTTATAGACAATATTGATGTTGAAGAGAGATATTTTTTAACATCAGAGTATTTATGGGACTTTTTCTATGATGATTTCGACCAAAAAGAAGACGAAAAGATTTCTAGTGCTATTAAAAAATTTAAATTGCATCGTGAAACTTTAAACAACGAGGGAGACGAATATGAAAAAATTTTCAAGGTAGTGCTTCTATTAAATATATTATATAAAATAGCTGAAGTTGGTAAAGAATCATTAGCTATACCTACTAGAGACAATATAAATAATGTATTTATTGGCAGCATCTATGAGGATGATGTTGATAAAGTTTTAGATTATATTGACAATAATGGAATAATAAATGAAACTCCGGATCATTTATTTGAATTAACTACTAATGCTTTACCTCAAGACAAAGTTTCCCAAGCATATAAAAAAATAATGAATAATATAAAACTAATCGATTTATTAGATTCAAGAAAAATAGAGAATATTAAAAATAGTGTTAGTTCAAAGGTCATTAGAGATACTGAAATTGAAGTTAGAGATGCTTCTATTCAAAAAAACAGATTAATTTCCGATCTAGAAAAAGGTATTTTTAAAGCAGATGGTCATTTGCATATGATTTTATTTATACCTAAAACAGATAAAGAATTATTAAGTATAAAAGATATTGTAGAATCCGTGTCAAACGAAGGCCATCTTAAAGATACCATAATAGCAATATCTGAAAATAGTTTTAAAGAGAGCAATTTAAAACAATGCATAGAATTCAAAGCCCGTGCTAAAGTTGCTCGAGAATATAGTTATACTGAAGATATTAAATTAAATGAAGACTATGCTGATAAACGTATTCAAGATTGGGTGAAAAAAATTAAATATGGGCTTGTTAGCTGGTATTATGATGCAGAAAAAGGAAAAGCTAACTTCAGCACATTATACACAGATATTAATGAAAATTTATCTATGAAACTATTTTCCAAAGGTTTAGAAAATATTGAAGAAACTAGAACTAATAAGAATTTTTGGAAAACAACAAATGCAAAATCTCAAGCTGAAAGATTTTTAAATGCCTCTAATTATCAAGATTTACGTGAGATTCTAGGAAATAATTGGAGGACTTTAGCTATTTTTAACACCAACACTGGCCAGAAAATAGTTGATGAAAACTTAATTTTAATAGATGAATGTCCAGATAGTCATCCTATAAAATTAATTCAGGAATTTGTTGATGAAAAATTAACTAATGCTCAAAGGAAAGGTAAATTTAATTTAGGTCGTGAATTAAAACCATTACTCGAACCTCCTTATGGATTATATCCAAATCTTATTAATATTGGTGCACTTGCTTTTACTTTAAGGAAATATGTGAAAAAACTTTACGATGATAAAGGAAATTCCATTAATGCAAATAGAATGAAAGATTATGTAGTGAATATTTTTGACTATTGGTCTAAAGATAAAAAAGAAGAAAAATTATATGTTCGTTTTGGATCTGAAGAGGAAACTCAACTAATTGAATTAATTATTAAAATATTTGGATTAGAAGTGGATCCTAATGAACAATCAATAGATGTAGTAAGATGGCAAATTCGACATTGGATTAAATCTAAAAAAGCACCTTTATGGTTGTTTAAATATAGTGATGATGCAACTGACACATTGAAAGATCTTATTGAGACATTATCAATTCTTCTAAAAAATGATGATGAAAATCATCATGATGAAATAGTTATTGATAGCTACGATAAATTAAAAGCAAACCGTTTTGATTTTGAATCTCTAATTTATCAAGATGTGGAGGTATTGTTTAATAATCTTATTTTAAGTGTAAGTAATGTTTCTAAAGAAAAAATTCTTACAATTAAAGAATACTTATTTAAAAGTTTTCCTGAAGAAGTTGACAGTTGGGATGAAGATATTGCCCGTAATAAAATAAGTAGCTGGATAAACCTCGATGTTGATAAAACAAGAGCATATAACCAAATAGAAAACATGTATTTGGACATTATTAAGAAGCTTAATACAAGTGAATTAAAAAATACTGAAGAATTGAAAAATAAGATTGATTCAGATTTTGATGGTTTGCGTGATGATATCAAGAGTGTGATGCAAATTGACGATATTCAAAAAGTGACTGATAAAGCAGAAACTTTAAAAACAGAGAATATCGCTAAAATAAATGAACTTCTAGATAAAATTTCTATTGAAGATGATAAGAAAAAAGCTCGTGATCATATCAAAATGGCTTTAAGTAATGTCTTAGACCATTTGCGTATAACTGGATTAACTAACCAATATGAATTAAATAAAGAATTCAATAATGGTTTCAAGTCTTTATGTGAAGAACTTGATGAGGCTTCTAAAATTGCAGTTGTTGAAGAAATAGTTGATAAAAGTAATGACTTAAGAACTGAATATATTAATAAAACAGATGAAGAAGTTAGAGCGGCTTTAGAAAAAGAAAAATCTCAATCTATTGATGAAATTAACAAAATATCTAATAATCTTTTAAAAGAATTAGAGAATTGTGAATTAGAAGACACTGATGAATTAAAAGAGAATATTAAAGCTGATTTTAACGAATCCTGTGAAGCGATAACTAAATCCATAAGTTTCAATGGTATTGGAGAGGTAATGAAAGAAGTGAATGATTTACAATCCAAGTATCAAGACATCATAATAGAATTGATTAATAATCTTCCAAGTAATGAAGAAATATTGGATGAGATTAAAGAAGCCGATTCAAATAAAGTAAAAGAAGTCATTATCCAGTTCTTAAGAGAAAACGAAGATATGATTAAGAATTTTGCATTATATATGAAGAAGGGTGAGTAATGATATACAATTTCAATACTTTAGATGAATTGGAAGAAGCCATAATTAAAGATCAGACAGAATTTAATATTTCTGCGAATCGTTTTCCTATTCGTTTTATCTTTTTAAACTCTCATGAAGAATTAAAAAAGATAGTTAATTTATTAACACAAAAAGGCGTGAAAAGAATAGATTTAAGTTCGTTTTTAATGTCTGAAAATGGTTGGTTTTCCCCCGATGAAATAGTTCGAAAAATTGATGAAATTAGTAAAACATCAGTTATAGTGCCTTTTTCTGAATTTATTAGGTTTTCCGATCCGGAATCTTTTACACAAATTTTAAACTCATTAGCTAAATTTGAGAATAAGGGAATAAAATTGTATATTCCTTTGGTTGGTTTATGGGAAAGATTTGAAAATCTATTTTGGTCAAATTTTTATAGAAAAACTGAATGGGCCCCTATTTGGAAATTAGAAACCCCATCCAAACAAATAAAAATTTATCAAATTGATTATGAACTGAGCGACAAAATCAAACCTAACGGATTTGAATTAATTTCAAACACTAAAGAATGGTTTGATTTATGGAAAAAAGATGATATAAATGAATTTATTTGTTTGCCGAAACAATTATCAATTTTTTATAATAATAGCATTCCCGACCAAACATTTACTCAAGATATTATTAATAACCCAAAAGAATTTTTATCAAAGATTTATGATATGAACATCAATATTGAGTATAATGAAAGTGATGAAAAACATTGGAATGAACTTTTATTTGATATTGATAAAAAAAATCTTAAAGGATTATCTTTTAAAGATTATTTTAAAGAAAAGTTTAATATAAAAGATGTTAATGATTTAGATGAACTGGATTATTTGGACTTATACTTGGAATATCCTAATTATTCCTATGAAAAATGGATTATTAAAAACTTTTTCATAGAATCTAAAATATATGGAAGCACATATCTTTATGAATGTTTTGATTCACCTCAACCATTAAATGAAAATGGAATTGCTAGAAAAATATTTTATAATATTTTTAGTTTAGAAAATGCAGAGGATTACTTTGAAGAACGAAGAGAACTATTATCTCATTTGAAATCAAATAAAGTACAAATATCCATGGATGAGTTTGAAAATAAATTTAATAGTATTGAAAATAATTACAAAAAACAACTTAAATATCTGACCAATACTACTTTAGTTGAAAAAGAGAAAATTTTAGAGATTATTCATGAAAATGGTTTAGTTAATATTTATTCCGATATCAAGAAAATATTTCCTGAACTATATAATTATATGGATTGGAATTTAAACTTTGAAGACATTCCTTCTTGGATTCCTGAATATTTTGGTGAATACAACAAGTCCAAAGTGTTAAATGCAAAAACAGATAAATTAAATGAAATATTAACCGAAAAAAATCATCCTAACGAATTTTATAAATGGTATTATAAAATTAATAAGATTTCAGAACATCCAAAAGACAACCATGTAATTTGGATTGATGCATTAGGTGCTGAATGGCTACCGCTATTAACATATTATTTAAATAAATATGGTGAAAAATATAATAAACACGTTAAAATAAGAACTATAAATTCAGTTAATCTACCTAGTGCTACTGAATTTAATAAGAATAAACACGATAAAAAAATATCTGCTTTGGATGAGTATATTCATAAAAACCATTATAAGTACCCTAATTCATTGCTAGATGAAATCGAACTTATTAAAGAAATAGCATATGATATTGTATCTACAGAGCCTTCTAAAGTCTCAATAATATCCGATCATGGTTTTAGTTTTTTATGTACTAAACATTTTGGAGCAAAAAAACTATATAACTTTAAAGATGCTAGTCATGAAGGACGCTATTTGCATGTAAAAAATAAGATCTATAATGACGATATTGATTATTTATTTACTGAAACTGAAAGTAAAGATCATGATAATCAAAAATTCCTTGTCGCTTTGAGACATAACTCATTGAATAATACTCCTTCTCATGAAACTCATGGTGGAGCAACCCCTGAAGAAGTTTTAGTACCTTATATAATACTCGAAAACAGCTATGATTCAATTGAATATGTTGTGTCTCCTTTAAAAAATGAAATTAATATATCTAAAGAGCTTGAATTGCCTATTGAAATATCTCCAGAACCTAATAATTTACCAGTTGCAATATGTGATGGTGAAAAATTAGAAATAAGTAAGTCCGGCGGTACATTCAATATTCATTTAACTTCAAGTTTTAATAAAGGAATACATAAATTTATTATAAAAATAGATGATGTCGAAAAAGAAATAGATGTAATGATTAGAAAAGGTGGAATGAGTACTAACGATGACGACTGGTTTTAATTAAATTGGAGGAAAAAAATTATGAGTCTTGATAAAAAAATTAGAGAAGTTTTCCCTGAAGAATCAGTTTATAAGGCTCCAGGAAAATATAATATATTTGCTGGATTAAGCCTTCCTTCTTTTGTTAAAGATTGGTTAATTAAAAGATACACTGATGAAGATGAAAATTTAGATGAAATAAGTTTAAAAAAATTTATTGAAGATAACTTGCCAAATAAAAAAAGCGACCTTAAAGGAACTCTTATGACAGAAAATAGAGACGTGACTTTACTTGCTAGAATAATTATCGAACCAGATATTAAAAAAGGTATTCTAAGTTTCTCAATTCCAGATGCCGGTTTGAAGATGAACGAGTGTGTTATTCCAGACTATATTGCTCGTCAACATCCCGAATTAAAAGGAGGGGAAGTTTGGGGTATTGTTACTTTAAGTTATTTAACTCCCTCAGGGAGCGAAAAAGGGGTTATTGAATTAGAAAATTTTAAATCTTTCAAACCTTATATTGCTGACTTTGATTATTTTGCTTCAAAAAGAGATAAATTCACTTTAGAAGAATGGGTCGATTTGTTAATACGATCAATGGAATACAATCCTGATGCTTTTGACTCTTTTACTCAAAAATTAAACTTTATTAAACGATTACTTGTCTTTGTTGAGCCTAATCTTAATTTAATGGAACTTGCTCCTAAAGGAACTGGTAAATCATATGTTTTCACTAATTTAAGTAAATATGGTTGGGTAGTTAGTGGTGGAACTGTTACACGTGCTAAAATGTTCTATGATATTGCACGTGAGAGCCCTGGCTTAATTAAACAATATGAATTTTTAGCTCTAGATGAAATAGAAACAATAAAGTTTAAAGATGAAAATGAGCTCAGAGGCGCATTTAAAAATTATTTAGAATCAGGTTCTTTCACAGTAGCTAAATATAAAGGTGATTCTAATTGTGGTTTAATGGTTTTAGGTAATATTCCATTAGATGAGAATAAAAAACCTATAAACAAACAATATTTCGAAAGTTTACATAGGTTCTTTAAAGATACAGCTTTACTTGACAGATTCCATGGTTTTATTGAAGGATGGCATTTACCTAGAATGAGAGAGGAATTAAAACTTCAAGGATATGGATTAAATGTTGAATATTTCTCAGAAATCCTTAATGAAATGAGAACTGTTCCTGAATTTAATAAAGTTACTCAAGAATTATTAGATATACCCCCAAAAGCTGATACTAGAGATACAAAAGCAATTATGAGAATATCTACAGCTTATATGAAACTTTTATTCCCTAATGTTCGAAGTGTAGAAGATATTGATAAAAAGGACTTTGAAAAATATTGCTTAGAACCTGCAAAAGAAATGAGGGGAATTATAAGACATCAAATAAGTTTAATTGATCCTGAATTCTCTCGAAATTTACCAGACATTAAAATTAAAGAATAAATTTTTATTTATTCTTAATTTTCTTTTTTTTAAAAAATTATTTTACATCTATTTTTTATGAAAATGTTATAAAGTAAAATTCAATAATTTTT
>AUXO016834517.1_pt1 | contig 10141 bp, 3 predicted proteins | sample 768731 | NCBI WGS metagenome assembly AUXO01 (sample SAMN02715735, study PRJNA202380) | gut metagenome | biome: sheep rumen | host: Ovis aries | place: New Zealand: Palmerston North | reverse complement strand
AATCAGAGTATTTACGCTCTGCAAGATCACAAATTTGGGAACCACAGTTTCCAACTCCTACTAATGCAATTTTCTTATTTTCCATTTATAATGTCCTCCTTATATTGACTATTTGTTTGATAAATGGCTTATTGGATAGGTATACATTCATCAATCTTATTTAAATAATATATAATTACAAATTATATATTATCTACTAAATACCAGTGGAGAGATAAGATTATGAAAATAAAAGATAAAGAACTAATAATGGATCAAATTCGACAAGTGGTTCCATTTGTTAGACGACGAACAAAGATCCAATATTCAATACGATGTCCATTTTGTGGGGACTCTAAAAAGGATCCAAATGATTCGCATTGTTATATTAAATTTAGCCAGGATGAATCAGAACCATTACTATGGAAATGTTTTCTATGTAATTTAAAGGGTAAAGTTAATCAAGAATTCTTAGATGCAGTAGGAGTAAAGAAAGACCTGTCCGAAATTCTTCAAAATGATAAGGCTAATAAGATCAAATCATTAGTAAAGAATCCAATTGATATAGTAACAGGTGAAATCAATATGAATTCATTGCAGGTTAAATATATTGAGCATCGTTTAGGACCTGGACTTACATTTGAAGATTATAATAAATTCCGAATAGTTGCAGACATTGGCAGTTTGATGCAATACATTTCCTCGGATCACACAAAAAATATGCTTCCGTCTAATTTAGATTCTATATCATTCTTAACAGATGACAAGGCAGTGTTGTTAACTCGTTTATTTGAAGAAGATGGTGAAATCCGATGGAAGAAAACAACGCTAATGTATACAAATAGTCAGTCCTTTTATGCAATACAGGCAACTTTGAATCTATTTACTCAAGATGATATCACAGTAAATATTGCTGAGGGCATCATAGATGTTATCTCAGCATATAAGAATTTTAATGCTCCTAATTCAGTTTTCTTTGGAGCCTTAGGATCTGATTATATTGAGGCTATAAATTATATTATCATGAAGGGCTTTGTTGGAACAAATGTAATTGTAAAAATTTATATCGATGACGACCAAAATGAAAAGTCATTAATTAATACTCTTAAAAAATTCAAATGGATGTTCAAATCAATATATGTATATCGAAATCTATTAGCAAAAGATATAGGAGTAAAAATTGAAAAAATAAAATTAGAAGAGAGGAAAGTATGATGATTGAATCATATAAAGGAGGAATTGGAATATGTGCCGGTATGTTAATGATTAAATGGGATGAGATAAAACAAATGCTATCTCAGCATCCAATTCAGATCAATCCTGGGGATAATGTAAATGTATATATTAATTTTGAGACCATACTCAATAATCTTTCCCAAAGGAAAAATCTAATCCAGGATGTTTATAATTATAAACAAAACATCTGTTTGGAGCTGGAAGCATCAATACTAAATCTGGTGGCACACTACCGAGCATATTTCAAGATCAAGCATAAGGCCGAACCAAAAATATATTTATATTATACAGATTTGAAAGATGAGTCGACCCAACAGATGAGTGTGTATAATAAATATTATCGCTCATATTACCATAATCGATATATGCAAAATCCAAAGTTTAAAGAAATGGGAGAATTAATGACTGGGATCATCATTCCAGAAATTATATTAATTCTTTCATATATAAAAGATTGCTACTTTATCAAATCAAATTCATTTGATGGGTCATTAATTCCAAAGATCATATCAGATCATAGCGAGGCTAAGAATGTAATCATTAGTGGTGATATATTTGATACTCTATATATGTATGATAATAACATGATCATGTTATATGTGAATCGAAAGTATCAATACTTCAAAATGGCAATTTCGCCAGAGGAAGTAGTACGTTCTATAATCAAAACAGAATCCCCATTTGATATTACCATTTTTAATTCCAAGATGTATTTCCAGTTATTATTATCAATCAAAGGTAGCAAGGTGCGAAATATAAAGTCTGCAAAATGGTTTGGTTATAATAAACTTACCAAGGTACTAAATGAGGGAATGAAGAATGGAACAATACTTCCACAGTTCAGTAGTATTGACTCTATTTTAGAAATATTTCCAGAACAGTATCGTGAAGATATAAAGACTGGATATTTATGCACCTCTATTGAGAATCAAATGGCCTTAATTGGTAATGCAGATGTTAGTAATATAATGTCTCAAATAGTTGATAAAATAGATACCAGATCTGTAGAAGCATTAAATAATAAACGATTCTTTGATTTTCCAATTAATTTACCATATTTATTAGGATAATATGAAGAGGTGGGAAGTTCCCACCTCTTTATCGTATTTTTAATGTAAATGCATATATATTATTATAGTAGCATATAAGAAAAATATTTTGGAGGTATTATATATGAAGACTTTTAGAGAGTTATATAATTTCATGCAGACTGCTGATGTAGATGACTTTGGACATCTTAAGCTTTCCGATATTTGGAGCTTACACATCTATTCCAATAAGCGACAAGTTAACATCTGCCAGTATCATGATTCACTGATGAATTTCGTGTTCTTACCGGAAGAAAATGTAGTTGCAATCTATAAGTGTAACACTCCTGGTATCTGCGAGTATGGTCAGCCATTCCATCAGAATATGGATGCCATTATCTCAGTTCATAATGAAGAGTATTTTGAGTTCATGTGTTCTGCTCATTATGGTCAGGAGATCCATGAAGTGCTTAGAGATATCATTCTGTAAAAACATAATTAGGATCGGGAGTTTTATATGCTCCCGATTCTTTTTTTGTTCATTTTTACGATTCCACAACCCTATTAATAGACGCAACGTAATGAAAACTAAGGAAAGGTGGTGATTATAAATGGCTGCATCTATAGGCTTCGAGACTGCCAAAATTGGAGCTTCTTTTTTAAAAAGATCTGCAGAGTACATTACTGGAGCTGCAGGTGAGTACTTCAAAGACGCAATGCCAGTAACACAATCAACACTGGAAAGTGCTAAGACTGATTTTTCAAAAATCAATAGCATATTCAAAAATAGTAGCGAAAGTATAACTAAAACAGTTCGCGGGTTCAAAAGCCAAATAGGATTACGTAATGTATTCAGATGGTATATGGATAATGGCGACAGCCAATTTTCAAATGATCTTGATTTAGATTTTGATATCGATGGATTAGATGATTCGGAATTGGCTGTAGAACAGATTGGAGAGACTGAACACAGTGCCAATAAAATCAGCTCTATGATAGTAGAATCTAATCAGCATTTGTTAGAAGGTCAGATGCATCTTACTGCAAATATTGCAGCATCATTAGAGAAACAAACTGCTGTCATTAGTACTGGATTTGATTCTGTTAATTCTAAACTGGATGATAGTATTTCAGTATTAACAAAGAATACAGCAACAATGATAGAGGCAACTGTTGCTGCTAGTAAGAAAGAAGATGCTGCTAATAATATGCTCAATGGTGGAAAGTTTAATCTTTCTGATTATAAGAAACTTATTGGGCAGAATATTAAGGGCACATCAGTAGGAGCAGTATTACCATGGTTATCCATGGCAACAGATCCAAATATGATCAAGATGGCATTAAGTCCACAGGAATTGATTAAGATGGGATTTAATGTTTTAATGGATAAAAAAGCGCCTAATCTTAAAAAGAATATGCAGGCACTTGATGATGCCATTAATGAGACTATACTAAACTCTCTAATTCGATTAGGAGAGAATAAATATAATCCATTAGCAAAAATATTTGGAATAGATAGTACTAGAAAAGAGCAAGAAGGTAAACGTTCTTCATTAGAACTTAAGCCTGTGGCTTTTGATTCTATTGCACATGAAGCTATCACTAATGCTATTCCAGGCTATTTGAGAAAGATATTAGTACAACTTGGTGGCGATGATATGGTCTATGACTATAGATCACGATCATTCAAAACTAGTCGTGCTATAAAGAGAGAATTCACGAATGCATCTACTATATCAGGAACATTATCAGGTGCATCTGATAGAGTTCGTAAAGCCATTGGTAATGATCAGTTTGGTGGAATGATCTATGATATCATGATGGCTGATCTTGGATCAAAACAAAACCGAGGAGCATATGGTCATTCATATTCTGCTGCTCGTGATACGATTAATTCTTTTACATCATCAAAAGCATTTGAGGATTATATTGTTGAAATCTTATCATCCAATGGTGTTACCATAAAGAATGCAGATCTAAATCGTATTCGTGTGATGGGTAAGAATCTGGCTGCCGGTCATAGTACTAATATAGGCAGAGATATATCGAATCAGGTAGCTCGTAACAATGTTAATCGTAATAAGGCAGTTTCTTCATATATAGATGAAGCTGATAAGTACAATGTAGATCTTCGTGGATTGAAGACTAGTACTGAAGAAGAGATTCTTAATATATTAGAAAAGAATGGAATGATACAGTCTAAGGTTAATAAAGCAAGTGCTACCTTAGCTAACTCTGGTGTTGATTATACCAATAAAGCACTTTATGAAATATTCCGTTTACTAGATCGAGGAGTAAATGTATTTAAGGTTGGAGAATCTCTTATAGAGAGTGCTCCATATAAAACCAGAATTACATATCTTCCAGTGCCTGATGCATATAGGCCTAAGATGGCAATGAGAACAGGTGGAGGAACTCCACGAGCTAACCCATATCAGATATTTAGCCAGGATGAAGATTATGTTAATGATCTGAAAAATAATATAGATGAAAATGGTGAAATGGAAAATCTCACCAGAGGGCAACGTTTCTCACGCTGGGCCAAGAATAAAGGTAGCAGGCTAGGCAAAGCAATGTTCTCTGGATCTCCAGAAGAAGTTAGAGCTGTCTTTATGGAAGCTATGGGAGATATTGGAGATGTTGCAAAAGATGCTGCACTTGCGCAGGCTGAAAAGATTAATCAATCCTTTGGTAATGTTACTGGATTTATTAATCATAAGCTCTTTGGTTCTGAATATAAATATACTGACGAAAACGGTGAGATAGTTCATGTTAAACAGAACGACAAAGGCGGCGTTTTTGGATTCATGACTAAGCAGTTGAATAATGTCTTTACTGATAGCTCCAAGGGCGTACTAAAATGGTTCAATCAGGTTAAAGGCTATTTCGACTATGGACCTAGTGGTGAGAACCAAACTGTTGTTTCTAAGCGAAAAAGATTTATTACTGCATCTATAGGAGCAATGGCTGGTGCCGGACTCCTTGGTGGACCTTTAGGTCTTCTTATGGGAGGTCTTGCAGGTAATGCGATAGGTCAGGCAGATATTGGTTCTAAAATAAATGATCTTCTTTTTGGTCGTGATGAGAAGGGTCGAGCAAGAGGTCTTGCAGTTCGTGTTCTTGATGGTGTAGTAGATCCTATAAAATATCAATTTGAAAAAACTGCACATGCTATGGGCGATCACCTTAAGAAGAATATCTTTGGGCCATTATCTGATATAGGATTTGCAATTAAGGATAAGATCGAATCAGCTGCATCATCTAGCTTTGGGAAAGTTTTCAACTTTATTGGAAACATTCTGATGGCACCATTTAAGTTAGCGACTGGTATTGCAAGAGCTCCTATATCATTGATGGGAGGTTTAGCAAGAACTGCATCTGGAGTTTCTACTGGTATTATTGGAGCTGGATTAAACACAGCTGCAAATATAATAGGTATGGGTGCTATACATACTGAAGTAGATCCAGAAACTGGTGAAGAAATTACTACTAAGACCAGTAAACGATTAAAAGAACGCCGTAAAGCTCGTAATAAACAAATAAAAGAAGAGAGTACAAAGTTTGAATCTTATAAGTCATGGAAGGCTGCAACCAATGAACGTAGAGCTGGCCTTCGTAAAGAATTCTTAGATTCCATTAGTGAGGAAAGAGAGATTCAAACAGCAGAGAATGCTGCTGAGACTGCTGAGAACACTAAGCAGGTAGCTGACTACCAGGAAAATATAAATTCATCAGTTAGTGATCTTTTATATCATGCAACCCATACAGATGGTGATCATTCAATATATACACATGATCATGGTATTCATGAACGACTCGACAAGATTATTGATTTCACAGAGTATGTTCGTAATAGAGCAATTAATAGAGAAGCTCTTCCTAATAAAATAGCAGTCAATGGAGATGCTGTTATAGATGGTAAGACAGGTGCTGTTATTTCTGCAGATGATATGTTTAAGGATGTGACAGATACTTCCAATATTCTTGCAAATAATAATGGTATCGCAAGTTCTGCTGTTGCAGCAGCGGCAACAATTGCTACTGAAGGAAATATTACTACAGATGACCAGAAGGAAGTAAATGCAATCCTTACAGAAGCAGAAAAAGAGAATTCTTCTGTATCCAATATCCGGACTCATATGAACAGATTGCTCAAGAGCCAAGAAAAGGATAAAGAAGAGAAGGAAGAAAAGAGTAATTCTCTGTGGGATTTCCTGACGAATAACTTATCTAAGATAGGATCATTCATAGGAGATAATCTTCCAGCTATATTAACTGCTTTAGGTGCTTTAAGTTTATTAAGCGGCATAAATGATAAAATTGAGTTATTAAAAAATGGATGGGATTGGATGCAAAATACAGCAGGCCCATGGCTTAAAGATAGATGGGATGATGTTGTAGAATTTGGTAAACGAGCAGGAAAAGTCTTCACTGATTTTGATATCAAAAAGACAGTAGAGAATATTCTTTCTAATATCGAAGATGGAATAAAGATTGTTAATCTTGGCGATGATGATGAAGATACTGATGCCACTGATGAAGGTATTAATGCTGCAGCTGCAGTAGTTGATAAACATATAGAAGACAAATGGGATATTGTTAATCCATTTGCTACTATCTTCCATAATCAAAAAGATGCGAATGAAGATTATGTAGAAGATAAAGGTGCAACAGCTGCAAAGTTTAGATATCAATTTGCTGTACCAATCACTAGTGCAGTTGCTACCAATAATGCAGCCAAGATCGGTGCAAACATGACTAAGAGAAAATTAGCTTCTCAAGCTGCTGATTTTACTAAACAATATTCTGAGTCAAGTGCAATTGCACGGCAGGCAACTAAAATAGCAGATGCACTTGAGGATAGTAATGTAGTTGCTTCAGGCGCTGCAGATAAATATAGGGCACTTGCAGATGAAGCATCTATACAAGCTGAAGCATATAGACAACAGGCTGGTGATCGTTATAAGCAGATGAATGAAATAGAAGTTCCTCATCAGAGCATGACTGGAAATGTTCTTATGAAAGCTGGAACTACAGCCATTGCTCTTGGTGTTACTGATTATGCCGGTAATGTTATCGGAAATACAACTCGTGACATTACACAAAATTTAGGAGCATCACGATCACAAGCTGAGAAATATGGCGAGATTGCTCATAGAGGAACTGTAGCAGCTGCCACAATTGATTTAGTAATACATCAAGACAAGAGTGTGGTTGGTAAGGTTGCTAAAGCAATTGAAAAGTTCTTTAAATATTTAGCAAAATTATTGCATGCAGATAAATTATTTGCAAAGGGTGCAAGCAAGATTGATGATTTTCTTACAAAGATATACAAAGGCTCTATTGGAAAGCTTACTGAGAAAATTGCCATCATGATTATGGAAAAGATTGAGGCAATCTTTGGTGCTAATGTTGCAGCAACAGTATTAGATGTTTTCACAGCAGGTGCTCCAATTGCAATCGGTGCAGTAGTTGGTGTACTATCTGGACAGTGTGGAACAGAATATCTTTTCGGAGTTCTTCCAAATCAAGCTGATGATCTTATGATCGGAATATCAGAAAGTATTCGAGGGATTCTATATGCCTGTGAAATGGCACCTGTACCAGTATCTACAATAGCTGCTGTCTTTGACTTGATTGATGAGATGCTTATAAAGCCTCTTAATATCGATAATCAGGGTCAAGGTCGTAGCCTGAAACGAATGCTTGCAGAATTCGCATATAATATGAGCGGTAACGGAGCTGAACTTGATAAGAAACAAGCTGCATTCGGTGCTGAGACAGAATATTACAATAAACGATTTGGTACAAATATTGATCAAGCTGCTTTCTCAGATATGGTTAATAATGAAGGCATGGTCGATTGGATGATACATGGTAAAGCAAAATATGATGAACAAGGTCATGTTCGATTCGATGATATTGGTAAACGAGTTGAAGGTGGTATGAGTGGATTCTTCTTGGGAGGCGAAAAAGAATATGTCAAAGACCAAGAAGGAAACATAGTTCGAAATGAAAAGGGTGAAGCTATCCAGCAGCGTGATGCTACTGGTAACCTCGTATTTGCAGATCAGACTGGTTCTATTGTAAATGCATGGAATAAGTTCGCTCGATTCTTTGCTGGTGGTGATATATATGAAGTAGATGATACCGGTAGAGCAGTACTTGATATGAGTACTGGTGAATACAAAGTTGCTGATAAGGAAGCTAATATTTTCGGCAAGACTGTAGAAGCTGCTAAGGGCATGGGTGCTGCAATTGATCAATTCGGCAAAGACATGACTAAAGGCTTTGATTTATTTACTGAAAAAGCTAAGGAAATTGATGACCATGCATTCAAAGGTGAAAAAGATGCTATTATCAATGGCACCTTTGAAGTTGCGGAAGGAACACCTGGTGACTCAATTATTAACAGCTTTTTAGGAATAGAAAAATTCTTAGGCACTGGCCTTGCTACTGTAATCAGTGGTGGAAAAGATCTTGCAAATGGAACAAAAGACTTGTTTGGACGAGTTAGAACTGGTTTTAATACCTTTATGGGACATGACCAGACCATTTCAGATCTTATGTTAGCTGGAGATGTTGATACATTAAACAATTCAACATTTGCAGTAGATGATTCAGTTCCTGGATCATCTATAATGAATGGATTACTACATCTTGAACAAATGATGGGCTCTGGGGTAGCAACAGTAATCGGAGCTGGTCATAATATTTCTGATGGAGCTAAAAGCTTAATCGGAAAAGTAAGATCTACATTCTCATCATTCCAAAAGAATGAGCAGACCATTCGAGATCTTGCATTTGCTGGTGATGTGAATAAGTTAGCATCTACAAATGTCGATCTGGATGAATCAGTTCCTGGTTCGAATATATTGAATACACTTCTTAATGTTGAAAAGACAATTGGATCTCCTATTGCTGGAATAATGAATGGCGCAAAAGGTATCCATAATCAATTCAAAGACACTATGTCAACAATACAGTCTGATATGAAGACTATGAACTCTGCATCTGATAGATTAGAAAAATACGTAGAAAGAGGCAGAATTTCTGAAATATATAATTCATCATTCAAAGCAAGTGATAAAAATATCATTGGTGGATTCTTAAATGCTGGATTTACAATCAGTAAATTATTTGCAGTAACTAGATCATTCTTTGTTGGTATCGCAAATAAAATTAAAGCTACAACACAAAGTTTGGAAGACTTCTGGAAGGACCCTCTTGGAACAATAGTTTCAAAACTTGGCCTCGATGACAATTCATCAGGTGGTAGTAGAATGGGTGGTCCTACATTAACAGTTAAATCGAACTACTTTAATCCAATAGCAACTGCACTTGCCAAAACTGAAGGTCCTAGAAATACACATATTGCTGTTGATGATAGTAATTCGATGGCTGCAAAACTTGCAGAGAATCCGAAGAAGGGCAATCCTCTTATTAATAAATATTATTACATTAATTCCCCATTTGGTCAAAGAACAGAACCGTTCAATGACTATCATCCAGGTGTAGATCTTGTTCCAACTGATGGTTCTAGCAATGTTTCAATTGGTTCAACTATGGATGGAACTGTTGTTTCTGTAAAGAACAATGTTCCAGATACATCTCATGCAGTAAAGAATGAAGCAACTGGTAAATGGGTATATAGAGGTAAGTCTGCTGATGAAACAGGTAATATGGTTACCATTAAAGATTCCAACGGTATGATTACTAAATATATGCACCTTAAAGCTAGCTCCATACCATCATCAATTAAAAAGGGAGCTAAGGTTAGTGCAGGACAGAAGATCGGTGTAATGGGTAATACTGGTAGATCAACCGGAGCTCATCTGCATTATCAGGTTGAAGATACATTTGGAACACCACTTGATCCAAAGCCATATGTTACAGGC
>AUXO016502635.1_pt1 | contig 10142 bp, 12 predicted proteins | sample 768731 | NCBI WGS metagenome assembly AUXO01 (sample SAMN02715735, study PRJNA202380) | gut metagenome | biome: sheep rumen | host: Ovis aries | place: New Zealand: Palmerston North | reverse complement strand
TTCATTGCATGTAAATACGCATTTTTATAGTGGTCCCGACGCCTACCTCTGTCTCGATGGACATTTCGTCAGAATACCGTTTCATGTTGGGAAGTCCCATACCTGCACCGAACCCAAGGGAGTGGATCTCTGCCGTAGCCGTGGAATATCCTTCCTGCATGGCTTTTTCCACATCCGCGATCCCAGGTCCTTTGTCCGCCAGTATGATATCCACATGATCCTCTGTGACGAGAACATCAGCGGTACCTCCGTTGGCATGGATCACCATATTGATTTCGCCTTCATACATGGCTATGGAAAGCTTTCTGATCACCTCAGATGGAAGACCAAGCTGTCTGAGACTTTTCTTGACAGCCACTGACGCGGTCCCGGCTGAAGTGAAATCAGAACCATCCACCTCGTAATGGAAAACCAGAGGATCAGACATAATGATTTACCTCTTCACTCTGGAGCCCGTTGGAATAGAGTTTCCCGCAGGCTTCATACAGCCGCATATCGGAAGCCATTACGACTATCCCCGAATTCCTGGCCAGCGTCAGAATGGCCTCTGTAGGCTGCTTTGACCTGACAAAGACAATGCATACCATATCCATCATCTCTGCCGTTCTCACTACCTGAGGATTCACAAGACCCGTCAGCAATACTGCCTGATCTTTTACATAAGCGAGAACATCGCTCATCATATCACAACCACAGGCAGAATATACGTCCCGCTCCAGTTCTTCCTCACCGCAGAGCACCTTAGCGTGTAACAGATCTCTTACCGTGCTGATCTTCATGCATTCAGGCCCTCTCGTCAATCGCTGTACTTAGCCAGGATATCATCCACATCCTTTTCCGTGATCCGGCCGTACACATCTTCATTCACCATCATAACGGGTGCAAGGCCGCAGGCGCCTACGCATCTGGCAGCCATCAGAGAGAACTTTCTGTCGGGAGTACATTCTCCTTCGCCGATCCCCAGTTTCTCCTGAAGTCTCTCATAGATTTTTCCGGAGCCTTTGACATAGCAGGCTGTACCCAGACAGACAGAAATGTTGTACTTTCCTTTCGGTGAAAGGGCAAACTGTGCATAGAAAGTAGCTACACCGTAGACCTTTTCAAAGGGCACGTTCATCCCTTCCGCAATGGCATTCTGTACTTCATAAGGCAGATATCCGTAGATATCCTGAGCTTTCTGCATAACGACCATCAGATTGCTGGCATCATGCTTATGCTCGTCGATTACCTTCTGAAGAGCTGCTGCCTGTTCCTCTGTTCCGTCAAAAGGAACTTTGCTTATTAGTTTCTTCATTCAATAACCTCCAGGTGTTTAATAGAAAAACAACAGTCTTAAAACCTCTGTCTGCGAATGGGCATACTATCCCCCGGGACAGCAGTTTCTTGAAATAATTATACACATGACCTCGTTTTCTGTCAACGAAAACCCGTTATTTAATTCACAAAAAGAGAGCATTTTTCCTGTGATAAACGCATAAAAAAACTAACAGGAAAGGATCCTTTCCTGTTAGTTTTTTCTAACTATTTTTATTCTGCTCTATTCACTTCAGGAAGCATCCGTATGCTTCGTTCCAGAATTCCGTTCATATATGCAATGGCGATTCCATAGTTTGTAAACGGAACACCTTTATTTACAGCCTGTTTCATCCGGTACTGCATCTCCGCAGCGTTCAGCATGCAGCCTCCGCAATGGATGACCAGATCATAATCCCGGATAGTATCAGGATATTCCCTTCCGCTTGAATAAGACAGAGAAAAGGTTTTTCCCGTGTATTTTTTCAGCAGGGCCGGAAGCTTGACCGTTCCTATGTCCTCGCATTGGCGATGGTGGGTGCATCCTTCGCTTATGAGTATTCCGGCTCCTTCTTCCAGATGATCGATCATTCCGGCTCCTTTCACCGCTTCGGTCAGAAAGCCTTTGTATCTGGCCATCAGAATAGAAAAAGAGGTAAGAGGAATTTCTTCCGGAACGATTTCTTTTACATATGCGAATACCTGGGAGTCAGTAACCACCAGAGCCGGTTCCTGTCCGGAGGAATGAAGCATTCCGAGCGTTTTTTCAAGCTCTGTTTCCTTTGTCACCAGAGAAACCGCATTTCTGTCCAGGATCTCCCGGATCAGCATCTGCTGCGGAAGGATCATCCGTCCTTTCGGAGCACTTGCATCGATGGGTGTAACCAGTACCACCATGTCTCCCGGAAAGACCAGATCATCCAGAAGAAGACCTTTTATCTGTTCCGGTTTCAGAAGGTGTCCTATCTTTTCCTTCAGCTCCTGGATTCCCTGACCGGTTTTTGCGGAAGTAAACACTATATTTTCTTTTTCTTCTGTCCCTTTTTGCGGACAAAGATCTGTCTTGTTCCGTACGATGAGCCAGGGAATCTTTCTCTGTTCAAATACCTGTATCAATTCCTTTTCTGCCGGATGGATCTCTTTTCCGCATTCGGTAACCAGAACGGCTATATCGCAGTTCGTCGTGATCTTTCTGGCAGCCTGTATCCTCTTTTCTCCGAGACTGCCCTCATCATCGATTCCCGGCGTGTCAATGATCACCACCGGTCCCAGCGGAAGGATCTCCATGGATTTGCGGACGGTATCTGTCGTTGTTCCTTTCACTTCACTGACGACCGACATTTCCTGACTGGTCACTGCATTGACAATACTGCTTTTTCCGGCATTCCGAAGTCCGAAGAATCCGATATGGATCCGGTCTCCGGAGGCTGTATCATTGAGGCTCATAAATATCTCCTGTATCTTTGATCAGAAATAGATGTCCCTCTTTCCGCCTTCTATTTTTTTCAGTTCCTGGCGGACCACTTCCTTGATGGAATCCTTTCCAATATTATTGATTTCTTTTTCGATCAGGGCATCGCCGATCTTCTTTGTTTCTTCGGATGCGTAATCCACAAGGAATTCCTTCAATGTCATAAGAGCATTGGGATGACAGCAGTTCTGGATCTGACCGGCTTTACACAGAGACATGAACCGGTCTCCGGTACGTCCCTCTCTGTAACAGGCGGTACAGAAGGACGGAATATAACCGGCTGTCATCAGCCAGCGGACCACTTCATCCAGAGTACGGTTGTCGGAAACATCAAACTGCTCTGTGTCATGAGGTCTTTCTTCTTCTGTATACCCTCCTACGGATGTACGGCTGCCTCCGCTGATCTGGCTTACGCCCAGACGGATGATCTTTTCTCTCACTTCCGGAGTTTCTCTTGTAGAAATGATCATTCCGGTATAAGGAACTGCAATACGGATACATGCCGCGATCTTGCAGAACATATCATCACTCAGAGAATTATCGAAAGCGGTTGGATCGATATCGTCTGCTTTTTTCACCCTGGGAACACTGATCGTATGAGGACCTACTCCGTGAACGGCTTCCAGATGTTCCGCATGCATCAGAAGACCGGCAAACTCATATCTGTATTTGTCCAGGCCGAAAAGAACTCCGATTCCGACGTCATCGATTCCTCCTTCCATGGCCCGGTCCATGGCTTCCGTATGATATGCATAATTATGCTTCGGTCCGGTCGGATGAAGAGTCTCGTATCCTTCCTTATGATATGTCTCCTGGAAAAGAATATATGTACCGATCCCTGCTTCTTTCAGCTTACGGTAATTTTCCACAGTCGTCGCTGCAATATTTACGTTGACACGACGGATCGCTCCGTTTTTATGCTTTACGGAATAAATTGTCTTTATACATTCCAGAATATATTCGATCGGATTGTTGACCGGATCTTCACCTGCTTCGATCGCCAGTCTCTTATGTCCCATATTCTGAAGAGCAATGACTTCTGCCTTTACTTCTTCCTGCGTCAGCTTTTTGCGGGGGATCGTTTTATTTATCGCATGATACGGACAGTACAGACATCCGTTCACACAGTAATTGGACAGATAAAGAGGAGCAAACATGACGATCCGGGTACCGTAAAAATCTTTTTTGATCTGTTCTGCCAGATCATAGATTTCATTATTCTTCTCTTCATTTTCACAGGCAAGAAGAACGCTTGCTTCCCTGTGGGAAAGACCTTTGCGCAGTTTTGCTTTTTCTATGATCTGATCGATCAGTTCCAGATTATCCTTGTTCTCATCCGCATAGGCCAGAGTAGCCCGGATTTCTTCATCGTTGATAAACTCTTCCGCTTTCAGTGATTTCGGATCATATTTGATCATTATCATTTCCTCCTTTTGAATCTCCTCTGTCGGTCACGATCCTGCAGCCTGTTTTTTCGATCCTTTTTTTCAGGCATTCGATACACTGGGCTGCTTCGTCTCCCGTACATATTTTATTGTCATACAGCATATATTTTTTCCGGACATCGCCCGGCGAAAGATTTGGCATCAGAACATTCGCTCCGGCCATGATCCCAAGCTCTCTCCCCATCGGATCGATGGTTCCTAGAGCCGTTGTCGCCGGAAGCAGAACCTTCGGCAGGGTCAGTCTGATCAGTCCAAGCATAAAAAGCGTCATCGACAGCGTTCCCGCTGGCATATCTTTGAATGGAGTATCCTTATGAGGGATAAACGGCCCGATCCCGCACATGTGCGGATCGATCTTTTTCAGAAAGAGCAGTTCCTCTGCCAGGTTTTCCACCGTCTGATACGGAGACCCGATCATGAAACCGGCTCCGACCTGATATCCCAGCCTTTTCAGATCATTCAGACATTCCATACGTCTTTGAAAACTCATTTCAGGCGGATGCAGTTTTTCATAATGCTCCTTACAGGCGGTTTCATGCCGCAGCAGATACCGGTCCGCTCCGGCTTCCTTCAGACGCCGGTAGCTTTCAAAACTTCTCTCACCGAGTGAAAGAGTCACTGCACAGTCCGGATGTTTTTTCTTTATATTCCGTACGATCGATTCCATTCTTTCATCAGTGTACCAGGGGTCTTCCCCTCCCTGCAGAACAAAAGTCCGGAAGCCAAGCTGATATCCTGTATCCGTACAATACAGTATCTGTTCTTCCGAAAGACGATATCTCTCGGCATTATGGTTGGATCTTCTCAGTCCACAGTACAGACAATCATTTCTGCACCAGCTTGAAAACTCGATCAGTCCTCTTATATAAATATCTTTTCCGTATACCTGATCAGCTGTCTCCCGCGCTTTTTGAAAAAGCTCATCTTTGCATATCTCTTTATTTTCTATCAGAAAAAGATATTCTTCTTTATGAAGGATATGCTTTTCGTACAGCTGATCGATCAGAAGGCTGCATTTTTCTTTTATTTTCATTTCTTCCTTCCGTCATACATTCCCGTATGATATTTTTGCGGATACACCTTCCAGTTTTCCGATTTTTCCGCCCAGTGAATTGATCACATCCTGAGGTGCATCTACTGCGACGGAAATGATATTTACATTTTTCTTCGGATAAGGTATTCCCATTCTTCCTATTATATATTCTCCATATTCGGACAGCAGGGTATTCAGCAGGCCTGCATTTTCTCTTTTTTCAACAATGATTCCTACAACAGCTACTCTTGTATTATTTTCCATACATTTCCTTTCAAAAAAAGAAAAGCGCCCAAAAAGGGCGCATATCAACCATGGATCGTTCTTTGCCCTCTTTCAGTCAGGTTCGTTTCCTCCGCTTTCTGTCAGATACAAACTTATCAGTACCTAGATGCTACCATTTTTTTCTGGAGAAAGCAAGTACAGATTTAAAAACATTCCAGATAAAAAAATTTTTTTCATGGAATGTGTATAAAAACATATTTTTATCCTGTTTACGTAATTTTTCCACTTTTTGTGGATAACCTGTGGAAAACATGAATAAATGAGCCTGCTTTATCCACATGAATTCACATGATTTCCTGTTTTTGCTTTTTTTCCGTGTGGAAAATCAAAAATGAATACTAAAACGACAGGTGGATAGTTTTTATGTGTTATGTAAACAATAATTATATTATCCACATTTATCCACGTTTTATTCCGGATCCTCCTTCTGTCTGATGCCTGATTTTCCGATTGTTTTGATTGCGAAAACCGGATTTTTATTATAAGATGTTAGTTGGTATAGAATGTCAAAAGAACGGATGGAGAAATAAATGGATAAAGTAACCGAGAAATGGGACTTGATCCTTCAATCGATCAAAGAAGAATATAATATAGGCAATATGCCTTTTAAAACATGGCTGGAGCCGGTCAAAGTGGATTCTGTCGAAGGAAATGTGGTGAACCTGGCTGTTCCTTCTGAAATGACGAATCTGGGCCTTAATTACATTTCCGGTCATTATACCCTTCCCATGCAGGTCACCATCAGCATGATAACAGGCATGGAGAACTGTGAGGTCCGGTTTTTTCTGAAAGATACACAGGCCGTAAAGAAGCAGATTCCGACTGTAAACCCTGTGCTGAACGCCCGTTTTCAGGCAGCGAATCTGAATCCGAAATATACATTTGATACTTTCATTATAGGAAGCAATAACCGCCTCGCCCAGGCGGCTGCTTTTGCTGTGGCCGAAGCGCCGGGAGAATCCTTTAATCCTCTGTTTATCTGGGGCGGGGCCGGACTGGGAAAAACACACCTGATGCATTCCATCGCTCATTATATACTGGAGCATAACGATAATAAAAAAGTCCTTTATGTGACCAGTGAGGATTTCACCAACGAACTGATCCAGATCATCCGCAGCGGAAATAATCCTTCCGAATGGACCAAATTCCGGAACAAGTACCGAAATATTGATGTACTTCTGATCGATGATATTCAGTTTATAATAGGAAAAGAGTCTACTCAGGAAGAGTTTTTCCACACCTTCAACAGTCTGCACGGAGCTAAGAAACAGATCATCATATCTTCCGATAAAAGACCAAAGGATATGGAAACGCTGGATGAACGTTTCCGTTCCCGGTTTGAATGGGGACTGATCGCGGACATTTCGTCCCCCGATTATGAGACCCGAATGGCGATTCTTCATAAAAAAGAAGAAATGGAAGGATACGAGATCGAAGAAGAGATCCTTCAGTATATAGCCAACAATATTAAATCCAATATCCGGGAACTGGAAGGTGCTTTTAATAAGCTTCTTGCAAAATCCAGGCTGGAACAGAAAGATATTAATATGGAACTGGCTGAAGAAGTCTTAAAGGATTTCATTTATCCGAATGAAAAGAAACCGGTTACTCCGGAAAAAATCATTTCTTCCGTGGCAGATTACTATGAGGTTTCTCTGGCCGACCTTAAAGGAAACAAGAGAAATTCAAAAATCGTAATGCCAAGACAGATCGCCATGTATCTCTGCAGAGAGATCACAGGGATCAATTATACCGAAATTGCCTCTCTTCTCGGAAAAAAGGACCATACAACGATTTTGTACGGAATCGACAAAATAGATAAAGCCATAAAAAAAGATGAGAGTCTCCGGAACAGTATAGAAATCCTGATCAACAAGATCAATGGATGAAAATCGACAGTTTTCAACACGATTCGACATGATATTTATCATTTTCTTCACAGGTTTTCCACACCGGAAGACTGTAAAAACAAAGGCGATTTACGGATTTTACACAAATCCACAGCCCCTGTTAAGAGAACTGCTGATTTCTTTTATAAAAAAATATATGGCATTTTTCGACAAAAGGAGATGGAACCATATGAAACTGGTCTGTTCAAAAAGCAATCTTTTAAAAAGCATCAATATTTCCATGAAGGCAGTTCCTTCCAGGACGACTATGACGATCCTGGAATGTATTCTGATCGATGCTTCTTCCAGTCAGATCAAATTTATATCCAATGACATGGAACTGGGTATAGAAACCATTGCGGAAGGTATGATCCTGGAAAAAGGTATCGTAGCAGTAGACGCGAAAATATTCTATGAGATCATCCGCCGTCTTCCTGACAGCGATGTATCCATTGAAAGCGACAGCAGCTATGTTCTTTCGATAAAATGTGAAAAAGCGAATTTCAAGATTCCAGGAAAATCAGGAGAGGATTTTACATATCTTCCTATCATTGACAGAGATCATTCACTTACAGTTTCTCAGTTTACTTTGAAAGAAATGATCCGTCAGACGATTTTTTCCATCGCTGTCAATGAAAATAATCCGATGATGACAGGTGAACTGATAGAGATCAAGGATCATTATCTTAAAATGGTTTCTCTGGATGGACACAGAATATCGATCCGCCGGACGGAGCTGAAAAAAGACTATCCGGATACCAGTGTTGTGGTTCCCGGAAAGACATTGAATGAGATAAGCAAGATCCTTTCAGGCGAAATGGACGATCAGGTAAGCATTTATTTTACCCGCAATCATATCATGTTTGAATTTGACCAGACCATGGTAGTATCCCGTCTGATCGAAGGAGAATATTTCCGTGTGGATCATATGCTTTCCAAGGATTATGAAATCCGTCTTTCCATCAATAAAAAAGAGTTTCTGGATTGTATCGAAAGATCTACTCTTCTTGTAAAGGAAGGAGATAAAAAACCGATCGTAGTCAATGTCATCGATAATCAGATGGAGATGAGGATCGATTCTGCTCTTGGTTCCATGAGGGAAGATATCAATGTGGAGAAAGAAGGAAAAGATATCGTCATCGGTTTCAATCCGAAATTTCTCGCAGATGCTCTCCGTGTGATAGATGATGAAACAATCGATATCTACATGGTCAATGCAAAGGCACCTTGTTTCATCAAAGATGAACAGGAACTTTATACCTACCTGATCCTTCCCGTAAATATCAATCAGAACCAGTACAGATAAAGGAAAAAAGACTATGGAAGTTACGATCAGAGATGATTTTATAAAGCTTGGACAGGTATTGAAGCTTGCCAGTGTCGTACAGGACGGAGTCGAAGCCAAATATGTGATCCAGGAAGGAAAAGTAAAAGTAAACGGAGAGGTGGATCTTCGAAGAGGCAGAAAAATCTATCCGGGTGATGTCGTTTCGTTTGGTGATGCGGAGATCATTGTGACCAGGTAAACATATGTATATTGAATCCATTCAGCTTAAAAATTTCCGTAATTATGAATCTCTGGAACTGGAATTTGATCAGGGAACCAATATACTGTACGGTGACAATGCACAGGGAAAAACGAATATTCTTGAATCAATATATCTTTGCGGAACAAGCAAATCTCACAGAGGAAGCAAAGATAAAGAGATGATTCGTTTTGAACAGGAAGAATCTCATATACGTCTGTTTGTATGCAAAAATGAAATGCAGTACAAAATAGATATGCATCTGAAGAAGAACAAGCCGAAGGGTGTGGCGATCAATGGAATACCGATCCGGAAAGCAAAAGAGCTTCTTGGCGTGATGAATGTGGTTTTCTTTTCTCCTGAAGATCTGAATATCATAAAAAACGGACCTGCAGAGAGAAGAAGATTCACGGATATGGAACTCTGTCAGCTGGATACGATCTATGTTTCTGATCTTTCAGGTTATAATCATGTACTGAATCAAAGAAACAAACTTCTGAAAGATATATCGACCAATGAGAAACTGAAAGAAACGATCGATATCTGGGATGAGCAGCTTGTTCAATACGGAATAAAAGTCATTCGGAAAAGAAGAGAATTTATAGACGAACTCAATGAAATTGCGTCAGATATCCACAGGAATCTGACCGGAGGACTGGAAGAAATAGAAATCAGTTATGAACCGGATGCAGCGGAAGGATCTCTTGCCGAAAAGGTTTTTATCAACAGAGAAAGAGATCTGAAATTAAAGACGTCCTGTACAGGTCCTCACAGAGATGATTTTTGTGTAATGATCAATGGTATCGATATACGGAAGTACGGTTCTCAGGGACAGCAGAGAACAGCTGCTCTTTCCCTGAAGCTGTCTGAAATATATCTCGTAAAGAAAAAAATTCATGATGAACCGGTCCTGCTGCTTGATGATGTTCTTTCTGAGCTGGACAGCAGCCGGCAGAATTATCTTTTGAACAGCATACATGATATTCAGACTGTCATTACCTGTACCGGACTGGATGAATTTGTAAGCCATCAGTTCGAAATAAATAAGGTTTTTCATGTGGTAAAAGGAACCGTCAGTGGTCTTTGACAAGTATAAACCTGTATGATACACTGACTGGTAGGATGTATAATTGCTTGCAGAAAGCTGGTGATCGTTTTGGACAAAGAAGAATTCAGAATCAAACTGGAAGAAATCAACCG
>AUXO013044477.1_pt1 | contig 10143 bp, 8 predicted proteins | sample 768731 | NCBI WGS metagenome assembly AUXO01 (sample SAMN02715735, study PRJNA202380) | gut metagenome | biome: sheep rumen | host: Ovis aries | place: New Zealand: Palmerston North | reverse complement strand
AGAGCGATGATCGCTTAGCCCGCATTGCCGTCTCACGGCTGTACTAAACCCGCCGATAGCAGGTTGGGTATAGGCTATCCGACGCTTCTGCCTTCCGCTGATAAAGTGCGGCCTGACATCCGACGCCGCGTTTCGCCTCCCCTATTAATAATTGAGGTTGTGACATATCCGTTACTCGCACAACGCAGGTCGATACTTATTATATAGCACACCCAAAACGTCATTTCAAGAGTTATTAAGTTTTTTTAACGCTATCGTTATCAAACTTAAAAAAACTCTATAAAAAAAGAGTTGCCTTAAGGCAACTGCTTTTCTCAGTTGATTTTCACGCTCAAATGCCTTTCAATATCGAATTCACTCCAAGGAAACACGCTGTCATCCGGAAAAGCGCGGAACACCATCACCTCTTTCTTGGTGGGATGTGTCACCTTGATCTCTGTACTCCAAAGCGCGAGATTAGCGGATTTCACGTACTTTTTACCCGCATACTTCACGTCCCCCACCACAGGGCAACCGATATGCGCCGTTTGCACGCGAATTTGATGAGAGCGACCGGTATAAAGTTGGATCTCCGTTAAGCAGATCTTGTCCTTTTTCTCCAAAACCTTATAATCCAGTGCAGCTTCCTTTGCCCCCTTTACACCCATGGGCACAACGGTGACGATATTTTTCGTTTCATCTTTATAAAGGTAGTTATGCAATCTGCCATGTTTTTCCGCAGGGGTATCCGAAAGAACGGCAAAATACTTTTTCTCAAAATCACCTTCCGTAATGCTTTCAAACAAACGTTGCGCCGCTTTGGTGGTTTTGGCAAAAATCATCACACCGCCCGTCGGACGGTCCAGTCTATGCACCAACCCGAGGAAAACGTTGCCCTTTTTATCATACTTTTCGCGAATGTATTCCTTCAAAAGGGTCAACATATCGGGATCTTTGGTGGAATCCTCTTGCGATGGCACGTTGAAAGGCTTTACCACAACCAAAATGTGGTTATCTTCATAAATTATGGGAATATCTTTGTAAGTAATGCTCATAGTTCACCTTTTGTTTATTCCGAAATAAATCTTGCCACACCGCTACAACCGCACGGCAGTTCCAGCCCTTCGTCTGTGGGAATGGCGAGTTCGTACGCGTCAACGCTTATTTTTCCCTTTCCTTTTAAAGCAAGCTTCAAAAGATCGGCTATCACGGTAGGCTGCAAGCCCGTTGTATAGGAATTTATTAGGAAAAAGAGCGGTTTATCCGAAAGCACTTCACGCGTGCGTTTAAGCAAGGGATATAAGCTCTCTTCCAACTTCCACACTTCTCCATCCGGGCCTCTTCCAAAGGAAGGCGGATCCATAATGACTGCGTCGTATTTGTTTCCGCGGCGGATCTCGCGATTTACGAATTTCAAACAATCATCCACGATATAGCGAATGTGCTTATCTTTCAAACCCGAAGAGGCGGCATTTTGCTTGGCTCTATCCACCATAGCGGGTGCGGCGTCCACGTGCGTGACGGCAGCACCGGCGGAAGCGGCGGCAATGGTTGCTCCGCCTGTGTAGGCAAACAAATTCAGCACTTTGATCTCTCGCTTAGCATCGCGGATCAGGCTTATCATGTCGTCCCAATTTGCCGCCTGCTCGGGGAACAATCCCGTATGCTTAAAGTTCTTGGAGAGTTTCAAGTGAAAGGTAAGTCCTTTTCGGGAAACGGTAAACTCCTCTCTAAAAGGCTTTAAGATCACCCACTTTTCCTCTTTTTTCCCTGCTTCAGCACGATAATAAGCGTTCAGTTTAGGAAAAGAAAAAAGGTCAAATGGCGCTTCCCAAATTGCCTGTGGATCAGGGCGCAAAAGGTGCACTTCACCCCAGCGTTCCAGTTTATAACCATCACCCGTGGCGATGATCTCGTAATCTTTCCACCCTTCTGCTAAATGCGGCATACGGATAAGGTGACGGTCTTTCCGCCAAGGTCAAATTCTTTGGTATAGCCTTGCGTGGTGGTATAATCCACTTGGTCCGCAAGCACGTCGGACAGCACACCGTAATCCGAAACGATCTTACGGAAAGCGTCCTCACCCAACAAACCGAGTTTGATATGATCAGTCACTTCAAAGCCCGCTTCTTTGCGCATGGTTTGCACCTTGGAAACGATCTCACGGGCATACCCTTCTTCAATAAGGGCAGGCGTAAGAGTGGTATCCAATGCAACGGTGATCTTGCCATCCGATTCGGCGCTGAAGCCCTCCCCGCTCTTGGTGGAGATCAAAAGGTCACTCTCGGCAAATTCCACCTCCTTACCGCCAAGCGTCGTTTTGTAAGTACCGCCGTTTTTCACGGCCGCTACGATCTCAGCCGCGTTAGCCGTGGTGAGGAAGTTTCTGATCTGGCCGAGCAAAGCCCCATACTTCGGGCCCAACGTTTTCAGTTGCGGTTTGAGTTCATAAGTAATAAAGGACTGCTCTTCGCTCGCCTTGGTGATTTTCTTTACGTTCAGTTCTTCCGCAGCGATCTCCAACATACCGTCCAACTTTACTTCCACGTCCGTCTTCACGTACATATTTGCAAGGGGTTGTCTGTTTTTAATATTGGACTTACTGCGGCACGCCCTGCCGAGGAACACCACGTTTTCGATCAAGGACATTTCTTTTTCAAGTTCCTTATCGATGTATTTTTCATCCGCAACCGGGAAAGTGGTCAAATGCACGCTGATGGGAGCATTCTTATCGTTATTGACAACGAGGTTTTGGTACACGCTCTCCGCCATAAACGGTACGAAAGGCGCAGTAAGACGGGACATAGTGACAAGCACGTGATAAAGGGTAGCGTAAGCTGCCGCTTTGTCTTCGGTCATTTCGCTGCCCCAATATCTTTCACGGCCACGGCGAACGTACCAGTTGGAAAGCTCATCGGTAAAGTCTGCGATCATGCGGGCGCTTTCGGTGATCTTATAATCCGCCAAGTTCTCATCCACGCTCTTCACAAGGGAATTCAAACGAGAAAGGACCCATTTATCCATCAAGGTGAGTTTGCAGTCTTCCAAACGATAATTTTGCGGCTGATAATCGTCTATACCCGCATATAAGGTAAAGAAAGCATAGGTATTCCAGAAAGTGCCCATAAACTTTCTTTGTGCTTCGGATACCGCTTCGGCATAAAACCTGGAAGGCAACCACGGCGCGCTGCCGGTATAGAAATACCAACGAACGGCGTCTGCGCCCTGTTTATCAAGCACGCTCCAAGGGTCCACAACGTTGCCCTTGTGCTTACTCATCTTTATGCCGTCCTTATCACCAACGTGGCCAAGCACAATACAATTCTTGAAAGGCGCCTTGTCAAACAGCAAGGTGGAGATCGCCATCAGGGTATAGAACCAACCGCGCGTTTGATCCACCGCTTCACTGATAAAGTCCGCAGGGAAATGCTTTTCAAAGGCTTCTTTGTTCTCAAAAGGATAATGCAACTGTGCAAAAGGCATGGATCCGCTGTCAAACCAACAGTCCATCACTTCGGGCGTTCGTTTCATCTCCCCGCCGCATTCACACTTGAAGGTGATGCGATCAATATAAGGACGGTGTAATTCGGAAGGCAATTTGCCGGAAAGTTGCAAGAGTTCCGCCTTGCTGCCCACAACGTGCGTCTTTCCGCAATCCGCGCAAACCCACACGGGGAGCGGCGTACCCCAATATCTTTCACGGGAAACGCCCCAATCGATCACGTTTTCAAGGAAATTACCAAAACGGCCCGAGCCGATGGTAGGCGGGATCCAATTGACCTGCTCGTTGTTTTTCAAAAGATTATCGCGCACGGCAGTCATCTTGATAAAATAAGAACTGCGGGCATAGTAAAGAAGGGGCGTATCGCATCTCCAACAGAAGGGATAACTGTGCGTGTGCAAATGCTTTTTGAACAGAAGCCCTTTTGCCGCAAGCTTTTCAATAATGGATTTATCACCGTCCTTGGCAAATACGCCAACAAGATCGGTCACCGCTTCCACAAATCTACCACGCTCATCCACGAGTTGAACGAATGGCAAACCGTATTTTCTACCCACTTTCGCATCGTCTTCACCAAATGCGGGAGCAATGTGTACGATACCCGTTCCTTCGGTAAGAGTCACGTACGGATCATTGGTGACGTAATAGGCTTTTTCAGCCTCTTTGGTACCGCGAATGTAGTCAAAAAGCGGTTCGTATTTCTTGTGCTCGTAAAAACTACCCTTATGGGTATCCAAGATCTCCGCCCCATCACCGATCACGGAAGAAACCAAAGCAGATGCAAGAATATAGATCTCATCACCAACTTTTACGCGAGCGTAATCTTCGTCCGCATTCATACAAAGCGCCACGTTGGAAGGAAGAGTCCATGGCGTGGTCGTCCAAGCGAGGAAATAGGTATTTTCTTCACCTAACACCTTAAATTTTGCCGTGACAGTCATATCTTCCACGTCTTTATAGCCCTGCGCCACTTCGTGCGATGAAAGCGCCGTGCCACAACGCGGGCAATACGGAACGATCTTATGACCCTTGTAAAGCAAGCCCTTATCGTTAATGGTCTTTACCGCCCACCAAACCGACTCGATATAATTATCGTCATAGGTAATGTAGGGATTATCCATATCCGCCCAATAACCCACGCGGTCGCTCATCACTTCCCATTCGCCCTTGTACTTCCAAACGCTTTCTTTGCACTTTTTCACAAAGGGTTCAATGCCATAACGCTCGATATCTTGTTTGCCATCCATGCCGAGCATCTTTTCCACTTCAAGCTCAACGGGAAGACCGTGCGTATCCCAACCGGCTTTACGCTCCACGTGATAACCCTTCATGGTGCGGTATCTGGGAATAATATCCTTAATAACGCGGGTCAAGATGTGCCCGATATGCGGCTTACCGTTTGCCGTGGGCGGTCCATCGTAAAAGGTGTATTCTTCTTTTCCTTCATTCGCCTTTACGCTCTTACGAAAAATATCGTTCTTTTTCCAAAAATCAAGAACTTCTTTTTCACGTCCGCAAAAATCCAATCCCGTATCAACTTTGTTAAACATATTCGTGCCTCTTTTACAAAATGCGTTTATCGGATGCCCGAAAAACGATTATTTTATCTTGATCAGTATTTTGTTGACCTTTCCACCTTCCCCAACGGGAATACGGCTGATCTCGAACCCACTGAAAGTGGATACGAGGTCAATGAGTTTGGTATAGCCGTAGTTTCTGCAATCAAAATCGGGCATACGCTTGGAAAGATTGTTTCCAACGTCTGCAAGATACGCCCAGCCTTCGTCATTGCCAATGCTGTTCACAATATCTTTCACAATGGCTTTTACCTTTTTCAGCGAAGCAAAGGACGCAGCGGGTTTTTCCGCCGACTTTTTCTGTCCTTTTGCGCTTTCCGATTCCGCCTTATCATCTTTTTCTTCCGGTTTCTCTTCCGCTTTTGCCTCGGTGTTTTTCAAAACTTCAAGGTAAATAAACTTCTCGCAGGCCTTAATAAAGGGCTGCGGAGTCTTCTTTTCCCCCATGCCGAGAACGAGCATGCCCGCCTCTCTCAAACGCATGGCAAGACGCGTAAAATCACTATCCGAAGTCACCAAACAAAAGCCCGTCACCTTTCCGGAATAAAGAATATCCATCGCGTCTATGATCATAGCGCTGTCAGAGGAATTTTTGCCCGTAGTGTAACTGTATTGTTGAATGGGAGTGAAAGAATAAGTAAGAAGAGAATCTTTCCAATTTCGCAGGTTGGACTTTGTCCAATCACCGTAAACACGCTTGTATGTGGGAATGCCGTAATTGGTCACTTCATCCAGAAGATCCTGAGCGTACTTCTCGGATACGTTTTCGGCATCCACCAACACCGCGATCTTATTATCTCTATCCATAAAATCTCCGTAATGCGGCATCAGCCGCAAGTATTAGTAAAGGGTACCGTGCAACTTTTTTTGACAGGCATCACCGAAGCGGACGCGAACGTAGGTGACTACTCCGAAGCAACCTTATGGCACACGACGAACGCCGCTTAGTGCTGCTACCGTCAAGTCCTGACACGGTTCACAGGTCGTCGTTGCACAAGACACCGGTATCAACGTTCCTTGCGCCGCTCAGCCTTCCATGATGCAAGCCGGGAAAAGTATTCTGCCCCACTGTAGCGGATTGTGGGTTCAGGGCACCGCTGGCTCCCCGCATAGCACGGCTTTGTTATTATAGCATATAGGAATAAATTAATACAAGCAATTTGAGTATTTTTAAACGTTGAGGTCTTGACGTAATAAAAGATTTCCGAACCAAAGTGCGCGAAAACTGACGAATAATGCTTTTTTTGAGCATAAAAGCGCATCTTATCCCGTAAGAATCAAGCATGGATCATTTCAATGACTATGAAAAATATCGATACGACGATTACACTGTATTAGGACGCATCTCTTCTTTAGAAGAGCATCAGGTTGAGGACGCACGCTCCATACCGCACGCGATCCCTTCGGATAACCGTAAAGAGAATAAAAAAGCAAGACGCAAAAAGCGAAAAGGTTTTGGGGTTGTGATCATGATGACGGTTTTTTGCTTCTCCCTTTCTCTGTTTGCGGCAGATATTCTCGGCAACCATACGGGATTATCCACATACGCCTCACTTTTTCTCGGCAAAAAGGAACAAGAAAAAAGCGTTTACTATTTTCTATACGCAAGCGCCTCACCCGACATGGGCGTTTCCTACAAAAATGCCTCCGCCATTCGAGCCGAAGGCGGTGCAGGATACGTGATGAAAAAGCAAAACGAATACTATGTGATCGTAAATGCTTATTCTTCCTTTTCCGACGCCGATAAGGTGCAAAAACGCAATACCGCATATGCTATCTTATTCCTTGATATCGCCCCATTCAACTTAAAAAAAACAAAGTCATTATCCCTTGCATCTCCCTATAAAGACCTTTGGGAAAAGGCATATCTCACCCTATACGAATCGGCAAATGCCTTGGCAAGTAAAAGCTATGCGGAAGAAGATATGAAAAGAGAGATTCGTTCGTTTAAGGAAAGCATTGTCGCAAAAGAAAGTTCTTTTGCACAAAGCGCAAAGGGTAATGAGGATAATGCGGTGATTGAATATAAGGTACTGCTGGCAGAGATCCGCAGTGCTTTTGAAAACCTGGAAAACAGCGATAACATCTTATCCGATGCTAGGTATTATTCGGTAATGATCTTACATACCTATGCCTTATTTGCGGAGAAATACTTCTAAAAGAAAGGAATTGAACATAACTATCCTCTTTTTTATTGAAAAACCATAAAAAATATGGTAAAGTAAAGAAAACAAACAAGAGGTGCGATATGGACAAGTGGGATGAAAGGTTTATGGATCTGGCAGAAAAAGTTTCTTCTTGGAGCAGTTGTTTTCAAGAGAACAGACAAGTTGGTGCAGTGATCACCAAAGATAAAAGGATCCTCACCACCGGCTATAACGGCGCAGGAAGCGGCATTAAGAGTTGCAAGGAAAAAGGTGAATGTTTGCGCCGCAAACTCAACATTCCGAGCGGCACCAGACACGAGCTTTGTTATGCCGTACATGCCGAGCAAAATGCCATCATCCAAGCGGCCAAACTCGGCGTCAGTGTGGATGGCGGCACCATTTACTGCACCCACCAACCCTGCTCTATCTGTGGCAAAATGATCATTAACAGCGGGATCCGCCGCGTGATCTTCAAATACGGTTATCCAGATGAGTTCTCCATGGAAATGTTTAAAGAAGCCGGTGTGACCGTGGAAAGATTTGAAGATCTTAAATAATTTTTTAGATTCGTGCATGGATCCCGTCTTTTGACGGGATCTTTTTTTACACGACAATATGCCTTTGGCGTAATTTCATCTTTTCACGATCTTTTCCAAGATCAAAACACAAAAGTACATCAAAGCAGCAAGCACCGTTAAGATCATGGTGGAGCACATTACCAAACTCAAATTGAACACCTGCCCACCATATACGATCAGATATCCCAGACCTTCTCGGCTTACCAGGTATTCCCCCATAATGGTACCCACCCAAGCCATACCCACGTTCACCTTCAAAGCGGCAATGATGTTCGATAGGTTGGATGGAAGCACGAGTTTGGTCAAGATCTGCCACCTGTTTGCGGAAAGCGTTTGCATCAAAAGGATCTTATCTTTATCCACAGACAAAAACCCGTTCAGAATGGTTATAATGGTAATAACAACGCTTATCAGAATTGCCATTACGATAATGGCCGCCCGACCGGCACCCACCCAAATGATGATAATGGGACCGAGCGCGATCTTGGGGAGTGCGTTCAGCACCACGATATAGGGCTCCAATATGCGCCTAAGAGGATCCACGGACCAAAGAATAACGGCAATTACAAGACCGATCAAGGTGGCGGAAAGAAAACCTATTACCGTTTCCAACAAAGTAGCGGACACGTGATCCCAAAGCACACCCTGTTTTGCCAAACCTGTGAATGATCTCCACATTTTGGAAGGACAACTGAATATAAAGCTGTCTATGATCTCCTTACGGGCAAGCAATTCCCAAACCAAAAAGAATTGCACCAAAATAAACAGTTGCATCCCCACAACAAAAGCGGTTGACGCTCTTCGTTTTCTTAAATATGCCCGATGTTCCTCACTGATATTTCCCTTTATCCTTTTCATCCGTAAACTCCAATTCCTTCCAGACCTCCTTAAAAAGATCGGAAAACTCAGGTGCTTCCCGTCTTTCTATGGAAGAAAGACCTTTCTCTATGGTATTTTCAAATATTTTCTTCACTCTCGCGGGTCTTGCGGAGAGCACGGCGATCCTATCGCAAAGTGAGATCGCTTCGCTGATGTCGTGCGTCACCAAAATTGCGGTGATCCCTTCTTCCCGAATGATCTTGCGAACGTCTTCCGCTACCGTCAATCGGGTTTGAAAATCCAGCGCAGAAAACGGTTCGTCCAAAAGGATCAACTTGGGACGCAAAGCCAAGGTACGTATCAACGCCACCCGCTGTCGCATACCACCAGACAGCTCCGAAGGTTTTTTTCTGACAAAATCTCCGAGATTATATTTTTCAAGAAGAGAGCGCGCATATAAAACGTTTTCTTTGGTTTTTATCCCGCGAATCTCCAAGCCAAGTGTGACGTTATCATCAATATTACGCCAATCAAACAAGTGATCTCTTTGCAACATGTAACCGATCTCCGAAGGGGAGATATTTCTTAATATCTCCCCACTGGAAGGTTTTAATATGCCCGCAAGAATGGAAAGCAGTGTGGTTTTTCCGCTTCCGGATGGCCCAACGATGCCGAAAAATTCTTGTTCATACACCGCAAAATCCATTCCGTCTATCGCTTTGGTTTCCCCGCTTTTTCCATGGTAAATATGCGAGATCTCTTTAAGCCTTAGAATCTCTTTCATCTTTCGTAACACTCCTATCAGCCGAGGAAGCTATTATCCACCAGCTTGGAATAATCTGCGCGCTTGCTCATTACACCGGCCGAGATAATGATATCTTGCAAATGTTCAAAATCCTCTTGTTTAAGCTTCATATCATCCACGTATGCACCGATTCTCATATAGTTGGCAATGGCGGAAGTAAGCACGGAAAGTGAAGTATCCGCAAAGGAAGGCGCAACTGCCTGCGCAACTTCTGCCGCCGTGTGCGTGGATACGAAATCAACGCCCTTTTGAATTGCGGCAAGGAACTTTTTCACCTTTTCGGGATTCTTTTTAAGATAGGATTTTTCCGCACAGAAGCAAGTATAGGGGATATCTCCCGCCTCTTCTCCCACGGAAGCCACAACGTATCCCTTGCCGGCAAGCGCAAAATTCGTTGCGGCAGGCTCGAACATGGTACAATAATCCCCCGTTCCGCCGTCAAACGCGGCAGAGATCAAATCATACTGCACGTCGTAGTTGATCCTGGTATTCACTCCGTCAACGTACCCGTTTTGCTTTAAGGCATATTCCAGCGCCATGGCGGGCACACCGCCCTTTCTTCCGCCGATGATCTCTTTTCCGATAAAAGCGGTTTCCCAATCAAAATCCCTCATTTCACTCCGTGCGATCACGAAGGAACCGTCGCGTTTGGTCAATTGACCGATCACGATGGGATAATCCTTTTTCCCTTCGTTGAAAACGTAAATGGATGCTTCGGGTCCGCAAAAACCGATAT
>AUXO016068247.1_pt1 | contig 10144 bp, 8 predicted proteins | sample 768731 | NCBI WGS metagenome assembly AUXO01 (sample SAMN02715735, study PRJNA202380) | gut metagenome | biome: sheep rumen | host: Ovis aries | place: New Zealand: Palmerston North | reverse complement strand
GACCCTCTGCTTGTAAGGCAGATGCTCTAAACCAGCTGAGCTAAACGCCCTTGTTTCGTTTGCGGGTGCAAAGGTACGAAGAAAAAACGAAACCATAAAGAATTAGAGAGGCAAAAACGCCACTGTTAACGTTATTTAACCCTATCATTGTAAGGTGAGGCCCATCAGTCCCACGACGATGTCGTTGGAGAGCGTGCGCAAAGTGAGTGAGCGCAGTCGTTTGCGGGGGTTGAGCGGCATGCGAAGCAGTTGGGCACCGCCCCCCGGAATAGCGCGCCCATAGACCTCGCGAATGCCAAGGGTCTTTCCGAGGTCGCGGCTTACCATCAACTGGCCGTCAGAGGTAGCCTGTCCCAAGCAGACACGGAAAGGTCGCGGTTCTGTGGTATAGAAAGCCTTGCCATCGACATAATAATCCTGCTCTATGGGACACCAGTTGTCGGGATTTCGCAGATGTAGCGTGTCGGTGGTGTCATCGGTATAGGTAGCTATCAGAAGGGCGTTGTCAATACGGCTCTGCATGTGGTTGGTGCTGCCCGCCATGAGCAGGTAGGCCGACTCAGCCTTACCTTTGAGCGGAATGACAATGCTGTCGGGATAATTATCCCAGAGGGAAGTAAATACAATGTTACGTCCCTCGCGCGGCGACTGGAATGGGACGCCGGCTATGGTTACCTGTTCGCGTGTGATGAAGGAGCGGAAGACAGAGTCGTTGATGACTGCCGTAAGCGTAGGGTGACACCATTCGCCGATGCCCTGGGTGGGTATCTGCAGGGTAGTGGTCTGCGGACGGGGCGAGAGATACTCCTGTTCGAAGATGTCGGTCACAGAGGCGTTATAATAGCTGCTGAGAGTCTGGGGCTTGAACTTCTTGGTGAGGTCGGGATCGAGGAGGCCGAGGGCCCCAGCCTGGAGCCCACCCCCAACCCCTCCCAAAGGAAGTGGAGATTGATTACTCTGCCGGTGTGGGGTGCGCGGGGCGCGGGCGATGTAGGTGGGGGGGATGGTGACAGACTGATAGGCGGCGGCGGTGGCCTCAACGTCGCGCCACTGACCGGAGCCGAGGTTCTGGCGGATGATAATCTGGAGGGGACGGGAGAAGTGCTGTGTCACGTCAATGGTAGTTTCGCCACTGGGCTTACGTTTATATATATAAGAAAGGTAAGGCGTGGTGACACTGACGCTGTCCCACTCATCGGGGAAACCGGGCCGGATGATACAGCGGCCATCGAGTGCTTGGGGCACGATACCAAAGAGTCCCTGCACCAAGGTGCGCGAGGCAATGCCTATGCAGTCGCCGAAATCGCGGTAGCACTCGCCACGGGCAGCGTCATAGAAGCTAATCTGTCCGAAATTGCCAGGGCACTGCCCGTAGTACATCTGGTCCATGACGTTGGCCATGAGCAGGCGGTAGCCCTCATCGTTGCGTCCGGCCTCAAAACATGCCAGTGCCGTGTGGTAGGTCTCTGCCGCCGCCACATTGTTGATACTCCAGGAGTAAGGCATCCAGTTACTGGTGGGGAGAAACCCTACCCCCCGAAACCCATCCCCATCCCCTCCCAAAGGGAGGGGGGATGGATTTCCTGTGGCCTCCCATGCCTGCAGAGGCGAGCAGGCACCGCAGTCGATGGGCGTATAGATACTCCAGACGGCGGGACTCTCGTGAAGGCGCTTCAGGCCCATGGCATCCTGGTATTCCGCCCAGACCCCTTTTTGAGGCATCCACAGGCGACTGTTCATAGCCTGGAGGATGGCGTCGGCCTCGCGGGCATAGGCAGTGCCGTCCTCGCCAATGATTTCGGCGATGCGTGCTGCCAGGCGGTTGCCGCGGTAGTTATAGGCCGAAGAATGAGTGACGGCACCGCCACTGTAATAGAGAGCGTCGGAAGCCCAGATACAGCAGTAAGCGTCGTAGAGATGGTCGCCGTCGGGGTCGAAGTTGCGCTTCTCCCATGCCAGGTGGCTGGTAATGACCGGCCACATGCGGCGCATGTAAGCCGTGTCGGCGTCGTACTGGAAGTGCCACAACAGCTCGTCGATATAGTTGAGGTTCATGTCGTAGTGGTGCATCTGGTCATTGCGCTCGGGGTTGCGGCAGATGTAGCCGTTAGAGTACATCTGCGTGCCCCAGCGCTTCTCAGCGCGCGCCATGTTCATCTTCGGGTCCTGCGAGGGATGAGGAATGGTAGCAGGCACATCGGTCACCTGGCTCTTGGCATAGGCATCGAAATGGCTGCGCTGCCGGTCGCCCCATCCTAAGACATCGCCCACATAGGCGGCACGCCACCCTGCCAGGGGCATGCGCCATCCTACGCAACCATGCAGCCACGTCTTGCCGTCCCAGTCGCCGTCGGCGGCAAAGGCCAGCGCCGAGCCCAAGGTGTTGACATAGGGGTCGGGAGTCTGGAATCTGATGCGCTCTTTCAGTCTGAGGTTATAAGCATTGGCCTGGGCAAAGCGCTGGCGGGCCTCGTCGGCGGTGAGCGTCACCACCTTATTAATACTATCTATGACAAAATAGCTATCGTTGTAATAGCCTTCATGGCTCATGTCCATGCCTGCGGTCTGCCACGTATGGCGCTGCAGTCCGCGCTCGCCGGGCGCAGCCTCGAAGACGCCAGGCTTATCGGCTCCGATGTCGCCATTGCGGTGCAGCTTGGGGTTGGCAATCTCACAGAGACGTGCCTCGAACGTCACCGGCCCCTTGAACCAAGAGTTGTGGAACCACCAGACGGCGCCCTCGCGGTCTTGACATGCCACCACCTGGAGTTCCAACTGCTGGCGCTCACCCCACCGGTGGTCACTCAGCAGATAGCGGCGCATGCCATTCACGTAATAAGACTTACAGTGGTCGACGGAGTCTAAGGGCACGCCGCCAACGATGAATCGCAGGTGTCGGTGCTGCCCCTTCTTGACGATGGCGAAGACCGGACGGTCGCTGGTCTCTATGCGATAGTCGGTCCAGCCACCATAGAGAGCCCGCGTGAAGCGGTTAGCCCCACTGCGGCCCAGCAGGAAATCGTCGAGTGTGGACTCACTGACGAAAGCGTCGGCCACGGGAAAATACTGCTGCGAGCGTTCCGCACCAATCTTGTCCAGATTATAAGATGTAGACTCAATGAAATCGCCCACGGTGAGTTTCTTTGCCGTTTTGGAAGACTGCTGAGAAGATGGCTGCTGCGCTAAGCTGCTGATAGCAGCCAACGTGGCGACTGTTAGTAAGATTAGTTTTCGCATGTAGTCAGAAGTTTTCGGCAAAGATAATAACTTATTCTGAAACCTGCAAGCCATCGGCCCCATATTTTCATATAGACACAAAAGATTGCACAATCCTTGGTCGTTTCAGGAAAAAGTAGTAACTTTGCCCGCAGTACAGAAACACGCACCGAACACCATGGGAGAAAGGGTGAGAAAAAGCATGCTTAACGCGGAAGTAAACATTTTGTTTTACTTCCTCTCGCTGTTTTTCGCCTTTTTCTCCAGAAAGATTTTTCTCGACTGTCTTGGAGCCGAATTCATCGGACTGACGGGCACGCTGAACAACATCCTTGGCTACCTGAACCTCTCGGAGCTGGGTATCTCAGCCTGCATCGGCTATTTCCTGTTCAAACCCCTGCAAAGCGGCAACCGCGAAGAGATTCAAGACATTCTGTCGCTGCTGGGGTATCTGTACAACTGGATTGGTGCCATCATCTTCTGCGGGGCATTCATTGTCAGTCTGTTTTTCCCGCTCATCTTCAGCCATACGGAGCTGAGCTTAGGCATCATCTATTTTGCCTTTTACTCGTTCTTAGGCTCATCGCTCATCGGCTATTTCATCAACTACCGGCAGATACTCCTCGGTGCCGACCAGAAAAGATATTTGGTAGCTATCTACATGCAGACGGCCAACCTGCTGAAGATAGCACTACAGATATACCTGGCTTACAATTACAGAAACCTCTACGTGTGGGTAGGCATAGAATTCCTGTTCGGACTCTTAGGCTGTATAGTGCTCAACTGGAAGATCAACAAGGAGTATCCGTGGCTGAAAGTCAACAAGCGGCGAGGGCGTCAACTGCTGAAGCAATATCCAGAAATCATCAGCAAGACCAAGCAGGTGTTCATCCACAAGATCAAGGACTTCATGCTCATCAAGAGCGACGAGCTCTTTATCTTCTTCTTCGTATCGCTGAAGATGGTGGCCTACTATGGCAACTACATGATTATCATCTCGAAGCTCATCTCGCTGTTTTCTTCCATCACGGGCAGTGTGGGTGCCAGCGTAGGCAATCTCGTTGCCGAGGGCAACAAGCAGAACATGCTGAAGGTATTTTGGGAATTCACCACCATCCAGCACACCATTGCCGCCACGCTGGCCTTCTCGCTCTATGCCTTTCTGGAGCCATTCATCGTACACTGGCTGGGAGCCGAGTATGTGATGGACCACAGTATCCTGGTGATGCTCGTGATCTTCATCTATATTACCAACTCGCGGCAGTCTGTAGACAGTTTCAACTACGCCCACGGCCTTTACGCCGACGTATGGTCGGCATGGGCAGAACTGATTATCAACGTGGGCGTGACCATCGTCTGCGGCATCAAGTGGGGCATCGTAGGCATACTGATGGGCAAAATTGCCAGCCTTGTGCCCATCATCATGCTGTGGAAACCCTATTACCTGTTTACCGCCGGTTTCAAGGAGCCCGTCGGCATCTACTGGCGAGGTGTGCTGCGCAACTACGCTATCTCTGCCTTTGCCATCGCCGCCGCCCTTTACACCATCAGGTTCATACCACTCAACCCCTATAACAGCATTGGCGAATGGGCCGGCTACTGCGCTGTCAGCATGACCATCTTCCTCAGCTACGACCTCAGCGCCACCCTCCTCTTTGCCAAAGGAGCCAAAGATAGTGTCAACAGAATCAAACTCATGAGAAAGCGATGAAATACTCCATCATCACCGTCAACTACAACAACAAAGAAGGGCTGCGCCGCACCATAGAGAGCGTCGTCAGCCAGACTTTCCGTGGCTATGAGTATATCGTCATTGACGGCGGTTCTACCGACGGCAGTGTCGACGTGCTTAAGGAATATGACAGCCAGATTACCTACTGGGTGTCGGAAAAGGACGGCGGTATCTATCAGGGCATGAACAAAGGCATACACAAGGCTCGTGGAGAGTATCTCAACTTCATGAACAGCGGCGACTGTTTCTACAGCAGCGACGTGCTGCAGCACCTGAGTGACCAGCAACTGACCGCCGATCTCATCGTAGGTCGCGACTACCACTACAATGCCACAACGCAACAGGGATTCTGCACCATACTGCCGCCGCGCATCTCGATGGTCACCTTCTATATCCAGACGCTGCCCCACCAGAGCACCTTCTTCAAGCGCAAGCTGTTTAGCGACACGCTCTACGACGAGAGCCTGAGAATCGTTGCCGACATCAAGTTCTACATACAGAAGATTTGTGTCGAGGGCTGTAGCGTGGCTCTCACTGACGAAGTCGTCTGCCGTCGCGAGCCTGACGGCGTCAGCCGCACCTATAACGAGCGCCGCATAGCCGAGCACCAGAGGGTATTGGCAGAATACCTGCCCCAAGGAGCGAGAAACGACTACGACACCCTGAGCCAACTGGACAAGACCACACTTTACAAGCTGTTAGAGTTGTTGGAGAATGTCCAGACGCGCAAATGGCTAACGTATCTTATCAAGATTATCTACCGCATGAAATTAAAGAACCGTCCATGAAACCCATCGTCCTCATATTTCCCTATTTCGGCACGTTGCCCGCACAATACAAGATGTGGCGTGAGTCAGCATTGCGCAATCCCAGTATCGACTTCATGTTCTTCACCGATGCCGACGTAGAGCCGGCAAAGAATATCATCGTCCACAAGATGCAGTTTTCAGAGTTCAGAGAATACATTCAGGCTGTTTTCGACTTCCCCATCGTTCTCGACCGTCCGTATATTCTCTGTGACTTCAAGCCCGTCTACGGCCAAGCCCTGCAACAGTATATCGCCAAGTACGACTATTGGGGGTACGGTGACCTGGACGTGGTCTATGGCGACCTGAGAGCGTTCTTCACCGACGACGTGCTTGCCCGTTACAAGTTCTTCTTAGGCTACGGTCACCTGACACTCTATCGCAACGACGACGACGCAAACCAATACTATCAAGTAATCATTCCCGGATACCAGAACTACAAGGAAGTGCTGACCATCCACAAACAGACGTTCTTCGACGAATACGACCACAAGGGCTGTGCCGACAAATGGAAGGAGTGCCGACCTGAGGACTGTTTCCTCGACTGGCAGTTTGACAATGTGTCTATCCCCAAGAAGTCGTATTCGATGAACAGCCTCACCCGTGGCTGGCAGCAGATACTTTTTGAGCACAAGGGCAGCAAGCTTTACATGCTACGCTTCAACAACGGGCACATAGAGAGGAAGGAGTCCATCTATGCCCATTTCCAGCACCGTCCGTTTATGAAAGACAAAGTGAGCGACTACAACCACTTTCTCATCACCCCCGGCAGCATGATAGACTTTCCCAGAAGGTTGACAACCCTCTGCTTACGATTCTACAGCCGCAAGCGCCCGTTGATGACCAAATACTACCAGTGGCGCGACCGCCTGCTATGGAAGATGGGGAAAGGGCACATCAGATGAAGACTTCAAGACTATTCCAACTCCAAGACATCTCTACCTATCGGTCAGAGCTGATGGGATGGGCTATTGTGTGGATTATGATGCTTCACTTCACATTCATGCAAATCAAGCCCTTGGGATTTATTGCCCAGTACGGATTTGCGGGCGTAGAGATATTCATGATGGTGTCAGGCCTTGGGCTCTATTTCTCATTAGATAAAGACGGCCGGCTGAGTCATTTCTATAAGAAGCGCCTACTCAGGATATTCCCCACCTACTACCTGTTGGGCATCTTTGGCAGCCTGCTGCTGTATCACGACACGCTGTGGGAATATCTCTTCCGCTATTCTACCATCGGCTTTTGGACGGGAGGCATCTATGCTGAATGGTACATCCCCTCGATTGTTGCGCTCTATCTCGTTGCACCTTTTATCAAGCAACTGATTGACCGGCGATGGTATTGGATCACGGGGCTGATGTGCCTCCTGCTGCTCGTGGCAAGCTATATCGTCGTGGCTGGAGAGTATGTCGGCAAAGGCGAGGCCCACTTCTTCCTGCTTTATCGCGTACCGGCCTTTGTATTAGGAATGATGTGTGGCTACTGGATAAGACACGGCATTACGAGCCGATACTACTGGTTGCTATTGATTGCTGGGCTGCCATTCTTCGCCATGCTCTATCCCCACCACCATGAAGTGTACAACTACAAGTATTTCTCACTACTATTTCTGCTGCCGCTGACAGTAGTCATATTTACCGGGATGTCGAAAGTGATTCACTGGATAAATCCCATGATGGCTGAGATAGGCAAAGCCAGCCTCGAAGTGTATATCATCCAAGGCATGTTCTTCCACGCCCTGCTCACAGGCCTGATCACCATCCCAGCCCCGTGGCACGATGCCGCTACTGCAGGCTTTATGGTGTTATCCACAGCTTTAGGTATATTTGCCCACTGGGCCATTGAGAAGACGGGAATCAGCAAGTTCTTTTAGGCCGCTGACTATCTGCTGACGTCGGCGGCAATGGCACGTGCTATGCTGGCGTCAAGCCGCTGATAGCCCTGGAGGTTAAGATGAATCCTGTCGCTGAGAAACAGTTTCTCGTCAATGGCGGGACTGCCGTCGTTCCAGTCCTCCATGCCGACCAAGACCACCTTGCCGGCCAGTTGCTCGTCATCAAGCATACGGCGAAGAGCCTCACGGTAGCCACGGTAGCTATACATCCGGCAACCGCTCATCGTAGACTTGACAAAATCAGACAGCAGATTGTAAGCAGGTTTAGAGCCATAGAGATGCCAAATGTCAACATCAGGAATCTCTACTATCACAGGCCGGATACGGTTGCCTACCAAGAAGTCTATTATCTGGCGGTAATAGTACACATACTGCCGCGTGCCCAGACAGGCAGCAGCATCATTGATACCCGCCACTATGACACAGTAATGAGCGCCTGCCGAGAGTAAAGGTCTGGTGCCATATTCTCCGGAGTTGAACATCAGATGGTAAATGCCACGCGTCTTCTCCCCACCACGTCCACAGGAGGTTACAGTGGCTTTACACCCGCAAAGACGGCTGAGTTGTGATGCCAGCATGCTGTCGACATCATACTGACGCCGCATGCCCACCCAGCTGTCGCCAATCATCACTACGCGCAGACTGTCGTCAGTTACAGCCGCCACAGTATAGGGCGGGCAGGGAGACTCAAGAGTCCAAAGATGTTTCCAGCGGCTGTAGTAATACGCATAAAGGGTGACAACGGTCACCAAGATAACTAAAAGTGCAACCATACCCATGATAACTGTTTTTCGCATAAAAAAGAATTTGATAGAGGCTAAGGCAAGAGCTCAGAACTGCAGGAGGCGGCTCAGGAACCTACTCTTATGTAATACTACAGACAAGAGCCACCCGCCCATCAAAGCAAAGACTATCTCTACCAGTCCCGCCACATAAGTCCACTCAGAGCCAGCAGGCGCATCGGCAGCAAAACCGGGAAGCACATACTCACAAAGCGACTTTGCGGGTACGATAAAGGCCATCTCGACAGAGAAGATTGTAAGAGAATGACGGCCCAACAGCGTAAAGAGACTGCCGGCCAGCGTATGCTCCAGAAACCTCGAAAGCCACAGCAGCAGGAAGCTGCCTACAGAGCCCAAAAGGAAATAGAAAGCCACCGATGTGCCGTACATACGAACAGAAAGGTTGATATCGCCGGCAATGCAGTGAATACCGACATAAAGAAATGCCAACAATACTATCCACCATATATTCCACGACATAGCATTATGCCGTCTGGCCAGCATACCAGTATACATGAATACAGCTGTGAGGAAGGCGGTGTCAATACTCCAAGGCAGCAGGATGGGACAATACATAAAGGCCACAGTAGCGACCGCATAAGCGGAAAGTATCCACCATCGGTATCTCTCATGATAGACGATGACATAGAATAGCAGATAACTGACAATCATTGACGTGAGGAACCACATGGGATAATTGCCCGAAGTCAGGAACTTCACATTAGGACTAATATCGAGCGGAAAAAGGCTATAGCGCGAATAGCACACCCCCGCCACCTCTCTGAGGGAAAAGTGGCCAAAGGCGAGAAACAACAATGCATTGAAAAACAGATAAGGCACGAACAGCTTACGGAAGTGGCGCACAAAGGCCTCGCTAAGCGTCCCCTTACTGGAAAACGTATAACCAGAGCAGAAATAGAACACAGGCACAAACATGCCCATCAAGAGCCACATTAATGGCAATGCATCAGAATGGGAACAGACGACCAGCAGGATGCCTATTCCCTTGGCAATGTCAACATAGTCGAGGCGCTTTTCCATTTATGTAAAGAGGCGATCAATATCCTGCTGGGGCAATATGGCCAGTATCGGATTACCGTCGGGCGTATAGTTAACATTACCACAGGCGAAGAGCTGGTTAGTAAGGCTGTCCATCTCGTCGTTAGAAAGGACTTGGCCATAGGGCACTGCTGTAGCCCGGGCTAAGGAGAGCGCGACACGCTCACGTTGCGTAGTGAGAGCTGTCGAGACAGTGGCGTCGGCGATGTCGGCAAGGACAGTGCGTACAAGGGTGAGCGGGTCGCTGTCGGCATCGGCGGGAATAGCAGTAACAGAATATGCTGCGCCACCAAGGTCGGAAAGTTCGAAGCCCATAGCTGCAAGTTGCGGAAGAGCCTCGGAGAGTATAGCCGCCTCGGCAGGAGAAAGCTGCAGCACCTCGGGGAAGAGCACACTTTGAGGTGTCATGGTGTGAGCGGCCGTCTTGGCGAGATAGCGCTCATAAAGCACACGGACGGAGGCGCGATGCTGGTCGATGAGCATGAGGCCCGACTTCACGGCCGTCATGATATAGCGCGCCTTGTATTGGTAATGGAGGGGAGAAGCCTCAAGAGCAGGCTCACCGTGGAAGAGAGAAGCGGGAGCGGCGGGCGCCCCCTCGTCAGGAAAACCGGCAGAAACAGAAGCATCGGGCGCAACCTCTTCGGGAACC
>AUXO015129471.1_pt1 | contig 10144 bp, 6 predicted proteins | sample 768731 | NCBI WGS metagenome assembly AUXO01 (sample SAMN02715735, study PRJNA202380) | gut metagenome | biome: sheep rumen | host: Ovis aries | place: New Zealand: Palmerston North | reverse complement strand
CGGTCGTTCTTGTCCTTAGGCATGTCGCTCAGCGTGGCAGCGTCGACCACGGTGAGCCGTTCTGTGTCGATAAGCGCCGACACGATTTCCTGTCGCAGATTGTTACACACCACGTTGCTGGCATTACTTTTATTGGCAAACGCCTCTACCAGTACGTTGGGCTTGTCTTCCTGTGCCATCATGGGCAGCACCGACAGCAGCAGGGCTGTCGTCATCATGAGTAGTTTCTTCATTGTAATAGCGTATATTAGTTTTATTGATAAGTTATCTACGTTTGAGGAAGCTCTTGGGCCGCGGCTTGCCTCCGGCAGGGGTCTCGTCAGCCTGTGGCTGGGTGTTCTTGGGTACCTCGGTCTGCACCTTGGGCATGTTCTCATAGCGCTTGGCCGGTTCGGCAGTGAACAGCCAGCTGCGCCATGCGTCGGCCCCCTCGGGAGCGATGACCGTGGGCGACTGCATCTTGCCGTTGTCGAGCATCGAGCGCCGCTTCACCTCGGCCGTCACCTGGTCGCTCAGCTCGCCCAGCGACACGCAGCCGTTGTGCTCGTTGAGCTGCTGCAGCACGCAGTAGGTGAAGAGTCCGTGCTCCTTCTCCTTGAGCGGCCATGCCGTCTCGTCGCCGGTAGCTGCCGAGAACACCACCATGTTGCTGCCAGCCGCCACGGGTGCCTGCTTGGCTCTGATGGCCACGCCGCGCGCTGCCTGCATCATGCCGCCTTCGCGCTTGGCTCCGCTGAAGCAGGCATCTAGAAACACCAGCGTCTGCCGAGTCTTCATCTCGCCGAGCAGCTTGTAGAAGTCGGCCGTGCTCACACCGCTTCGCGTGTCGGTGCTATAGCCGTCGACGGGCAGCAGATAGGCGTTGTGGTTAGCCTCATCGGGCATGCCGTGTCCACTGTAGTACACGATGGCGCGTGCCTGTCCGTCGGCCACGCTCACCATGTCGCTGAGCCATTGCAGGTTGCGCCGCATCTTGTTGAGCGAGGCATCGGGCACGTAGCGTATGTTCTTTTCCGGCACGCCCAGCGTCTTCTCCAGATAGCGGGCAAAGATTGCGCCGTCGTTGAGCGCATAGGGTACGGGCACCTCAAACTCGTAGTGCTCGTTGGCAATGACCACGGCAAAGGTGTTAGGGTCCTGCACGTCGGTCACCGGCACGTACGTGTCAACGCTTTCCTGCGCCCAGCACAGCCCGGCAAGAAGAAAAAAGACTATAGACAAAGAAGTTCTTTTCATAATCACAAAGTTTTTTGTCAGCTTATTTGTGGACAAAGATACACACTTTTTTTTAACCGACAAAATATTTCACTACTTTTATAAATTTTGCCCTCTTTCTCTTTCTTTATCTCTTTCCCCCGTCTGTGCAGGTGCCATTCAATTCCTCATTCCTGTAAATTCATAGTTATACCGTCGGGTGCTGCGCCCTGAGCGCACGGCTTTGGTAAAAGTGGTGCGTATGGCTTGGCTGTCATTGATACGGCCGACGACAGCATAGTCGCCTGACTTGTTGTAGAACATGAAGCCCTGGTCGGCATGCGCGATGTTCACAGGGATAGGATTCGACGTCGTCAGCTCCGTCAACTCGTCGCTCGTAAAGCTAATATACGCGCGGTTCAGTGTGTCGGTAGCCGTGATGACAAGAGTGCCTGTAGCCGTCAGTGTATCGGTTGTCCCCACCTGCACCCGAATAAAGGTGCCGTTGAAACTTCCCTGCGCATCGGTCTCAGCCGTCGAACTGTAGGTTATGTTACTATCGTCGTCGCTACAAGCCGCTATTCCCGCCCCCAGCAGGAATACGACCATGAAAGTATATAAATTCTTTATCGTCATAACAAAAAAACATTTAGTCATTTAGTATCCTGCATTCTGGTCGGCAACAGTGATGGCTGTGTTCGTCTCTATCTCAGCAGCTGGAATAGGGCGCAGCCACTTTATTTCGCCCCGCACATTACTCATGTCGGCAGCCGACGAGATGCTGGGATTGAAAGCTATGTTATAGCGCACCAGTTGGCGCGTGCGACGCAGGTCCATCCAGCGTGTCTGCTCTGCATAGAGTTCACGGGCGCGTTCGTCAAGCAGCAAATCGAGTGGAGTGATGGTAAAGTTTTCATCGCGCTCGTAGTCGGGCTCATAGCTCTCAAAGCTAGACAGCTCGACAGCATGGGCGCGCCGTCGCACCGCATTGATGCGAGCCAGCGCTGTCGCGGGGTCACCAGCCATCAAGTAGGCCTCAGCCGCAGTCAGATAGACGTCGCTCAGGTGCAGCACCACCACATCGCGATAGCCCGTGCTGTTGTTTTGCTGCGGTGTTTCGGGGTCGTCGAACTTCTTCACCGAGGGCACCACGGCGCTTCCGTGCTGACCGCGCAAGTAGTCATCGTAGTGCTCAGAGAAAGTGCGGTCGAGAGTGCCGTTGGCTTTCACCGTGTAGAGCGTAGCGGGATTTGCCAGCACATGCACCTGCACGCTGAGAGCACCACTGCCCTTGGCAAGTTGCGCCTGATGGCTGCTGATGAATTGCTGAACGCTGGTGAGCGACACATACCAGGGAAAGTAGCAGTCGGCAATGGGCATTGTAGCGCGCTGGGCCGCCGTCTTGAAGTAGTAGGCATAGTAACCCTCCTGCTGCCACTGGCTCTCGTAGTTGTAAGTGGTCATCATGAACGTGGCATCCAGGCGCTCGTCGCCTTCTGCCCATAGATAGATAGCCTTTGCCGAGGGCGAAAGAGAGCTGCTGCACGCCTTCATTCCGTTTTCCACAGGGTTACCCATCTGCGAACCGTAGGTGCCCTGTCGGCTGTGTCCGCCGGTAACCACGTCACCAGGATAGCCGTTGCGCTCATACTGAACAGAAAATATTTCCTCTTCGTTGCCCTCGTTGGCAGGTGCCCACTTGTCTTCGAACGGCATAGTGAGCTGCTGGCCGCCGATGGCCTGGTCGGCATATTGCGCAGCCTTTCTAAAATAGCCTGTTCCCGCCACGCTGTAGGTTCCGCGTGCCGCATCGGTCAGCGTTGTTTCCAGGTCCCATCCAGCAGCCAGGCAAACTTTGGCCAGCAGTGCCTTTACAGCCCTTTGGCTGACGGCTCCCTGATGGTCGGTCTCGGGCAGGTTGCTGTCGCCGGCGATGCTTTCCAACTCAGCTACCACGCTCTGATAGACTTCAGTCAGCGACGTGCGCGGATAGTCTTTTCGGGCAGTCTCTATGTAGTCGACCACGTAGGGCACCGCCCCGAACTGCTGCGTCAGCATATAGTAGCCGTAGGCCCGAATAAACTTTGCCTCGGCCACGTATTTAGGATTGCTGCTGCCGTACTTCAGCATGCAGTTAGCGTTGTTAATCATTGAATAGGCATTCTGATAGAAGCTCGTCACGTCGCCGTTCTCCGGCACAATCGTATAGAGCCCCATTGCACCGGCACTGGTTCCGCGCGAGGGTACGTAGAGATCGGTGCCATACTCAGTGAGGCTCGTATTTGTTGCAATGGACTTCATGCCATCATACATTACAGCACGTAACGCGTTAAGCCCCTGCTCGGTGCCGAAATATGCATCGGCCTCAATGGCAGCCTTGTTCTCAGCTTCGAGGAAATCGCCGCAAGAGACGAGTATCGTGCTGAGTGATAAGTGGCACGCTAAGAGCGAAACGCCTGTCAGCCACTTCTTGCTTGTTTTGGTCATCATAACTATATGGGGTGAAATATCAAATTAAAACTTAATGTTAGCGCCAAATTGCCATGTCACGGTGCTGGGACCATCGCTTGCCAGCGAAGCACCGGCCCACTCGGGGTCGTAACCTTTGTAGCTGGTGAAAACGAAGGGGTTGGTCACAGTAGCATAAAGACGCAGTTGAGAGCAGCCAAACTTGCTGAGCCACTGCTTGGGCAGTGAGTAGCCCAAGGTGATGTGCTTCACCTTCACAAAAGAGGCATCGGTGAAAGTATTGGTCAGGTCCAAATAGTAATTCACCACGTCGCCATTCTCTACCACGCTCATACTGGGGAAGGGGTATTTCCCGTACTGGGTTGTCTCCTGATAGCGAGGATTGACGAAAGTGCCATCGGGCAGTTCGCCGTCGCAGTCAATCATTGTGCCAGCGGGAATATAGAAATCCATATTGAGCTTTGAGCGTCCGCGATGACTGCTGTTTATGCTCAAGTACTGCCCATAGAAGCTTGATGCCACAGTATAGTTCTGCTTGGCATAGATAGAGAACGAGAAGTCTAGGTTCTTCCATTGCAGATTAGAGGTGAACGAGCCAGTCCAGTCGGGGTCGGAGCGGTAGATACGCTTATCGTCGTCATTGAACTTGCCGTCACCGTTACGGTCGACGATGATGGGCGACCCTTCCACCCAGCCGTAGCAATGATAGTAATAGTCATATTCCTTGACGGTCTGACCAGGACTAAAGCCCATGAGTCGGGCTATCTCGGTGTCGGGCACGGTCATATCACGATTGCTGACGATGCCATCCCACTCATAGCTGTAAATATTATTGTAGGGCTGGCCAATGAGCAGATTGCCAGTGGGCCGGTCGGTAATCAGATTTCCTTCACCATTTATTTCGAGCACTTCATTCTTGTTGTGAGCAAAGGTAAAGGAAGTTGTCCAGTGCCAATCCTTGGTGACAACATTCTCTGTAGTCAGACTTGCTTCGATACCTTTGTTGCGTACGGAGCCTATGTTTGTAGTGAGCGATGTTCCACCCGTCTCCAACGGCAGCTTCACGCTGTACAGCAAGTCTGTGCTTTTCTTGTTGTAAATATCTACACTACCACGGATACGATCGCCCAGGAAACCAAAGTCAAGACCTAGGTTCAGTTCATGAGCTTTCTCCCACTTCAAGCCCGTATCTACCAGTCCGTTTGGGCTCATACCCTGCACATAGCTCGATCCGAAAGGATAAAACACCTGTCCGCCTACAGTGAGCATCGTAGCGTAATTACCTACAGAGTTGTTGCCAGTCACACCATACGACAAGCGCAGCTTCAGGTTCGACATCCAACTCAGCTTTTTCATAAAGCCTTCTTCTGAAATGCGCCAAGCCGCAGCAGCCGAGGGGAAAGCTCCCCAACGATGACCGTCGGCAAACTTTGAGGAGCCATCCCAACGAATGGTTCCTGTCACCATGTATTTGCCTTTATAAGCATAGTTCGCCCGCAAGGCATACGACATTAAGCTGGTCTCAGAATAGCCCGTATTGCTGTTGTTGTAATCGTATCCCTGGTCGGTGGTGCCCAGTGCCCACCAAGAAGTACCTTCAAGCACGCTACTATAGTAAAGTCGCTCGGACTCTCCGCTGGAATAGCTCGAGGAAATAAGTCCCATCACGTTCAGATGATGGTCTTCGGCAATGGTCTTATCATAGGTCAGCACGTTGTCCCATGTCCAGCCGAATCCTTGCGACGTGGTGCGACGAGCGTGGTTCTCGGTTTCGCCTACTTCTGTTCCCTGATAGAACCCGTAGCGGCTGTAGCTGAATGTGGGCGAGAAAGTAGTCTTGAAGGTGAAACCCTCGAAAGGATTTACTTGCAAATAAACGTTTGCCAACGCGTTCCATCCCAACGTGTTCGATGACTGGTCTTTCATATAGACCAGCGGACTGTAAGCACTGGTAAAGGCAGCAAAGTCGGAACCCAGCGAATGGTAGGTACCGGGCTGCGGGTTGATGTTACCATCCTCATCGTATGCCTGCATGAAGGGGTTCATGGTAAAGGCATTCTGCACTCCCGTGTCGCTGGCATAATCGTGGTTCTGACGGGCCAAGTTAACACTTAGTCCTGCACTCACATACTTACTGATGCTGGCATCCAGACTACCCTTGATGGTGAACTTATTCTGCTTGTCGTTCTTGTACATACCTTCTTCCTGCATGTAGCCCAAGCCCAGGTGATAGTTCACGGCCTGACTGCCACCCGAAACTGCCAAGTAGTGGTTCTGCTGCTGGCCGTCCTGCAACACGAAATCGCGCCAGTTATAGGTACGCCCTTCGGCCAGAAAATCTTTGACGCGATAGCCCTGTGAGGCATCGGCCGACACAGTCTGTATGTAGGTGCGCATCAGGTCGCCGTTCTGATAGAGGGGCTGGCCGCCATTGGCATCGCCATTCACCCAGCTCAAGAAAGCCATATTGCGATATTCGTAGTACTCCTGGGCATCCATGAAGTCGGGCATGCGGGCCACCTTGCTCACACCATAGTAGCCATCATACGATATGGTGGGTTTCTGCGTACGCTTGCCGACGTTCATACCGCCCTTGGTGGTCACCATGATGACACCTGCCGTTGCACGTGAGCCGTAGATAGCCGTCGAGGAGGCATCCTTCAAAACGTCAATGCGCTCGATATCCTGCGGATTGAGGAAGTCGATGTCGGAGCAGATGACCCCGTCGACCACATAGAGGGGCGACTGCGAACCACTGATACTGTTCTTACCACGTATCTCTATGTTCATAGTGGCTCCGGCACGCCCGCTCTCTTTGGTTATGTTCACGCCAGGTACCGAGCCCTGCAGACTCTCGAGTACAGAGGGAGCACCCTTCTCATTGAGTTTCTCGGTACCGATACTCGACACCGAACCCGTGAGGTCACTTTTTTTCATGGTGCCGTAGCCCACCACCACCACTTCGCTCAAGGCATGAGTATCATCGTTCATCACAATGTCGATGGTTGTCTTTCGCCCTATAGTGATGGTCTGGCTCTCATATCCAAGATAGGAGAAGCCAATCTTGGTCTGAGGCGATGCCGACTTCAAGGCAAATCCTCCCTCGGCATCGGTCACTGCGGCGGGCTTTCCGTCAACCGATACGGAAACGCCAATCAGCGGCTGCCCGCTGCTGTCTTTCACCGTACCACGCACCGCCTGCTGGGCTGTAGCAACGATACAGACCATGGCAAGCACGGCTGTCGTCGCTGTTTTCTTGTTCAGTCTAATCATTTCCTGTCATTGAAAAGGTTAGTTTTTTCTTTCTTAAGTAAAAAGGGGCGAGCCGTTCTTTGACAACAGTCCGCCCCTCAGCTCTTTCGTTCTCAGAAGGGTCTCTTTACTTCACAAAGAACTTCTTTCCGTTTTTGATGACCAGACCCTTGTAGGATCCGTCAACCTTCTGACCTGCAATATTGTAGATTACGGCGGCAGCAGACTTATTGGAAGTGACGGCAGCAATGCCAGCGGCCTCTTCCTCCTCATGAGCCTTGATGAACTTCTGCACGCTATTCTCCTTGCCCTGAGTCACGCTTTCGGGCTGCTCAGCCTTGGCTGCTGCCTCAGCACTGGTGTAGACAACCATCCAGAAGCGCTCCTGGTTGTTACCATTGAATACCCAGCAGAACTCTCCGGTGTAGGGGTCGTCACTGAAGTCGAGCGAGGCAAAGCAGTAGCCGGCGTTATGATAGACAGGCGAGTAGCCGTCCTTCGCATTTTCTTCCACTACCACACAGGGATCCAGCGGGTATTTGGCCTGCTCAATGATGGTCTTGTTGTCCTGGATGCCAGCGCCGATGGGGTCTGTCCACTCATACTCCGAAGAGCTGGGGCCGTAAGCATAGATATAAGTCCAGTTATCGCCCTGCGACCATCCGTAGAAGTTAATCTTGTAGATGCCCTTTCCTTCGGGAATAACCAGCTTCTGCACCGTGTTGTTCTTTGCGTTCAGCACATTTCCGCAGTATTCACGAATGGTCTGTGCCTGTGTGCGAGACGAGCCGTCCTCACGAGTGAGTATGAAGCCAGTCTTGGTGCCGGCAGCTTCGTCGGCCCAGAACTCCGTATTGGTCTGGTCGGCGGCATTGGTGCCAGCCTCGTCCTTCACCATCGTGTTCCATGACAGCTCAACGGTGTTGGCGGCAATCTCGGCAGCAGCAGCAGCGGCAGCATCCAGGAAGATGGTCTGGCTGTTCTCCTTTCCAATGGTCACAGCCTCTGGGGCCGGTGCTGTAGCAGCAGCGGCGGCATCAGTGTAGACAACCATCCAGAAACGCTCCTGGTTATTGCCATTGAAGGTGAAACAGAATTCTCCCTCATAAGGCTCGTCGCTGAAATCGAGCGAGGCAAAGCAGTAACCTGCATTGTGGTAGGCAGGCGAGTAGCCGTTCTTCGCATTTGCCTCAACCACCACGCAGGGGTCCAGCGGATACTTGGCCTGCTCGATGATGGTCTTGTTGTCCTGGATGCCAGCGCCGATGGGGTCTGTCCACTCATACTCCGAAGAGCTGGGGCCGTAAGCATAGATATAAGTCCAGTTATCGCCCTGCGACCATCCGTAGAAGTTAATCTTGTAGACTTTGGTGCCGTTAGGGATAACGAGTTTCTGCACGGTATTGTTCTTTGCGTTCAGCACCTTACCGCATTCCTCTCGAATGGTCTGCGCCTGTGTGCGAGACGAGCCGTCCTCACGAGTGAGAATAAACCCCGTCTTGGTGCCGGCAGCTTCGTCGGCCCAGAACTCCGTGTTGGTCTGGTCGGCAGCATTGGTGCCTGCCTCATCCTTCACCATCGTGTCCCACGACAATTCCACAACGCCCTGTGCTTGTGCGTTGGTTCCAATCACACTAAGACAGGCCATAGCCATTAAAGTAAATAATTTTTTCATAAATTAAAGCTTTTAGTTACGTAAATTAGTTAATTATTCGCTGCAAAAGTATACTTTTTTCAGTGCAAGGAGGTGGATTTTTGTTTCTAATATGGGGAAAAAACAATCAATCCCCTCTTTTTCCCATGGTTTTTGTCTCAACGCAACAGGATTTTCGTGGTTAGTGTGGTGCCGGTCGTCCGCATTTTCACAATAAAGAGTCCTGCCGGCAATTGCGACAAGTCGGTATCGCCGCTTGCTGTGAGGCAGCATCTGCCATTCAGGTCGAAAATCTCCATCGTGGCATTCGCTACTAAAAGATGCAGCTGCCTACCTTCCATACAGAAGAACCGCTGGCCGCCTTCTAACTCTATGGGCTGAATGCCAAGTGTGATGTTGCTGATGGGCACTCGTGTGTATTGGGCATCATCCTTGTTGGTAGCATAGCTCACGTAGAGGAATCCATCATACACAAGCGCTTTCGGATAGCTATAGCCCAGTGTCTTTGACTTCCCACTATAGCGCCGTTCCGTGTAGTCGTCTTTTGCTCCCGACCGCAGCAGCCACGAGCGTTCGAACGCGACGCCATCGGCACTGAGGGTCAGTGCCAGTGGCACTCGCCATGTAGTGTTTGCACTATTGACCACCCTCCCGGGGTTGTTCACCAAGAAAGCCGTGCCGTCTGGCAGGTTGCCTGCACACTGTTTGGCTCGCGAGTCGGGCATGCCGGTCTTCACCGCCTTGGTCCATGTTTCGCCCCGATCGTTGCTCGTAGCAGCCAGCGTGGTGTACGACCCTTTTTGGTCGCGCATGACCATCACAAGCGTACCGTCGGCCTGCAGGAAGAAGCTGGGCTCCAGCTCGGCCGACTGTGCCCCGTTGTCAGTATAGCTGAAGCTGCCTTTCTTCCAGCCCGTCCGTCCTGTGGGGTCGTCGGTATAGATAGGACACAACTTGAGTCCCGGCTGGAAGTGGGCAGCACCTATGATGCGCCCGTCGGCCAACACATGGGGATCTTGCTCAAAAATGCCGTTGAGCTGGCTGCCATCGGCCATGGTCACATCCTGTGGTTCGCTCCATGTGAGACCGTCGGCACTCTCCACAAACTGTGTAAAGCCTCCGCTATTGGCAATCTCTTTAGTACGCACGTTGATATATCCGACAAGCCTGTCGTCTGTGGCCAGCCATCCGCCCGAAGCACAATATCCGTTGCTGATGGTAGGACAGAGCACCATCGGCTCGACCCATGTCTTACCTCCGTCGGTGCTTCTGCTGTAAGCCACGTAAGTGTCCTCGGCATCCTCATCGGTCTTCGAGGTTTGCCACATGCAATAGAGATTGCCCTTAAATGCAGCCATCACTACGCCATTGGCATAATGGTTGGTGTTGTCGGCGGCAGCCCATACGGTCACCGTCTCAGCCCCAGGAGCATAGTCAAGTCCCATGGTCTCTTTGTTAGTGGTATCGAACAGGTCCTTTGCCACATAGAAAGGAGCGTCATCGGCCTGGCTGACGGTAGCGCCTGTCAAAGTAAAAAACAGCACAAGTAGTAGTTTTCTCATTAGCTATAATATA
>AUXO010431245.1_pt1 | contig 10144 bp, 7 predicted proteins | sample 768731 | NCBI WGS metagenome assembly AUXO01 (sample SAMN02715735, study PRJNA202380) | gut metagenome | biome: sheep rumen | host: Ovis aries | place: New Zealand: Palmerston North | reverse complement strand
GCGCTTGCGGACTGCGGAGATTATCTGCAGGGCGGTACATACGGAACAGTTTCCCGCGGCAGTATCATCGCAGAACTGATGGCTGATATGGAATATGATGTCATCACACTCGGAAATCATGAATTTGACTACGGTACGGAAAGACTGGGCGAACTGATGCAGGTACTGCCGCAGATCACTGTATGCAATGTGAACTATACAGGAAAGAAGGAAAATATCTTCAAGGATACGCCGGCATATTTCATGAAGGATTTCGGCGGCACAAAAGTTGCTTTCATCGGTATCCTGACACCTTCTGTTCTTGTGTCATCTACACCTTCCTACTTTATGGAAGATGGGGAGTTCGTTTTTGATTTCTATAACAGTGATGACGGCATTAGACTTGCGGAACAGGTACAGAAAACAGTCGATGAAGCAAGATGCAAAGGTGCGCGGTATGTTATTGCTTTAAGCCATCTTGGCTCCACAATTGAAGACAGCCCCAATGACAGCGTTTCCCTGATTCATCACACAAGGGGCATCGATGCAGTGCTGGACGGACATTCCCATTCTGTGATCATCGGCGATCGCTATCCAAATGCGGATGGGGAAGATGTAATTCTTTCTTCAGTCGGCACAAAGATGGCAAACGTCGGTGAGCTGATCATCGGTACAGACGGAACCATGGACACGCTTCTGGTTTCTGAATATGACAGGGAAGATGAACAGATTTCCGAAAAAATCAAAAAAGCAGATGATGAACTGACGGAACTGCTGAGTGAAAAAATCACAGAAACCGCATTTGATCTGCCGATTACGGATGAAGAAGGACTGCGTCTGGTCAGAAACAGGGAAACCACAGCCGGAGATTTTGCGGCAGATGCTATCCGCTATGTGATGGAAACCGATGCCGCAATGGTGGGCGGAGGCGGCGTGCGCAAGTCAATCAAAACAGGTGATGTGACATATGGAAATCTTCTGGATGTATTCCCGTTCTCCAATGCGGTTGCCTCTGTAAAATGCACCGGCCAGCAGATCCTGGATGCGCTTGAATTCGGCGCAAAGGAAACACAGTCAATCACATCCTTTGACGGAAATCCGGTCGGTGAATTCGGAGGATTCATGCAGGTATCGGGTCTGAAATATACAATTGACACATCCATTGAATCCGGTGTGATTGTGGATGAAAACGGAATGATGACCGGCATTGAAGGAAAGAGAAGAGTCAGTGATGTCATGATTCTGAAGGGTGGGGAATATGTACCGCTGGACCCTGCCGCAGAATATACAGTTGCCTCTCTTGATTATGCGTTATTCAACGGCGGTGACGGACATACGGCATTTAAAGACTGTGAAAGAATCGTTGAAAGCGGACCGATGGATGTTCAGTCTCTGATCGAGTACTGCCGCCATCTCGGAACTATTCCTGATTCCTATCGGAATACGGAAGGAAGAATTACCGTAAAGTAATAAACTTTTTACAGCATTGAATACAAATGGACAGTGCGCTTTCTGTCTGAAACAGAAGGCAGACTGTTCATTTTATGAGGAGATGATATCAGCAGCAGAAAACATTTATGAAGCTTTCTGAATTTTCTGATTATACTCTTCGTTAAGAATATTCGGAATTTTCAGCAATGCCAGGAATTCCCCGTCTTCAATTGTAAATACAGCAATTCCATCATATTTAGCAAGAATCTGTTTTACAGTAGAAATGCCGAATCCATGAGAAGACTCCCAGTTCTCTCTGGTCAGATAACTGTGCTTTCGGTTCGGATAATCCACTGAATTGGATATCCGGATACCCATATAATCATCCAGGTCTTTAATTGTAACTGAAATGCGTTTTCCGGAGCCAATATGAACAATTGCATTATCCAGTAGATTGACCAGAATCAGGTACATATCATCATCAGCGACAGCAGGCGGATACCGGAAGGAATAAATGATTTTGAAATCAATGCCTTTTTCATGTGCTTCAAACCGTTTCATATTGACAGCGGAATTAATGATTTCAGAAGGTGTTTGTGCTGGGATCGGATACTGATCAGCCATATTTTCATATGCGCGTATAACTTGACGGATCTCTTCATTTTTTATATTCATTTTTTTTTCCGATAGCAATCTGACAAGATGCTTCAGGTCGTGGCGGATCGCATACAGTTCATTTCTTGCTTGTTCTGTCTGCATGGACAGAATCTTCTGGTTGGAATATAAGTCATTCTGATACTTTTCATGAAGCAGATTCCTGTTTTTGCGGCTGATTGATGTCATCAGGTAGAAAATGATTGCGACGGTAAGAGAAACAAGGTATACAGCCATAGCCAGTGAATACTGATAGCCTGATTCATCAAAAAGGACATTTTCAAAGTATATAGTCAGAAGATTGCATATGCTGAAACCGAATAGAATTAGCAAACTGTCTTTTCTTTCAAGATTCAGCTGGATACCGGACAGCAGCCGTATAGATATCAAAAAAGAAATGAACTGCAAAGCTGCCGTTAATCCCAATACCAGAGTTCCGTGTTCCGCTGTCAGTCTTTCAAAGGAATAACCCTGATAAACGAACACCCGCAATGATACAAGAAGAATTGTATTGACAACTCCTGCGATCAGATGCGGTATGGAACAGTAAGCAATTCGCGAATTCAAAGACATTTCAGTTGACAGTGATAAAAAGATAAAAGATGCTGCAACAATCAGAACAAAAAGAATTTCATGCGGGAGAGAATATTGATAAATAAGGATTCTGAATAAGAAAACAGCAATCCAGTAAATGATCGAACAAATCATTATGCTTTTCTTTTTTTCTCTGATCAGCAGCTGAAAAAACATAGGATAAAAGACAGCCATTATCAGATTGAATACAATAACCGGTTTATTCATAGCCTTACTTCATCAGCCATTTCATATATCGGCTGACACACTCCGCATTCCGGCGTCTGGCGATGCTGAAGATCTGTCCATTCTTCATTGTGACTGTTTTTTCGGAAATATTTTTTACAAAGGCAAGATTGATTAAATGAGATTGAGAAGGCTGAATGAACATTTCAGCAGGCAGTTTTTCCAGCAGCCTGCTCATTGAAATATGATCGGTATAATATTGATCCTGTATATCCGTGTATATAAAAATATTGTTTCCGCCGATTTCAAAATATTGGATTCTTGTAATAGGAATTTCGATTCCTCTATTTGTTGTATAGGATCCGGAAATAATCGATTTCTTTAGCAGAAACTTTTCCAGGGCGTTTTCCATATCTTCATGCAGGGAATCTTTGCGGACAAAGTAGAACGTATTGTACAGAAATGACTGAAATACAAGATCGTCATGAGATGTACAGAAGATGATCACCGTATCAGGATTTTTACGGGATATCTGTTCGGCTATGACAAAACCGGACACTTCTCCCAATTCGATATCAAGAACAGCAATATCATAATTATGATTAAAATCATCAGGATTCAGAGAATTTACAGATTTGATATCAGAGGTGAGTTCTTTTTTAGCCAGACAGCTCTGAATTTCATCTGTTATAAGTTTTAAGTCGTGCGGGCTGTCATCAGCGATCAGTATACTTATCATCATTTCCGGTTTCCTGTTAACATGCATGAATTCTTCCGTATACTCATTATATCAGCTGTCTTGTGAAAAGATCTTTGAACGAACTGCAGAATGTAAGAGTGTTTATTTTAGGATTAGGAATTCACAAAACGGATCAGCCGATGTGTCCGTAACTTTTAAAATACCTTAGAAAATTAAAGAGCCATGGCCAGGCAGCACAGTGAAGCAGCTGACCTTTCTATTGACACATGACTCTTTAATTTTCTTAGTCATTTTAGGCTAACAATCATAGCGGCACCGGGCCCCAGGCCTCAGAGGCACGCACATTATCATTCCTTGAAAGACCGGGGCAGGCTGCCGGGACTTTTAAAAATCATCAGTTGTCCGAAATAAAACTGATACAGGAAACATCTCGATCCATCATTGTGCCGGGAACAGCCTCTGAAACAGGAATCAGAAATTTACGGTATGAGAAGCCATTTTCCGATAAAAAGATATAATTCGTTTCAATCGGATAAAACAGTTTGTTTTTGTAGTCATACAGATTCTCGCGCAATGCGTAGCTGCCTTCCAGCTGACCGCCTTTCCATTTGATATATTGATGATTCGCATCAGTCATTTCCATAACGGTGTTCTGCCGAAACAGATATTCTGCTTTCAGAGAGGTCATGTCAATCATGTAAGCTCTGCTGTGAGGGGATGCGGAATTTCCGACATCAATCATTAATAAATGTGCATCGTCAACCGCCTTGATTTCATAAATCCTTCCAAGCAGGCCTTCTGTCTGGATTTCTTCTATATTATCATGGGTGATTTTCAGCAGCGTGTCATTGTCTTTAATGCAGTACCACGATTTGTTTACGTACACAGGCATATAGGCACTGTCAGCGATCAGTTCCGGTTCAAGAGTATCTTTAGAAACATAATAAAGCTGGTTATCCTGCGCCTTCTGACTGAAAACCGTAAACATGAAGTTCCCGTTTTCGTCAGCGTCTGCCCACATTGTGTTCCGTGCGGGAATATAGTTTGTTTCATAAAAAAGCTGTGTTTTTTCCAATGTCTTCAGATCCAGATACCAAACAGAAAAAATCAATTCTGAAGAGTTTACCTCCCCATAAATCAGATAATCATTATTGCAGAACTGTATTACCATCTGATTAAACTGATCCATCCGGTCAGCATGTGTCAGTTCACGGTATTCACCGGTATTCAGATCAAGAGACAGCAGTGCAAATCGGCTTGAATTATGTTCCAATGACTCTTCACCGAAAAGAATACCGCTGCTGTTCATCAATCTCGGCTTGAAATAACACGTTTCAGGATAAAGGAATTCCTTCTCATCAGCCAGCAGCTGTTCTGTATCTCCCGCTTCAAGCTGATCCAGCCAGATTTCGCTGTCATGTTTCAGGTAAATGGTGGTATCTTTTGTTTCTTCCGGTGCCTGTGTTATTTCCGGAATTACAGTTTCATCCGTATCCTGTTCAGGTATGCTGCATGCTGAACAGGAAAGAAAAAGCACGAGTGCAAATGTAGTTTGTTTAATAGACATATCCTCTTCCGCCTAAAGCCAGACTTAACATATTTGTGGTTATGAACTGATTTTTTATGACACTGTCCATTCCTGCAAGACCATATGCAGGGTCAGTATAAAGAAAAGAGTTTCCTCCATAAGTATATCCGTTTACGCATGCATAATGATAAATAATGCCGGCTGCTGCATGACCGGGAATGTGTTCACCATCTGATTCGTCTGAATTGACAAGTACAGGATTTCCGTAATTGATTGCATACATGAGATTAGATTTCATAGCAGCTGTATCAGCACTGGTGTAATTATGTGATTTCAGAATAAATGCATAAGCAGTACCTGCAACAAATCCATTCATTCCATCAACAAGAGTATCACCGAATTCTGTTCCGTATATATTTGTTCCAATTTCCAAAGCGATGTTTTGCTGGGTCTCAATAATTCCGATACCGCTCAGTACCATTCTCACTGCGGCAGGAGCGCAGAACCAATTGTAAATCTGTGTCTGAAAGGAGATTGGTATCACAGTTGGGGCCGGATTTACAGCTCTTTCATCTCTGGAAGAAAACTTAATGTGACTTAAAGCTGAATATTGATCAGTGCTCTTATTGAAACATATACCACCGTCCAGAGCGGCCTGATTGAAGTATAATTGTGATCCATCATCCATAATCAAAACCTGTTCATCTTCAGATGGTGCAGCAGAGGCATAGACATCAAAAGAATGATGAGGCTGAAGTGCTATAAATGCAAATAATGTGATTAATAGCAGAGCAGTTCAGGGTTTCATACTAAAATCTCCTTATCTTTATGTTTGTCTGTCTGTGAATAACGAACGTTTGATTGTACTGGGAATATGAAAAACAAAATTAATACCAGATAGTTGCTATTAAAATGACAGCAATAAATGAATGTAATGAAAATGTTCGTTATTGCGAATATGGTTTGTAAGTGTTCAGACTGCAGAAAAACTGTCATTCACGTGATTTGACAATGAAATTGTAATGAATGTACAGAATGCTGACAAGTTTCCCGGTGAGATTCGGTCGAAAAGCGTGAGATCTGGTTATTGAGAAATGATATGTGTCAGGTACAGAAAGTATTTCAAGCGATTAAGCACAATAAACATCCCTGTATTGATTCTGCGGATCTTAAACTATCACATAATTTAACATAATATTTACATAATTGACCGATGGTCGGTTGTTATTATAATCATGCAGATGGGAATCTGCCCTGAATGGTTGCTCCCCCTTAGCAGTCATCAGTGTATTCTATCCCCTTATAATAAATCAATCGTGAGAAGGTCCCGGCAGGGGCCTTTTCATGTACAATAGCGATATGGAAAATACAGCTGAAAAGATTATAGAAGAGATGAAAGAAATCTTCTGTCAGAAAGGTCACTGCATGATTGCGCTGGACGGCAGATGCGCATCCGGGAAAAGCACGCTCGGGGAGCTGATTGCGGAAAAAACAGGCGCGTCTCTTGTGCATATGGATGACTTCTTTCTCCGTCCTGAACAAAGAACCGCAAAGCGCTATGCCACACCGGGAGAGAATGTGGATCATGAACGGTTTCTTGAAGAAGTTCTGATTCCTTTGAGCAGAAGAGAGACAGTGAGCTATCATCCGTTTGACTGCAATACAATGCGGATTTCAGATGATATTAAAACGGCGGACGGCGCAAAAATGACTGTGATCGAAGGCAGTTACAGCCATCATCCGTCTCTGAGAAAGTATTATGATCTGACGGTTTTTGTGACAGCAGAGAAGGATAAACAGCTTGAAAGAATCAGGAAACGGAATCCGGATAAGGTAAAAGCATTTGAAGAAAAGTGGATTCCTTATGAAGAACTCTATTTTTCTTCCTGCGATGTGCAGAAACATGCGGATTTAACGGTCGATACAACGAATTTGTTTTGAAAATACAGGGAAAAAAGAAGTCAGATATTGTATGATACTGATGGAATAAATACCGGAGGAAAATAATATATGGCTAGTTTACCTAAATGCCCGCATTGCGGCTCCAAAGAAGTCAGCAGAGTCGAAGGATTCTACAGATGCGCAAGCTGTCTGACTGACTTCGGACGTGTTCCGTATTCAGATGATGCTGTACCCATGATTGAGGCATGTTCAGGTCTGAGATTCCGCTATGGCGATCTGATCAACGGTTCCCTCAGACTCCGTATGGGTCAGGACGGCGACGTATGTCTGTATGAAATCTATGACTCCATTGAAGGCGGTCTGGATAAGTATGCAGATATGCTGACAAAGGAAGAATGGGACAAGTTCCGCAAAGAACTCTTCAACAAAGTTTATGTCAACGACTGGGACAAGGAATATATTCCGGTCAATGACGGAAGAGAAATCGCAACTGATGAGGAATGGGAGCTCAGTGTAATCGTCAATGAGAATGAAGAATATACCTTCAGAGGATATGACGCATTCCCTGTTTACTGGGATAAGTTCATGAAGCTTCTCAAGCCGATTCTTTCCAAACGCGGCTAAGATCCGAAAAAGGCAGTTTTGCCTTTTTTTATTGCGGTGCTACAATGAGAAGGCATATTGAAATTTTGAGGACATAGTTATGAAAATACTGATTGCCGGAGCAGGCAAAGTCGGCCGTGCTCTGACTGATGAACTTTCCAGCGAAGGCCATGATATTACATTGATTGACATGAACAGCCGCGTACTTGAAGATGCTGTGGGAATGTATGATGTCATCACACTGCAGGGAAACAGCGCTTCCAAGGCGGTGCTGGAAGAAGCGGGCGTTCAGAATATGGACCTTCTGATTGCGGCGACCAATGCGGATGAAGTCAACCTGCTGGCTGTCATTACCGCAAAAGCACTGAACCCCAATATCCATACGATCGCGAGAATCCGCAATCCGGAATATGTTGAACAGGCCCGTTCCATGCGTGATGTATTCGCGCTTTCCCTTGTCATCAATCCGGAACTGCAGGCTGCGCAGGAAATTGCCAGACTGCTGAAATATCCCGGATTCCTGAAACGTGAAACATTCGCCAAGGCGAGAGTTGAAATCGTCGAACTGAAAGTATTCAAAGGTTCAAGACTGATCAACATCCAGCTGAAATCCCTGTCCGGCGTCACCCGCTCCCAGGTGCTTGTCGCCGCTGTTCTGCGCGGCGGGGAAGCGATTATGCCGGATGGAAACTTTGTGATCAAAGAAGATGACCGTCTGTTTGTGACAGGCGCACCGGATCAGCTTCATGAAATGCTGATTCATCTCGGCATTATCAACATGCCGGTCAACCATGTCATCATGGCCGGCGGGGGCAAGATTTCCTATTATCTGGCAGAAGAACTGCATAAGTCCCATATCGCTACCAGCATTATTGAAATTGACGCAGACAAATGCCGTGAACTTGCGGAACAGCTTCCGTACTCGACGATTATCCACGGCGATGTTTCCGACCGCTCCACTCTGGACAGTGAGGACATCGGCGATTATGACGCATCGGTATCTTTAACCGGTATGGATGAGCTGAATATCGTCACTTCGCTTTATGCGCATATGCATAACGTTCCGAACATTGTCACCAAGCTCGGCCGGGGCAATGACGGCGATCTGATCGAAAACATGCCGATCGGTTCTGTCATCTGCCCGAAGGAATTGTGCACAATGCATATTGTCCGCTATGTCAGAGCGATGCAGACAAAGACCGGAGCGGCACTTTCTGTTCACAGAATCGCTGACGGAAGAATCGAAGCGATTGAGTTCCGTGCTGATCATGACACAAGACATCTCGGTGAAAAACTGAAGCATGTGAAGACAAAAAAGAACGCCCTGATCGTTTCGATCACACACGGAACACATACGGAAATCCCGAACGGTGAATCGGTTTTCCAGGAAGGCGATACGGTTGTCGTCATTACCAACCGTGATTCCAAGATTTCACAGCTCAACGATATCTTTGAGGATGGTCAGTCATGAATCTCAGAATGATGATGCGCATCTTCGCGTACATACTTCTGGTGGAAGCGGCACTGATGCTGCCGCCGGCTCTGATCAGCCTGTTCCTTCATGAACGTGCATCGATGCTTGCATTCTTCATGAGCATGGGAATCATTCTTGCGATTGCGGGAGTGATGTTCCTGGTCAGCCGGAAAGCGGACGGACGCAGATTCTACGCAAGAGAAGGCCTGGTCACCACCGGAATCAGCTGGATTCTGCTCGGTGCCTTAGGCTGTCTGCCGTTCTATCTTTCCGGGGCAATCCCCAGCTATGTGGACGCGCTGTTTGAAATGGTTTCCGGTTTTACCACAACCGGTTCTTCAATACTGAAGAATGTGGAAATCCTGCCGAAAGGCGTTCTCTGGTGGAGATCCTTCTCGCACTGGGTCGGAGGCATGGGTGTTCTTGTCTTCCTGATGGCAATTGTTTCCCTTTCAGGCAAGAATCAGGGATTCGGTCTGCATATCATGCGTTCGGAATCACCGGGTCCTGCTGTAGGCAAAATGGTGCCGAGAGTCAAGGATACAGCCAAGATCCTGTACTGGATCTACACCGGTCTTACCGTGATCAATATCATTCTTCTGAAGCTCGGCGGTCTTTCATTCTTCGATTCCTGCTGTCTGGCATTCGGCACTGCCGGTACCGGCGGCTTCGGAGTGCTGAATGATTCCTTCGCCAGCTACAGTCCGTATATCCAGTACGTCACAACACTGTTCATGCTGCTGTTCTCGGTCAACTTCTCGGTTTACTATCTGATTCTTCTGAAGAAATTCAAAGCGGCATTCGGCGATGAAGAATTCAAGCTCTTCTGGGCGATGGTATTTGTCGCAACAACACTGATCGTGATCAATGTCCGTCCGCTCTACAGCACATTGGAGGAAACAATCCGCCACAGCGCATTTACAGTCGGCACACTTATATCGACAACCGGATATGCGACAACAGACTTCGATCTCTGGCCATCATTCTCCAAAGCAATTGTTGTACTGCTGATGTTCTGCGGAGCCTGTGCCGGAAGCACCGGCGGCGGCTTCAAGCAGATCCGTCTGCTTCTGTTATGGAGAAGTCTCAGAAGAAACATTCATACTTCACTGCA
>AUXO017664539.1_pt1 | contig 10145 bp, 8 predicted proteins | sample 768731 | NCBI WGS metagenome assembly AUXO01 (sample SAMN02715735, study PRJNA202380) | gut metagenome | biome: sheep rumen | host: Ovis aries | place: New Zealand: Palmerston North | reverse complement strand
TCTTAAATCTATTTAGGACTGATTCCATAACTAATAATCTTTTCTCCGTTTCGCTTTCTCTTTATCCTATATATTCTTTAAGCATTCCTACATTGTTTTAGGTGTCGGCAACATATTTTGCCAAGCAAAGAATAGCACTGACCATTATTGGGAATAATTATGCTTTTCCCGAAGCACTGTGTGCCCATTTTAGAAACAGTCTCATAAGCAAGTCCTAAAATACCAGTGTATTGTTTCATCCTAATTACGTTTAATATCTTCATACACATGTTGATATTCACTGGCTATATCATTCCAGTTGAATCTGGCACTTAATGCAGTAGCATTCACAGACAATCCGTCATATTCCTGAATCACTTTTTCTATACAATCAGCCAATTCCTTCGGATCTGTATCTGACACGCTGTATCCTACTTCTCCATCCGGAAACTGTCCGTCAAAGCCCTGTCCTCTGGTATATATAACCGGTAATCCCTGGCTCATAGCTTCAGCATACACCAACCCAAACGTTTCTGTATGAGATGGCATAACAAAAATATCATTCTCCCGATAATGATTAATTAACTCTTCATGTTCACATCTGGGAATATACTTCACAAAATCTTCTTTAAGAATATGTTTACACCTATTGTCAGTAAAATCACCGATAATGGTATACGTACAATTAATGCCTCTATTATATAAAATTTTGCAAGCATCTATAGTCTCACCAAGGTTTTTGTTTTCATTTATATCACCCACATATATTATCCGTATGTAATTCTTATTAATTGATTTATGACTAGAAGAATTATTTTGAAAAAAATCAGATATCCCGTTTGGAATTACCTTGGACTTCCTGTCTATCTCATTCCTCTTGTCAAATGGCACATATTGCCTAAGAATTGTTCTTTTGTATGTTTCAGACAAGAAAATAACCTTCTCCGCATCCTCCATTATCCTTACTCCTGTGTTTCTCAAATAAACCATTCTTTTAAAAAACACATTCAGATCTGTATTTCTAACTGCTACAATATAAGGAATACCTTTGTATTTATTCAACTTATATGCAGCATATCCGGCTGAAAAAAGAGTATGAGCATGTATGCAACTATATTCCCCCAAGTCGAATAATCTCTGCATTTCTTTGATCAGTTTTCTTTGTTTTGTAATAAAAAGAAGCCTATCAATCGTATTGAAACATGGAGTTACAACTACCGAATTGTCAGGCATTCCATTTTGAATCGTCCCTTTCTTAACAGGAACAAAAACGTCATTTTCAATCCCCCTATTATTTAGTGCATTAATAAGGGCTTTGTACAGTGATGTTCCAAGATAATCATTCGCTATATGCAAAACTCTTTGTCTATTATCATTAACATAATTATCCATTTGTTCTATACATCTATGAGTCTTCGAAATTTCCTGGCAATAGGCGCTAAATTATTAATAACCGAATGAGGGTATTCGTAATTGTCTTTGGGAGGCTGTTTAATCAAATTCTCCATCTCTTCAACCGTAATGTCCATATAGTCAGCAAGAAAACTAATATCACTTATGCGGTCATCATCAGATTTATATAATGGTTCATTCAATTTTTCCAACGCTTCTTCTCTAGTCATTTGTCCCGATATGATCAAACTGGAATAATGAGACTTCCTTTTATCGTATCCAAACTTAACAGGAAGATAATAGCATTGCATAAAACGAGTAAGGATAGATTCATAGTGTTTTCCACCATAATACTCAAAACCGCAAAAATCATGCAGCTCCTTAATTGCTTTATCCAAATTGTAATCAATATAATTGAGTGGTCTAACATGCTTAAAGTTTCTGTTAGTAGGTCGTATAATATATTTTTCCCAAAATGACATCAATTCAATATTTTTCAAAGGAACTCGACCGAATCTGTTATGAATTGATAAAATGAATTTTCTATCGCTTGAATTAATAAAGGATTCTCCTTTTTCCAAAATACTCTCATGGGCAAAGTTCGATCCATCGAGTATATACTTTACTTTGTTATCCACCCCATAATCTTGTAATGCTTTTATAATCAAGTTATCCTGTCCTATCGCAAGATTATATACTGAAGCTTTCAGCAGAGAATAAATAATGTCAGCATACTCTCTCCTGTTCGGTTCTATAGTGATATAATCACATCCTGTTGTTTTAACAAGATTATTCAAATTCCTAGTAGCAATAGGATTATCCAATCCATCATCTATATGAACCGCAAGCATTCGAAGTCCATAGTTATAGCCCATATAAAGAATATATGAAGAATCTATTCCACCGGATACACCAACTATGCAATCATATTTATCATTAATACATTCTTTCTTGATTTGTTCGACAATAAGCTTTAGTCTTGCTTCTCCATTAGGAAAATACTCTTTTGGATATCTCTTCTGTGCATCTCTGCAGTAACTACATTGTCCATTATTATCGAAAGTAATAGTATTATCGATGGCGTTATCCATTACACATTTGATACAACGTTGATACTTCATTTTTCTGACTTCCTCTCCAGCGAACCCTATCCTCCTTAAAACAACCACTATAATACAATTGATTGTTACGTTATTATACACAAAAGCATTAGTATTAGCAAAACAAGTTTCCCAAATAACTATCTATCCGTCAGGCATCAGATATAACTTAACCTCATCCCAGCAGGATCTTGTCAAGATAGATATCATTCCTGATATCCAGCCATTCAAGGAAATACTCTTGGCGTCGGCATTGTACCTTGAAAATCCACATATGATAGAGATTACATTCGGTGATATCCATATATCTCTCAGTAACGGAACTGATCCTGTATTGGTTTCACTAATCTACATCTCACTTTAGATAAAAAAATTGCAAATAATCTGTCAACAAGTATATGCCCTTTGCCAACTTATATGCAACTGGTTCAGTCAAAGATTCTGAACACTCAACTTCAGTGTAGCTAATGTTCTTATGATTTTTTATACATCCTCGTATTATCTTTTAAAGCTCTTATTACTGCCATTATCCGTTATGACAATCTCATGCATGTCCGGATCAATATTTTGAACATATATACTATCTAGCATAGGAAAAACCACTTTTCAACTCCATTGGTCGGCATACCAAACGATACGTAGAGATGATGAGCCATAATCATCTCCTTCTTTTCATCTTTGCGTAAAAGTGAACTTTTGGGCAAGACGATGTTAGTAGATACCTTTATTTCCCTTAGGATTTAGAATAATTAATAATAGTATTGAATTGAACTTCAAAAACGTTTAATATATTTAGATAGGTATTTACTGATAAGAAAGTACACATTTATGTTAGTGATTTTTACAGAGATTATTGACTTGCCATGAAAAAAAAATCTTGCAATACAGTAGATTCACACAGGGTTGTGTTTAAGAAAAATGAATTTGAAATCGCACTTTGCACTTTTAATAGGCCTCAATTTGTGAAGGTTCTATTGCCTGAATTATCACTTCAATGTTTGGCGCGAAATATTCAATTGCGAATTGTGGATGCAAGCAATACTGATGAGACCGAGCAAATCGTGCGTAGTTTCAACAAAAGATCACTGGAAATGAATGTACTATACACACGCGTCCCGTCGGATACAATACCTGGATTTATGCAAATGCAGGCGATTAACACTTCTGACTCGAAATATGTATGGGTGTATGCTGATGCCCGGCGTGTGGATTTTGACGAATTTGACAGAAAAATATTTCCAATCATAAAGAAGGGGATTGATCTTTTGGTATTCTATGGAAGTGACTATTCAGCACAAGTTGGTTTATATACTGACTTGTCTCGATTTGTTCATAGTTGCATAGTTCAATTTACTTGCACTGGTTGCTCAATATATAATCGTGAAATTTTTGAATGCTTTAGAGATAATTTAGAATTAAAAAAACACTGCGATGATTTATTCAAGGATAATTATGCTTTTTCATGGATGGGCTACTCTCTTTATGCACTTGCACAAAAAAAATGCATCAAAACCTATTTCAGCAAAGTATTAGTTAAACCAGTGCTTAAAAAAAAGAGGTCCACATGGATGAAACGTTTTTACGCATGTTGGATAGATGACATGATAGATATAACAGATAATCTGCCCGAAATGATTAGGGGGAAAGATACTCTCCTGACAGAAATATGGAGAAAGATGGAACTTGATAGAGCTGATTATTGTTATTTAGGAAGAACAGTAGGTGATTTAAATAGAGCAAAATATGAACACTACTTAAATAGTGGTGTGTTAGAAAGGATTTGTGCAAATAAAAAAAGGATGCGTTTTTATGCGTGTAGCCCGATAATATTCATTTATTTGGCTTATCCGTTGGATAAATTTCTATACGAAATATCGTGTCTTACGTAGTATTTTAGTTTAAATAATAGTTTGAGGATTGTTCGATAATGAAAAAAACAGCAATTAGTTTTGCTCAATTTGAAGAAGATATTGTTTTATTAAATGCTCTAGCAGAGGTTGAAAAAAATGATATTTACTATATCGACGTTGGTGCAAATGATGCAATTTGGTCATCAGCGACATTTCTATTATATCTTTTAGGGGCGAAAGGTATTAATATTGAACCCCAAGAAGAATATAAGGATAAATATGTAAGGTTTAGACCGAGAGATATCAGCCTTTTTATCGGAGTCGGCAACAAAAGGGCTGATATGGAAATGAGAGGCAAGGGACAATCTGCAACGTTTGACTTAAATGGGAAATATGCGAAAGGCAGCAATCGAATTGTTCATATTGAAACATTAAGAAGTATATGCGCTGAAAACATTTCTAGCGAACAAGATATTCATATACTTAAGATTGATGTTGAAGGGTATGAGCGCCAAGTCATCGAAGGCATGGATTTTGACACATATAGACCATGGATTATATGTATAGAATCATACAAACCTGGAGAAGTTCAAGAAAGTTATCTAGAATGGGAGCACTATTTGAATGACTTTGGTTACAAGTATGCGTACACCAGAGGAGCAAATAGATACTATTGTTGCTGTGAAAAAGATAACATTTTCAAAAAACTATGCTGTTCGTCAGTTTTGGACACGGAGTATGAGATTATAAAAATGGGTGATTACGAAAGTTTGATTAACAGCAAGTTATTTAGATATTCTGCACTGATAAGAAAGGCTTTATACACATTTAGGAGACTATTTAGTTTATGAGCATAAAAGTTTTAGTTACAGGGTGTTACGGGCAAGACGGTAGTTACCTCTCTGAGAAACTATATAATCAAGGCTATGAAGTATACGGCTTATGCCGGAAAGAATTAAGTCGAAATTCAATGTTGAACAAGCGGGAATTAGTTCAAAATAAAATATTTCTTAACGAGGTCAATTCACCACTTCTCAATTATAACGCGTTATCTGATACCATTAAAAGAATTATGCCAGATTATTTGTTTCATATGGCAGCAATTCACTTTAGTTCTGAGAATATAAGCAACAATATTCTGGAATCCGAAAAAATGTTATTTGAGAATAATGTTATTTCAACGAACAATATTTTGTGTGCGTGTATGGAATATTCGCCTAATACGCGTGTAATTACAGCCGGATCGTGTTTGATGTTTGATAATTCGAAAACATCAATACAGAATGAAGAAACAAAATATGATTCTAACTCATTATATGGGATTGCTAAGATTGCCGAGCAAACCCTAGTGGAATACTACAGATCTAAAGGATTATTTGCGAGTATGGCAATTCTATATAATCATGAAAGCCATAGAAGGGCAGATAGTTTTATTACAAAAAAGATTGTTAACATGCTCAAGAAAATCAGATCCGGTGAATTATCCCAAATTGAATTGGGAGATATCACAATAAAAAAGGATTGGGGGTTTGCGGGAGATTATGTTGACGCGATGATTAGCATGTCCATGACTGAAACACCTCGAGATTACATATTGGCAACAGGAGAACTTCACACAATTAAAGAGTTTGCAGATGCTTGTGCACAAGAGCTTGGAATAGGTGATTGGGAACAATATCTTTCAGTTAACAAGAATCTACTTACAAGAAAAATAGACTGTCAGTTATGTGGGGATTCAAAACTTGCTCAAACCCATTTAGGTTGGAGAAGATCCATGAGTTTCACAGAACTTGTTAACGAGATAATAGAAGGAGACTAACTATGAGGATTAAATGCTGTCGTTTGTGTGGAAACCCTAATATTAAAACTATTATTAATTTGGGGGACCAAAAGTATACAGGGGTTTTCCCACGGAAAGGGCAAGAGGATATATCTGGTGGTGTTTTAGAACTTGTTAAGTGTTGTGGGGATGGCGGTTGCGGACTAGTCCAACTTGCAGAATCGTTTGACCCTCAAAGTATGTATGGAGATAATTATGGCTACCACTCCTCCCTGAACATATCTATGGTAAGTCATCTTACCGACATAGCTGACGAGGTATTAAATGAAGTTCTCCTTAAAGATGGGGAGCTTATTCTCGATATAGGAAGTAACGATGGAACTTTGCTGTCAACTTTTCAGCAAAGGGTTGCTGACAGTGTTTCTTTAGTTGGAATAGATCCGAGCGGAAAAAAATTCAAAGAGTATTATAAGGAGGGTATTCAATTAATAGAAGATTTTTTTTCTGCTAGCGTCTTTAAATCTAGATTGGGAGAGAATAGAAAAGCCAAGATTATCACTTCTATAGCTATGTTTTATGATTTAGAAGACCCCATTGCCTTTGCGAAGGATGTTGAGTCTATATTAGATGATAACGGAATATGGGTGGTTGAGCAGTCATATCTTCCTCTTATGGTAGTTACATCATCATATGACACAATCTGCCATGAACATATAGAATTTTATGCGCTAAAGCAACTTGTCTATATAGCAGAGAAATCTGATCTAAGGGTGATTAATGTCTCCACAAATGATACCAATGGTGGAAGTTTCAGAGTAACAATGTGTAAAAAGGACTCACCTAGAAAAACTAGTGAACAAGTAAAGATGCTACTTCAAGAAGAATTAGATAATGGTGTAAATGAGATTTCCTATTTTGACGGATTTAAAGAGAACATCGCAATACATCGAAAAGATTTAATGGATTTTTTGAGAAAATGTAGAGATGAGAATAAAATGGTTTTGGGGTATGGGGCCTCTACAAAGGGCAATGTTGTTCTCCAATATTGCGATATAGATAGCACTCTAATACAGGCAATCGTGGAAGTCAACTCCGATAAATATGGCTGTGTCACCCCCGGGACAAATATTCCAATTATTTCTGAGGAAGAGGGGCGAAAAATGAATCCGGATTACTTTGTTGTTCTTCCTTGGCATTTTAAAAGCAACATTCTCCAAAAAGAGCGTGATTTTATAAGCAGTACAGGAACTAAGTTTGTTTTTTATTTACCCTATTTTCATATTGTAGGTTGATTAATATATTATACTATTGTCCAGAATATACTATGTCAATAAAGAGTATTAAGAAAAATACAGTATATAATGTTATTCGTACAATCTCGTCTCTTTTTTTCCCCATCATAACATTACCTTACATTAATAGGGTTTTGACTGTTAATAATATTGGAAGGATAAATTTTAGTTCGTCAATAGTTTCTTTCTTTGGGTTAATTGCATCGCTAGGTATTTCAACATATGCCATAAGAGAATGCTCAGCGGTTAGAGACGACAGTGTCGCTTTAAGCAAATTGGCTAGTCAAATATATAGCATTAATATAATTATGACAGTTTTCGCTTATATTTCACTATTGATTTTGCTCATTTTATCTCCCCAACTAGGTGATTACAAGCTAATTATCTTGATGCAGAGCATCTCTATTGCTGCCACTACTTTAGGCGCGGAATGGTTTAATCAATCAATGGAAGATTTTCGATTCATTTCGTTAAGAACACTTTTTTTTCAATTGATTGTTCTTATTCTACTCTTCTTTTTTATCAGAAAACCGGAAGATTATTATAAATATGTTATACTCAACTTGATTGCCAATAGCGGAACGAGTATTGTTAATATTGGGTATAGAAAAAGGTTTTGTAAGATTAGATTTACAACTAAAATAGATTGGAATCGTCATTTTAGAGCTATAGTGTTCCTTTTTGCGATGATTATGTTCCAAACTCTATTTACTTCTGTTGACACAATTATGCTTGGGTTTATTAAAGGAGATCATGAGGTGGGTATTTACAGTGTAGCTAGCAAGATATCATTTTTTGTCGCGCAGGGAATTGATTCCATAGTGTTTGTTATAATGCCGCGCATGTCTTACTATTACGCAAAAGGTGATTATAATGAGATTAACAATCTTCTAAGAAAGACGTTGAGTGTTTTGATTGCAATTGGTTTGCCATGTTCTGTCGGCTGTATCTGTTTGTCAAAGAATATCATTTTATTAGTAGCTGGTCAATCTTATCATGAATCAGCCTTGGTGTTACGAGTTCTATCTGTCGGTATTTTCTTCCTTATAGTAGGAGGAGGATTTCTAGGCAATTGTATTCTTCTTCCGAGCAAAAATGAAAAGGACTTTATGATAGCTTCATGTGTTACAGTTGCCTTTAATATAGTGCTTAATTTTCTCCTCATTCCCTATGGAGGAGCTAAAGCAGCCGCAGGAACTTCGGTAGCAAGCAGTTTTCTTCTTTTTATTGTACTACTAATTCATGTGGATAAGAAAATTGTTATTAACAAATTAAATAAGATATTGATAACTCCTATCATTGGAAGTATTGGAATTGCAATTGTGTGTTATGTTTTTAACGAAATAGATAACATTCTGCTCAGTATATTTCTAAGCATATCAACGAGCGTTCTTGTTTACTCCGCTATATTGTATTTAGGTAAGTACGATATGATTATGGAAGTATTGCGCTGGACCAAAAATAAAATAAATATATTAGGTAATAATAGGAGGATAAGATGAGTAAACTAAAAAACATAATAATAAGGAAATACGATAGCTTTGCATTAAGGATACTAAATAAAATTCCAATTAGTAATATAGTTCTAAATGGCTTGATGCGAAATAAAATTCCGTATATTATTGCCAATGCAAGATTGGATGGTTTAGTATTCTTGTTAAACAGTTCTGATAAAGTTATTTCCTATTATATAGGAAATACTGAAAGGACTTGGGCATATGATGAAATGGAGTTTATGTTGAAGTTTATTATGAACAATGACAACCCCCCCCGAGGTATTTTTCTTGATATAGGAGCTAATGTTGGTACAACATCTATTTACATGCAGAAACGCTTAAATAATAATCAAATTTACGCATTTGAACCCGTTAGGGAGAATTATAATCTTCTAAAAGCAAATTGTTTCTTAAATAATTCAGATTCTATTATTGCCGAAAATATTGGGATATCAGATTCAGAATTTACAGCAGTCATGAAGACTGATCCTAATAATATGGCATCAAGTAGATTAGAAAAGAATGTATTGAGCGAGTATGCAAGCTATTACAGCGGCAATGAAAAAGCAAGGTTTACAACACTAGATATATATGCTAAAGATAACGGAATAAAAATAGAAAACGTAAAAGGAGTTTGGATAGATGTTGAAGGGTCTGAACCTTCAGTGTTTTTAGGATCAAAAGATTTCTTTAGAAAGTGTAACGCTCCTGTTTATGTTGAATACAACCCTAAAATCTATGAAAGAAACGGGGAATATGATTTATTTCTGGAATTATTAATGGATATATATACCAGCTTTATTTGTTGGGAGGATTATCAAAATGGCAGCAAGGCAAGGAGAGATATAAAAGAGTTAAAATTCGTCAAAGATGAAATGAAAAATGTTTTCTGTAATTTGCTTTTATTAAAGTCATAACAGTTTTTTAATGCTAAGTCTATTGATAGGCTATGACGTAGTTACAGAGATCCTAGTGAGCAATGGCGTATTATTACCAAGGAGAAATGCGCTGATGTGGTAGTAATTAGTGTATGCTCTTTGATAAATAAAAACATTGAAACTCCTTGATTTTACTGACTTCATTGGCATTTTATGGTATACTATAAGTGCATGAAAAATTGCGTTTTCTCTCAAAAACCTTGCACTTCGGAGATGCCAATGTACAAGTTCAATCGAAATCATCAGTTCACTCTCTCGGATTTTAATCGTAAGTCCTCAAACATGCGTACCAGGAATTAAAGAATCCCCACATTTCTG
>AUXO015136339.1_pt1 | contig 10146 bp, 4 predicted proteins | sample 768731 | NCBI WGS metagenome assembly AUXO01 (sample SAMN02715735, study PRJNA202380) | gut metagenome | biome: sheep rumen | host: Ovis aries | place: New Zealand: Palmerston North | reverse complement strand
AATGCTATACCTATATCTTTTACAACCTTAACTCCATTTGAATAATTATAAATAGCACAAATAAAGATAGGTAATAAATCATGATCTGCTGTATTGAGATCATCTATAGGAATATTAGTATCATATTCTGAGAGATTAATCTCTTTACAAGAAGCAAGTTTGCTAAACCATTTACATTGTTTATGCTTAGCATAAGATACAGCTTCCCCTGTCATTTTTACATAAGGATTCCATCCTAATTTGAGAATCTTTTCTTCTACAGGTTCTCCATTAGCCAGCTTTAATTGTAAATCATGTATTATTTGTTTATATGCTTTCTGATCTCCAATATTCACGTATGAATATGGATTGATAATCTTTACACCATTTAGATCCTGATATTCATCTGGTGTAAGATATGGTACAATATCTTTTCCTACAGGAATAGCATTTGGGATATAGACCATCTTATTAGCATGATTCTCTAATATAATAGATTCTGTAAGAGTTCTATTATGTGTAATACATAAACTATCAATACGAGATAATTCATGCTGAATAAAATCAGAAGATTGAAGCTTTTTACCATGAGCTGCTAATACTTTATCTGTAGAAGAAGTTAATTCGTCTATATCAACTCTAGTAAATTTAGCTTTAATCTTTTTATACATATCGTGAACAGAACAACCCCATATAGATTGTGAATAGGAATTAGATTCTGTTTGTCTATCTATAGGAAGCATAACAAACTTCTCATACATATCAAACAAATCTTGTTCTGTATAATCTGGAATCTCACCTTCGATAAAATCGTTGATAATGATAATATATGGATTGTTTCTCATAATATCATTAGCAGCATTTATCTTGGAAATTATTTCTGCAGGATCGTTTTGTTTCTTATATGTATTATTAACAAATCCTGCTTCGGATACATCTATTGTTTCCTTTGGTTTTTCTACAGCTAATAATTTAGATCTTATTCTATTATATAACTCTGTATTTGTACAACCGTATTTGGCAAGACATTTGGTATCTCCTACTTTCCTTCTATCAAATGGATTTTGTAGCCAGTTATTATACTCAGCATCCAATTCAGCAATATTGTTGGAGAGTTTAATAATTCTTTCGGGATCATTCTGATCTGTTGTTGAATTAATCATATAGGTCTCCTTTCAAAAAATATAAAATTATTAAAGTGTTCCGCCTAGATGATAAATTCAAAAAAAAAAATAGCGTGCTGTAAAACAACACGCTATGGTTGGAGATTAGATTTCTTTGACATCCAGAATTTTGTATTCTGGACGTGCCTTAAATATTGAATTGTATATTTCAATTTCGTCCTTTGTAGGCACACTATTAGATGTCCATTCCATTGTTGCACCACAGCCATCGAACAGAGTGAAGTTCTTTCCAAATGGTTGCTTTCGTATTGTGAGTGGCTTGTAATGGCCTTTGCCTATAAAGGCGATATAGGTTCCGTCTGCTACGGCACCTATGGCTGTTACTTCGATGTATGTGATACCGAATTTCGTTCTATAAGGCAATTCAGCGTTACTACGAATCATCCCGGCCAACATATTCATCTCGATTTCTCTGGTTTTAAGCATATTATGCTCCTCTCTTCGGGCTCCTAAACCCGACTGCAGAATTATAGTATTTGAATATTGAAACATCCTTGTCTCTATATTCACTATTATAGTATATATCTACTTTTATCGAGTTTTACAAAATATAATGCTAATTATCTTTGGCATCTTCGGAAAAACAGCAAAAAGAAAGTGTGGTATTGTATACCACACTATATATTTATACTTCCTGTTCTATATCTATCCAAGCTACAATAGCATTATCAGACTTATTTCCACCTAATAATGAACTATTGTATCTGACTACAAATTCAGCATTCAGTATGCCATGTTGATTATCAATCACTATTTCATCTTCAGTATCTATTATTGTTATTTTTCCTTTCTTTTCTATAATTGGCTTTAAAGTAAAACTATTAGAATTTTCTATCCGTGCTACTATAGTTCCATTTCTAAGAAGAGCTAATGCTATAGGTTTAACTCTATCTTTACCATAATAAGCATTACCATCGTTATCTTTTAAACCATTACGAATCATTCCTAATTCCACCAATTTACAACTACTTGGCATTTCTGAATTGTTAGTAACCTTAATAGTCATAAATATCCTTTCTATTATTAAAAATATTCCCTCTACTCTATTATAGAGTAGAGGGTATAATATTATTTTAATCTAGTTTTACTACCAGATGCTTTTATCATATATTCTCTACAAGATAATCCTTCGAATTCCGAATTCTCTGCAGTAAATTTATGACATATGATATTCTTACTTGTAGTGAATTTAGCATGTCTACTCATTACTGTCTCCAATAGAGTATCTATATCTTTAAATATCTCTATTCCCATATAATCTCCCCATGATACTTCAAAATAGAATACCATAGGAGAATTCTTAAGATAGAATACAGTGAATGTATGAGTTGATAAAGAAGCATCATTAGCCTCTATATAATAAGACTCGTGTTTATAACCATGCTTCTTAAACCAGTCTGCTTCGTAATGTGTAAAATCCCAGCATATTCCAATTTTATACAACTCAAACTCTCTTAAGGTTAAAGATTTATAATTATTGTAAAAATCAAAATGCTCTAAATCTGTTATCCTTTTACCATCTTTCATAACTCCATAATCAAAGCTAGATAGATACTCATATAATTTGGTTATATCTTTAGGAATAGCTGTTGCTTTTATAAAGTTTTGCTCTCTGATATAATTGTCTCTAACTCTAAGAATCAATACATTACTCTTATCCTTAAAGTACTCAAATACTGGAGAAGCAAACGATACAGTACAATCAGAAACTATACCTCTCTCGTCTTTATTCTCTTCTCCACAGAACTCTATGAATTCTTTAGAATTGGGAATAGATCTAAGATGATGGTCTCCTAATTGTACAACACATCTTTTATCTTCATACTGCTTTAATACATTAAGCATATAAGGTTCTCTAAACTTATATTCTTCCTCTAATGTATCATGTGGATACTTACTCAAAGGGTTACAACCTATAAGTTTTACATGATGCTTTAATGCTAATTCATAACACCAATAATTATATTGATAATCGGCTTTGCTATCCATACTAGAACTACCATTAGTAGCATGATCCATCCTGTCTTTAAGTTCTTCATCTGTCAAGCATTTATCCATATCTGCAAATTCACAGATAAAGTATTCTGGTTTAAACTTTGTAAGAAGCTTATCGTAATACTCTATCATTTTACGATTATGAATTTCTCCCACCATTATCATATTATAATTATTAAGATTTATTTTATTGATATTCTCTTGCATATCTACAGATTCACTCAAAGGAGCATATTTCTTAGTACCTTTCTTAGCATAAGTTTTCCACTTATCATCGTCACGTACTACTTTGAAACCATACTTCTCTGCCAAATGTTGCGATGCTTTATTATGTGGCTTAGTAGCCCAATATACTGAACCGGTATATTTAGATAAATTATCATCTACCCATTTACTCCCAAGTTTAGCAACTTTATCTCCATATCCTTTACCCTGATAACCAGCTCTTGTTGCTAAAGATATATCAGCACTACCTTTACCATCATTAGTAATTGTAAAATATGCTACAGGTAAAGATTTTATATCGGTATCATAAATTATAAACCACCTAGATAAATTCTCAGGACCTTTATAAATGCCAGTAATATTCATATCCTCTTGCTGATCTTTGGATAAAGAATTTGTTATATCTCTTATAGCTTCAAAATCCTTCTTAGAAATATTACTGGCTTCGAGAAAAGAATTTTCTTGTGTCGGTTCTGTTTTGGTCAAAAGATTTTTAATATCTTTCTTTGCATCTATTATTTCTTTATTAGTACTATACATGAAAGTATCATGTATTCTGGTTAATACATCAGCACCAAAAAACATCTTATCTTTTTTATATAGCTCTATGATATTATTATAATAATCCTCAGTAACTACCTTTACATATTTAGCCATCTGTTTACCAGTTAGTTTATGAATAAAATCAGGAGTTACAGGAAAATCTATAGTATACTCAGGAAAATTTCTACTATTTCCTCCAGTAATATATTTTCCATCTATACCTTTCTGATATACATAACCAACAGACTTCTTTAAGATATCTAATGCAAGCTGAGCTTGATTTTCCTTTACAAGACATTTCATATCATTGTCTATCAATATAGGAATTTTATTTCCCAGCTCTTTTGATTTTTTATAGATAACTTCAGCTGTAGCAAACATAGCAGCATAATCCATATTAGCAAACCAGAAAGAACTCTGTCTAGCTGGTTCAAACTTATTACCATTATTAAACGAATTATTATCTACTATCTTTAGTCCACCAATAGCAGAACCATGATAGAGCATATTAAATCCACTGAGTTTTCTCTCTAATAGAGCAGACTCATTGATAGATTTTTGATAATTATCGTCATCTTTATTTATATTTTTACCAGAAGTAAATCCTAAACTCCTAGCTAAAGATGCAGATGCTTTATTATCTTTTGTTGTTTCCCAATATATTGTTTTTATACCTTTTGATCTAAGAGTATCCTCTAAACCATCATAGCATAATTTGATAAGTCCTCTGCCTCTAAATTTTGGTTTTGTTGCACAGACTATAACTGCTTCGTCTTTTTCCATTTCTTTTGGAATAGAATAAGCATCTATAAATGCCGCTGGTTCTTTATCAACACAAACGACTTTTCTGTATACAACAAAAGGTGAGTCTTTAAAAGTACCGGTACAGATATTGTGTAATTCTTCTGCTGATAAACTATCAACAATATCCTTTACGTCTTTAAAAGAATCCGAATAAGAAAATTTAGATTTTATAAACTTATCCCACCATTTAGGCTTATTGGGATATCTGTACAATTCTATACCAGATTTCTCAATAGCATCCAATACATTAGGAATATATGTTTTATCTATGATTCTTGCTTTTGATTTACTCAAATACTCTGTTCTGTGTCTATTTTTAAACTGAGAACTGTATTCAAGCTCATATATGTATCCATACGTATTGAAAACTTTATCGAAAGAACCTTCAACCAATTCAACAAGATATAGTTGATCGTTATAATATCCTTGATTGATAATTCCATCATGCCATATATTACCAGAATAACACAAAGCAAAGTTTTTATCTGTTGTAGCAAATACATAATTATTATCCTCAAAGGATTTATTCTTAGGGAGTATATAATCATCTATATCTGCATGAGATCCATGGTATAATCTTATATTGGTGCTTTCTTGTATAGGCTTTTTAGAATCTAGTTCCATTTCGTAATGATCAGAATGCTCTTTTACTACTTTGAAACCATATTTCTTATATAATTTTATAGCAACTTCATTGTCTTTGTAGACATTAAGTTTATATCCACCAAATTTCTTTATAGCGTCTTCAAGTAGTAACTCTGAAAATCCTTGTCCTCTATATTTCTCATATACATATATTGGACTAATAGTTCCAGTGTATCTGCCTTTATAAGCTACCATTATATATCCAATACAACTATCCGTTTCTTTATCTACAATAATTTCACCTTTCTTGGTTTCAATACTGTATTCTAAAGATTCTTTAGAAAATTCTTTAATATACTTAGTAGCGTTTTCTAAATTAAAATCAGCGACAAAAAAGGGTACTTTCTTTTTTGTCTTGAAATTATCGTCTATTGTAGACTTATCTTTAGATTCAGACATAATCTGCCTTTCGTATAATATATTATGTAAACTCTCTCCCAGTGCTGTAGTGGAAAATTGTTTATCCTGTTTGCTGATATACATTAAGATAGCATTTGCATATTCAACACAAACTTTATCTATTATATCACTTACCTTATACCATTCTCCTTCTTCTGCCATAGGGTCTTTATCTATATCAGAAACTTTACCCATATACTTAGAATGGTACATACCAACAAATATTCTAGAATAATATCCTTTCCACCATTGAGATTCATCTTTTACGTGTTGCTTAACCCAATCTTGAACTTTTTCATGATACTCTATCAGAGTTCCACCATACATTACATCTGTAACGTTCATGTATGCTTCTTCTCTAGCTTCACGCATAGCAGCATCAACAGGTGATTCGTCTATATTCCATCCACCACCAGGAGCACTCCATTCTCCATTTTTATGATCTAAGAATGTCTCCCAGTCTAAACCGTTATGACGCAATATGATCATACTTGAACGTCCTCTCATAATGCCTTCATAACCTCTTACCTTTATACAGCAATTATCTGCACCATCATCTGATTTGACGTTCCATCTATTTAAGATATTTTTGTCTTCTTCTGATTCTGGTAAGATATTATATCTGATATATCCAATTATACCTTCTCTCAATTCATCTAACTGCTGATAATAATCTTTCATCTTATGACAACCAGCTTCAAACATGATCTGATCATTAGTATAAGACTTATGATTGAATATCGTGTTATATAAGAATTGATTTGGTACAGGTTTATCCAGATTCTCAGATATAATCTGATAAATCCTCTTGCTATTACATTCTACAAAATACGTAGAATATATAGAATTCTTAAGAATCTCTCTAGATTCTTTATGCAGTACTTTATCTCCGGCTGTTGTAATAATATTATCCAATCTATAATTATCAGCTATACCTATCTCAGGTTTAGCAAATACCATATTCTGCAGATAATTTACAACAATTATACCATCCATAGTACCACAACCAGCAGGTATACCACCTACTTCTTCTTCAAGAGTTGTTACAGAAGGATATAGATTATCATAGATATTAAAATTCTCATGCTTAAAAATCTTCTGGATATTCTTTAAAGCATTTGTACCGAAAACAATCCATCTATTTTCTTTACCAAGATTGATATCGTCAGAGCTTGTCATATTACCGACTCTATTTGCTTTAAGTTTATCATAAGAAGTTGTAGCTTTAAGTCTCTTAATAAGATCTTTAATCTTACTTCCATTAAACTTAGAAGTTTTACCTTCAAATAATTTGAATCCTTTTACTCTTGAATCTTTGCCACCTAAATCGTCCGGAGAAGTATTTCTACTACTATGACCAGATGCATCCAGGTTAGCATTTTTTAACACCGCATCAACGAACTCTGAGCAGAATAAAGAAAATTCCCCATAAGAGGAAATCTTATTAGAACCTTTCATATAGTCCAGTAGATTAAATTGTCCATAGTGAGTTTTCTCTTTATTATTCTTATAGAATTCAAGACTCTTATTTATAGTAGCTTTAGCTTTAGGAGAAACCATAAGACATAATACTCTCATGATACCATTCTCTATAGCTTTATATCTATCTATATTATCTTCTACAAGACCAAGTCTACCATTCTTATCAGAACCAAAACTATACATAGTTTTTAACTCTGGATCTACAGATATAAGAGCGTGTGTATATTTAGCATTCAAAAAATTTCTCTGTAAATCTCCGAATGCAGATCCTGTATATGTATTGATAATGAATACCGGAGATAATACTTTATTTCTGTTTATATCTTTCTGAGATATTTCTAATATCAATCTAGAAATCTCATTTAGACATAAACCAGATTCGTCATCTGTAAATGAATTCTCATTTACATGAATTACTCTACCGGAATCATTGTCTATCATATGCATTTTCAAATCAGCAAATACGTACAGTAACTGTGAGAAATCATTATTAGTTAATCTCAAATAATTATAATCTGTATTATCTATAATAAATTTCTCCTTAGCAATAGAACGACGTCTTACATCAGCCATCGCTTTATTACCATTAGGATTATCTCCACCATCCTTTACCTCTATAATAAGATTATATGGTAAATAGAGCATATCAGGAATATAATAATGCTTCTTGCCATCCATTTCGTATTCAAGCATAGGACCAGGACAAACTAAATCTTCTGACTTGACATACATAACTTGATCCATAAATTTGAGAGCTTCTTTCTCATATGAACCAACAAATGATTTTTCTCCACCATCTTGGAATTTATACTTACCTGATATCTTTCTAGCAGCAAGCATCTTCTGTAGACCTTCTTTAGAAGCTGTAGGTCTATTGCTTCCCATCTTATCACCCATAGTGTCTTTCATGTTTTTAACCCATGCATCATGACAAGATTTCTTACTGCAAAGAAAATTATATCTTCCCTTATACTCATCCCAATCTGTAGGTCCACCACAGATTCTACAAGGACGAGTATAAGTAAATGGCTTATTATTTACAATATGAAATGTAGCTCTTAATGGAGTAAATCCTTCAGGTAGCATATCCATATGATTTCTTTCTAAATGCCCAGGAAGTTGTTCTCTTGTACGAGAACGACCACAATATGGACACTTATATTTTCTAGAAGAAGACATTTATTTTACCTCCTTTATTTCAGTTATTCAAATGTTTTCCCACCCATATATTATACATAGATATAGTATATGTTTTCTGAAACTTTTTAATAATCGTAAAATTTTAATAGAAACACAGTTTTATAATTAAGAGGTGATTAAAATGAAAACTGTAAAAGACAAAGAATACATTATGTCAATTGACCACTTCAAAAATCCAGTTGTAGTAAAAGAAAAGCAGGCAATTTCTCTTTTATTGACCAGACTGCTACTTTTAAAACCTGGATCAGATCCACTTCATCCAGATATGGGTGTTGGTATAGCAGATTATCGATATGGTATTTTTACCTTAGATGATTTGAAGAAAAGAATCAAAAATCAAATAGATGAATATCTGCCTATTTATAATAGTGCAGAAGTTAATCTCGTTTTGATTGATGGTCATTTTCTAAATGTAGAAATAAGAATAGACGATACATTGTTTATCTATGATTCTACAGAAGCACCACAGCCGATATCTATAGGAGATCTTAAAGTATAAAATCTAAATTATAGGAGGATAAATAATGTCGACATTAAACGATGTTAAGGGTAACAACCAAGCGTTCACACCTTCTTTATCTGAGCCTAATAGAGGATTTGTTCCTTCTCTATCAGAGCCAGATGGTGGTGAACGATCTAGAAGAGAATCTATGTATGCTGGTAAAGGTAGTATTTTACAGGAGATGAATTCTAATAAACCGCAGAATACTACTCCTAAAAAGCCTGAAGCTATTTCTATGACTACAGGTAAGCCGATAGATCGAAAGATACCAACAGCTTCAGCTAAAGATCATGGTTTTGTAAAGGCAGATTTATCTTCCTTACCAAAATATAAACCAGGTGAAGAAGAAGCAGCTAGACCACAGATAAGAGACGCTACAGATGTTCTTAAACCTGGTGGAGAATTTGACCAGTATATTGAACGAAAGAAGAAAGAATATCTTGAGTTCAATAAGAGAATGGCTATGGAAGCTGAAATAAGCGGTAAACCATTAGTAAATCCTGATGGTACACCTGTAAGTGCAGAAGAAATCGCTGCTCTAACAGGAGACTATTCTGCAGAAAATAATAACGAAGGACTTAATGAGGTAGATATTATGGGAGATATGGATACTACACCTATTGCACAGGATATTCCGGCAAGAAAGAGAACACCAATGGATATCAATACACCTGCACCGGTTAAGCAGGAAGAAGTTGCTAAGTTTGAGGATGAGATTCCTGTATATGACGAGAATGAAGTAGGTACAGCTGACGATCTGGAAAATATGGTCAATATGGATATCGAGAAGACTGTTGAGACCACAACAGAAGAGCCGGTTCAGAATGATACTTCTACTGAAGATGATCCTGTAGATATGATCAGTGAACCTGAGACTGTAACTTCTGAAGTGAAGACTGTACCGGCAGATGACAATATCGAGATTGAGACCGGGTATATTCAGGAAGGTGAGAGAGTAAAGGGTGATACTCTCGAAGATGAAGAGAAAGAAGTAGAAGATGCTTCTGATACTATGAGTATTGAGAAGAGAAGAGAAATCCTTAAGAATCTCGTAAGAGAGAAGATCAAGCCGGCTGTAAAGAGAATCGATCTTACAAGCTATACAATTGCTAAGTCAGGCACAACAGAATCTCTTAATCTTAATAGAGCAAAGAGTGTATCTGTTGTAAAATGGCCTCTTATCAATAC
>AUXO011137804.1_pt1 | contig 10147 bp, 6 predicted proteins | sample 768731 | NCBI WGS metagenome assembly AUXO01 (sample SAMN02715735, study PRJNA202380) | gut metagenome | biome: sheep rumen | host: Ovis aries | place: New Zealand: Palmerston North | reverse complement strand
ACGAGCGAAGCCAGCATAGCTGGAGCGGCTGCCGAATTAAATATTTAAGTACAATGGCAGCAATAACAGAAGAAAATTTTGGCCGTTATCTGTTTTTGTATAGGACAGAGGCCGTTCCTAAAAACATGCTCCGATTTAGCTAATTGGGTGGAGTGGATATCGACCGTTTTTTGCACCAGAAGATTACTTTCTTTGTTTTCTGACCTCCTTTTGTAGTTTATCAATATTGTGTTTTACCTTGCTTACGTCGTTTCGTATTGAATCCGTAACTTGCTTATAATTAGTACTATCTCTCTTGATGATTTCCTGCTTAGCTCTCTCAACAGCATCCTCAATAGTATGGTTGCTACAGGTGATATAGGTAGAAATTGCAAAAAGCGCACAGCTAACAATTATGCCCCAACATCCAAATCTAATACCCTGAATGCCGTATTTAATCCCCAAGGCTGCCGTTGACACATTATATGAGGTATTTGCATCATCTAATATCTGTCGAGTTGTGTTTCTTAATGATTCAATCTCGTTTCTCAATCCCTTCGGTATGCTATAGGGTCTAGCAAGTCTCTGTATCAGGAAATCCATATAACCCAACTGTCCCTTAAGGTCGTTGCCGGCCTTAACGATATCGCCTAATGCATTTATGCTTTGCTTAACTTGACGAGCATGGTTTAATCGATTTTTTAGAAGGACAATCTGTTCTGAAGTCTCTTCATTGAAGTCAATCAATAAATCCCGATACTGATGGATATAGTGAAGCGTTATTTCTTCATATCTAGCATTCAAATCCACCATTTCCTGTCTTGCGTATGCCTGCAACAAGCTATCTTGTGAAGCATGATGGTGAGTGTGGTTATGGAAGAATTCTTTTATAAAATGATAGATAGGCGACTTTAGGACTCCGCACAATCCTTTTTGAATTTCATCGAGTTCAGTTTCTGGCAATTCACTCGAATACTGCACAAATCCCCTTTTGAGTATATCCGACTCTTTATGCAGTCTTATAACACCAGGCTTTTTGCCTATAAACTTTTCCCATAGGCCATAGACTCCCGTCCTACGGTACTCTATCTCAATATCAAGGGACGAATCTATTCGCCCCTTCAAATGATAACCACCAAGACATTTTGAATCTTCTAACTTATGATTAACTTCTTCTCTGCAGTAAAAGGGGTGCTTTAGTTCCGACAATGTGGGCACCCATAAAACATAATACGTTTTCACTCCAAGCTCACATTATAACGTAACACATGCTTGAAGAAGAAATCACTGCATCGCATGGCAAACGAATTACCTTTCATGAGATTCTTACGCATACGCTTTCCTTTTGCAGAAAGTCGCCATGTTGCTCCTTGTGGAGATATTGCATTTTCAATATACCCCAAACGTTCCAAGCGCCTTACCTCAGCAGGAGAAATACTCTGCTCTAGAACGCTAAGCATTCCGTACCCCTTGTTTAATGCGGGATCAACAATAGACATTTTTCCCATAATAGCCTTAGAATGAATTATTGCTACAATTTTGCTGCAAAGTTACATTTTTATTTTGATTATTATATAAATTAATCAATATTTTTTTTAATTAATAAGTTTTTTTTGCGTAATAAAGCAAGTAATATTGTCAAAATCTAATTATTTAACTTTATCTTTCTGATTTTATCCAATTCATCTTTCTCTGATGAGTAAGAATCAATCATTGCAATATGGCATCTGATGGAATCACTAGGTATGTAGAAATCAGCATATAGGTATATACTTAAATAACTTTGTGATTTCAAATCATTAATATCATAGTTTTTATTCAATAGTTCTTTTCGTAACACAGAATCATTTTTTAGGTCTACCAATCCCCAATATATAGGATAATTCGCAGATATCCTTTCATATTGGAAAAGTCTCCTTGTATCTTCTTTTGGTTCGCGTAATGCCAGTTTGGGCATTTTTCGTTTATCCACCACTATCAGCCTGTTATTGAACGGAATAATATCCGGAAGGAAATATATCACTCTGTCATCTACAGTAGACACGCCACCATCCTCTTTATAATGATTACCCATTAGATGAACAAAGGACTCCTTATAACCAAAATATAAAAGCACATCATTATCCACATCTGGGCACAGTTTATAGATTGCCTCATACATATTTTGACTAGAAATATTTATAGGGCTGCCACCAAGTGCCATAAACCATGTATCAATACCTCTAACAAAATTATAATTAATCTCATCAGAAATGGCTTCTGCAAAGTTGGCTATACCAACAATCTGGCCTTCCTTAAAATAATTCGAAGGATAGATCTGCTTGCTAGTACAACTATTCATTTGTATCGACTTGTGGAAAGCATCAGTAACATTCTCCGCATCAAATTCCGGCATTATTGTGTTTGATGTCAGAAACACACTAAACTCGGAAATATATCGCTCCAAATGAGCCGCGACTATAGTCTTGTCCTTTTTAATGATATCAGGGCTTATCTCTTGAGTTTTCTCTATTATTTGAGCCTGAGAATTCAGATGCTGCAAATATCCTTTCAGGAAATCAACAATTACCATATTGCTTTTATACTGAGCCTTAGAGAATAATTTATTAAGGATGTTTTGATCCAATGCTTCCGCTCTTATAATCAAATCATTACACGCATCAATATAGCTCTTCACACCTATAGGAGTCTTTTCGTATTCTTCATTATAAACAAAAACATTATCATTGAAATAAATCGGAGGGATATACAGTAATCTCATGGTAAGAACTGCAAGATAGTCCAAGGCTGCATTTCTTGTAGTACCCGAACTTAATGGGTCTCTGTCATCATAGAATGTGTACTGAGATTCGTATATGAATCCTGTACGAAAAGAATCTTGGTAAAGTTTGGTATACCACCTGAATACCTCAACAAAATTATTAGGTAGCATATCGTACACAGGAGGTATGTTATGACTATAAAACAACAATCTAGATAACGCTTCGTGCTTTTTGCTATATAACAAATGCGCACATAAGAATATAAAGAACTCCTTATATTTCGCAATGTATCTTTCATCACTCTCACTGCCTTGTTTCCTTTTGAGAAATAGGCTTAATCTTTGGTCGGCATACTCCCAATAATCGTACAGCAAATCCATGCGGTCGGTATATATCATTTCAATAAGGCATCTCCAACAGGTACTCCTCAGTTCAATACCATTTATCTTTCCATCATACTGCCCACTATAACCTGACAACATAGCTACAGAGTTTGTAAACGAGAATTGACGTTCTGATGATTTACATATAGCAGAATTAATCGCAACTACTGCCTTGTTAATGTATTTGTTGTAAACAATAGGTTCTTTTTTGTCATAACAAGAACGATAGAGGCGTATTCGGGAGTAAAGATATTGATAGCTATCAACAATTAAATCACCTGAATCTGTTGAAATAAGATACTTCATAAAGTCTGTCCATGCAGCCAATTCCGTTTTAGGAATTTCTAGAAGAAGATTCCTTGCTAGCCAAATTCTTACCAACCTACATGGCTTATGATGTTTGTTATTTAGAAGCCTTATGATAGAGAACTTATAATGGTCGCTTTTTTCAAAATAGGCAGCTAACTTATCTGCACGATAAAACATCATTATCTTTTTGCAAAGAGAGAAGAAGCATACTACTAACAGTAGAGAGCCTCCCATAGAAACATATCTAAGTGTATTTCCTATCAGTTCTAGTTCTGCAAACTCTTGTAAGATTACCGATATAAATAGAAGCATAACATCTAGGCAGAGTATTCCTACAAACAATCTGTATTGATAGGATCTGCATAGTAGGGATATTATGGCACGCGAATTATATTTTGTATCGATTCTCTCAATCACCTGCAAGAGTAAAGGATACGATATACCCAATATGGCAGTTACTATACCTACTACCACAGAAATTTCATCATTGATTACCTCTTCAAACTCCATCATCTGCATTTATTTTTTGCCGACAAATATACGCAATTTTCTTCAGACTCATAGTATTTCTAAGTTTTTATTTCGCAAATTCGGGGGATATTCATTCAATTAAGACAGTCAAATCTGTCAGCAGAATGGTTATATACCTCATTTCTGCTATTTTTCGCGCATTTTGTTTGGTGATAAGAGGATTTTTAGTATATTTGCAAACTTAAAAGGAGAACATATATAATTCCCTTAAATACATAATAAATATTACTAACCAGAGCAGAAGAATATGGAAAATATAAGCACTGTTATTCAAGCGCTATTTGAGAAGGTAGATGGCAATGAAGTGTTGAAAAGAGCGGGATATGACATCGATTACGATGATGAAATATTCCACCGGATGGATTCTGATATGATAGAATCTGTCATTGTTAATAAACTACTTCAAGTAGATAAAGATAGTACTATTGATCAGGTGTCGATGCTGGAACAAATAGTGCAGTTTAAGTGGATGGAACCTGATGATTCGTGTATGTCGTTAATATTTAGACGGAAATCATCTGTGTTTAATATCCTTCTTTATTTTTCTTTAAAATGTTTGAGAGTGAGGGATGGTGAACCATTATGCATCTACCGCCATTTGCTAAGATGGCATTTGATAACAGCGAAGGTTGGAGAGGATCTGCTCACCACCTCGTTTATGGCTTCTCGCGACTTGCAATTGGATAAAGAAAGGAAGAGTTTTGATTGGGATGCATTTATTGGTCATGATTGCAAGGAATTGAACAGCCTTTTTGATAAACCTATGGCCGAACTGCATATGCATCTGAAAGGGTCATCATACAATTTCGATTTAAGTTGGCTTTGTATGATGAATCATATAGGCATAATGCAGCATAACTTCGAAGTGGAACATCAGTTGCATAAATACAAGACCCCAGACAAGGACCTCTATGAGAAAATGAAGAAAGCAGCAGCAATTAGATTCTATCTAGCTGGAGCTGTGGGATGTCTGCCGGAATCCATTTCGTTAAGTCAATTGCAAGAATTGTTGAAAAACGACAAAAAAGAACTCCAGAAGAAAAAGAAAGAATTAAATGATGTGCCAATTATCGATGTTCAGAGCTTGATTAATGATAGCAGAAAAAGAACGCAGAAAATCACAAAAGAGAAATTTGAGATTCTCAGAAATGCTCAGAATTTCAAAGATAAGTTGGAAGATAATGACATCGTAGATTACATTCCTGTGAGTCATTATGGTAATGAATTAATAGAGAATAAAGCATTGGCTCCTGAACGTGCATTTATGTATGCTGTTTTCAGGAAAATATATGGTGGTAATAGTGAGGAAACAGAAGATATTGCTACATTGTTTTATGCATACTTGCTGTATAAGAACTATTTTAGGAATGAGATTCTACAACTGAACGAGCGCGTGGGATTTGCTAATTTCGCGAGCTATGAAGAACGAAAAACCGATTATCTATTAAAGAATTACAATCATTTGTTGTACAAAGCAGCAATAGAAGGGTTCTTGCAAAAGAATGATAAACGGTATATTGAGGCGCGTATCGTACCAAAAGATACAGAAGAAGGGATTGTGAGAACTTTGCATGAGATATGTAATGATGTGGATAAAAGGTATGAGGAAAGATTTGACTTTATTTTTCACTTTATAAAGCAGAGGGACGAGCCCAAAGAAACCGACTTATATCGCCATTATAAGCTTAGGGGAGAAATCAAGAAACAGGCATATGCGATATACAAATTCAGGAATAATCGCGAAAATTGGGATGTTAACAATAATTTGGTAGGAAAGGTTGTAGGAATAGATGCGGCTAATTCTGAAATATTTTGTCGCCCAGAGGTGTATGCTCAGGCATTCAGATTCTTAAGAGGCCATGAGGTTAAAATTGATGAAGAGTTGGATGACTATCCCAATGATTTGAATGTAACTTATCATGTAGGCGAGGACTTTATGGATGTGACCGACGGACTAAGGGCCGTAGAAGAGGCGCTTATTTTCCTAAATTTGAGAAATGGCGACAGATTGGGTCACGCATTGGTCCTGGGAACAGATGTAAGGAAGTATTATGAGAAAAGATATTTCGTAATATGCGCCAGCAAACAGGTGATATTGGATAATTTGGCATGGCTACATCATAAGTGTATCAGATTGACCGGCTATACCCAATTGTGTGGTTGGTTAGAGATAATGTTCCTGAAGTACTTTACAGATATATACAGATTTGAACAGAAGGAAGGTGAGAATATAATAGATTCGTATTTCAACACAAGTGAGGATAATGGGTTGTCATGCGACATTAATGATTATTATTTTTCATGGTTGTTAAGAGGCGATTCGCCCATTATAGGAAAAGAATTAGACTCGAAGAGTTTGAAGAATCTGACATCAACTATAGATAAAGAGTGGGCGCACGCTGGTATGAACAATCATATATGTGCCGAAGTGGCATTGAGGAATGAGAATGCAAGAGATTTGTTTGATGCTTATCATTCTTATAAATATGCTGAGCGTGGTTATCGTGGTGACACTTTAACAATCCCACCGATGTACAGAGAGGAATGGTATTTGTTATTGGAGAAAATCCAGCAACAGCTTTTGAAAAAAATTGAAAAAAGACATATCGCAATAGAATGCAATCCTTCTTCTAACTATAAGATTGGTGAGATGTCTAGATATGATGAACATCCGATTCTGAAATTCTTTAATTATGGTTTGGATACGCCCTATCCACGTCACGACGTAGCAGTGTCAATTAATACGGATGACCAGGGTGTTTTCTCAACTTCGCTTGAGAGGGAATATTCTTTAATGGCTTTGGCTATTGAAAGAAAACAGACAGAAGAACATCACAATTCTCCGAGAGCAATTATAGATTGGCTTGATAGAGTTAGAGAAATGTCGATAGAGCAGAGATTTAAATATAATAATAAAATTAAAGATTAAGTATTATGGATAAGTTTATTAAGGAGTGCTATTTGCAAAAGACAAATCAGTATGACGCCCTATCTGTTTGGGATGAAATTCAAGAACTAGGAGTTGAACTTGCAATATCATTTGATGAGAAAGAGAGAAACGTTATTGCAAGGCTAGAGAGTGATCTCTCAAAAGTCATTGGGGTTATTTCGGAAGAGGATTCCAAGTCTTTAAAACCGTATTTGGAGGCTGGTTGGAATGTGTATAATAAAGAAATAATCGAGAAGCCTTTGTATATTGGTAAAGTAAGTAGGGTTGACGATAAGGCTGATGAAAATAAAAGGCTGAGTATTTGTGTGTTTATCAAAGATGCATCTAATTATGAAGAAAGGAAATAAGGTTATTCAATAAGTTGCTTTAGTTCCTCAATTGTTAGTTTGTCGCTGGTGGTGTTAAATAGATCAACTGTCTGGCGCTTTTGAGCTTGAAGTTGAAGAATTTTTTCTTCAACCGTGTCTTTGCATACTAATCGGAGAACAAGAACATTGTTCTTCTGACCGATGCGATGGGCACGGGCCATGGCTTGGTCTTCGACTGCAGGATTCCACCAGTCATCTAGAAGGATGACACGATCGGCAGAGGTGAGATTGAGTCCGAAACCACCAGCCTTTAGACTAATAAGAAATACAGTGATTGAGGAATCGCTTTGGAATTGGCGTACAGGGATGTCGCGATTATGGGTGTCTCCATAGAGAGTTACAAAGCGAATACCTGCTGATGACAAACGTGACTCTAACTCGTGAAGGGCACTAACAAATTGAGAGAAGAGTAAAACTTTACGCCCCTCAGAACGGAACGTCTCGATATAGTCGAGAACAGTTTGATACTTTGGCGCAATGCACGCTTGGCGTAATCGAAGAAGCCATTCTAAGGCCAAACTGCTTATACGACCACTAAGTCCTGCAGCAAAAGCCTGGATTATAGTGGTGTGAACTTGTTTATATTTGATTCGCTCAGCTTCGTTAAGCTCAATATATACAGTCTTCTCTATACGGTCGGGTAAATCTTGCAGCACCATTTGCTTCTCTCTACGAAGGATGAAAGGCTTAAGAAATTTGCTGGAGAGAGTGACATATACCTCGGGTACAGCTTGTATTCCCAATGTACGTAGGCGATGATAAAGCGACTGCATTGGAGGCATGAGCATGATGAAATGCGACCAAAGCTCATCAATGGAATTCTCGATAGGAGTGCCAGTAAGTATAATCTTATGCTTGCAATGTAATTGGCTAATGGCTTGGTATTTCTTGGTTTGACGATTCTTTATCACTTGAGCCTCGTCGATTATAATTGTATCGTAAAACACTGGCAGATATTCATAAAGATGTATGCGCAGCATATCGTAACTTACAAAGGTGAGCTGTTGTAATAATTGCGGTGCAAACCTACTAACCTCGTTCTGCCAATTATATATTAAAGAGGTGGGGGCAATTATCAGGTGCTGTCTATCATTACCCAAACAACATAGATGGGCAATAATCTGAATGGTTTTGCCAAGGCCCATCTCATCAGCTAAGAGGCATCCATGGTTGTTTTTACGTTGCTGCTGCAACCACATAACTCCATCAAGTTGATAGGGGCGCAGTGTTGCGTGTAGCTGATTAGTAAGAGTCGTTTTAATGTCATGTATCTCGGCATTAGTGAGTGGTAGGGAATCGGCATATAGTTGGCGTACATCGAAGGAAGCATCTAACTGCTGAGCCAATGTCTTGTCATCAGATATCGTGGCATCCTCTTTCTTGAACAATATTATATGTCCATCGTAGTCATGATAGTTGCGACGATGGAGATAGCCATCAAGTAGCTGATGGGCAAACTCGGATTGGTCAACATCTTGATCGGTAGAGAACCAGTTGATGCCTGATGATTCGTGATGGTAATATAACCTTGATGCTGCTTTATTGGGGCTGGATACGTAGAGAGTCCAGCCTTTTTTTGTGAGTTCTGCGAGGTACTCAGTATCTGTATTCCTAAATGATAAAGTGGCTGTGGCAGAATTATAATTCTCTCCTAACGTAGCTAAGAGCTCTGTCTCCGCCTGCTCGTTGCGCTGCATGAGCGAACCTAAGTAAGTAAGATAAGGGAGTGGTGAGTATTCGGGATAGAAATCGCTGAGAGCATCGTTATAGCGAAAACGTACTTTGATGTTGCGATGCCATGAAGCGGGATTATCTATATAGAGTATTCCAGATGGTACAGATGATGCGAGATGTGGAACAATAGACGATGGATGGATGAAAGAAGGTGGATTAGCGATGCGCTTGAGGCTGGATTTTGGGGTAGCTTTAACATAAGAATAGGGATGATCCTGGAGTATGCGCTGAACAAGCGGGTGACAAACAAGCCTGCTGTCAATACAGAATGGTTGGCTGATAAGGCCTGCATGGTTTATTAGTTGGCATAGCGCTGAGGGGTGGAGCCCATTTGTGGATGCATCGGCCAGAAGGTCGCTAAGTGTTACCTTGCGTTGGAAAGGTGCTAAAGAGGAACTCTTGCCATCCAGATTGACTTCGATACGGAGTTGAGGGATGGTGTCATTTTCGAAAGTTTCGTAGATGCAAAGTAACCGATACGTCATAGGTCTAGAATTTGTAGTAAAATAAGTAACTTTCTATCATCTTGCGTTCCATACGGCGTATTTGGTCGTCGTTACATTTTACCTGAAGAAGTGCCCCGGAGTGGTTTTGAAGTTTGCCATGGAAGTTGCATTCGTCAATGCGGCAGCCACCACAGCAGATAAAACGCAGATGGCAAGTACGGCAGGGGGTGAGATTATCGACCGAAGTCTGCAAGTGGAGCTGATGGCCTTTTTCCATAAATGCTTTTATCGGTCTACCGGTAATATTTCCATAACTATCGACCTCGGAGATGCGATTGCAATAATACACCTCGCCATCGGCACCTATGGATATGCCACCAAAGCCACAGTTGCGTTCAATGAGATTAGGGGTATGACCTTCCATGAAGTTATTATACTTTGCATCAGGATCTAAGGCGTGCTCAATTTCCATAATACGCAGGAAAAACTCCTTGTTCTGAGCTTCGGTGTAATGAGTGTTGCGCCCTTGAAGTACCTTCTTGCTGAGTTTGAAGAAAACTGGGTGCTGACATTGGCTCTTGATGTAACTAACCATCTGCTGATAGCGCTCGGCTGCATCGTACTGGAGATTCTGGAATGTAAAGGTGGTGGCCACAGATGTGCGAATACCTGCGTTAGCAAAGAG
>AUXO018059617.1_pt1 | contig 10148 bp, 9 predicted proteins | sample 768731 | NCBI WGS metagenome assembly AUXO01 (sample SAMN02715735, study PRJNA202380) | gut metagenome | biome: sheep rumen | host: Ovis aries | place: New Zealand: Palmerston North | reverse complement strand
TGCAGGTGTAGTTCAATGGTAGAACATCAGCCTTCCAAGCTGAATACGGGAGTCCGATTCTCCTCACCTGCTCCACTTAAAATATCGCTAGTCATCGGACTAGTTTTTTTGTGCAAAAAATCCCGTATCAGATTGTTTGAAAAAAGAAAACTATCTTTTTATAGTTTTCTTTATGATATATCTTACTTTATATGGAATTATTTTTCTTCTTACTTTTATTAGAATAGATGGGTGATTTATTGACTCATCTTTTTTAATCATTTTTTTCTTGTATTTCATTGATAATTTATCATATTCTTCTTTTGTATCAATACCATTTATTAAGAAGCATCCATTCCATAAACTCTTACTAGTCTTTTTAGTTACTAAATCCCATCTTTTTCTATTTAATATATCTTTTTTATCTATTAATTGAATATATGGATTCTTATCATTTCTTCCTAATTCCATATCATTACTAATGCTTTCAAACATTTTTAAATCATTAAAATCTTTTTCTTTTAAGAATTTATCATAAAAACTTAAACAAAATTCATTATCTAAATTATCATAATATTTATAGTACTTCATTATTTCTTTAATCATATTAAGACTTGATTCTTGAAATTTATCTACTATATCTAAATAATCATAATTATCATCTAATACTGGTTCTATTTTATTATTATTTTTAATGTAATTATTAGTACTTCCATGAGGTGCGGAAAAAATAAATTCATACATCATTACTTGTGAAAATATTTTTTTCATAAGCCTTTCTGGTTTTGATTGATCAAACATATATCCAAATGATTTTGTTTTATAGTTCTTTTTACCCGCTGGAATTGTTCCAAAATAGTATCCATATATATCTTTATCTAATATATTAGAAATAGCTTCTTGAATACTACCTCCCCATCCAACATCCACAACATTTATTTTATCAAATTTTGTTAGTCCTTCATGAATTAAATATTCTTTTGCTAAAGCATAATCTTCTTTTATTTTTGAATCTAATTCTTTCCAATAATGTGAAACTAATTTTTCAGCATTATAAAAGTTTTTAGATGTAATAATATCATCCATAGTATTAAATCCAAATAATTTAATTATGTCTTCATCCATATCTATATTTATAAAATGATTATTAATAAATTTCTTTAATGTTATTTTCTTATTATTAACTGAAGTATAGTTTAATAACTTATCTCTAGATTTTACAAACATACTAGGTATTTGAAGAGATTTTCTTGAAACATACAAATAATTTATAAACTTATTATTATTTGGAAATAATTCATATATCTTCTTTAATATATATCCATCTCTCGCTAAAAAGAAAATATTATCATCATTCTTTGTTAATAAATATATATAATTAGTGAAGCCAAAATAGATTGGCGCTAAATATTTATAACCAAAACTATCCCAATAGTCATTTTCTAATCCATTATATACATATTTATTTCTAATACCTAAAATAATTGATTCAAATATTGTTTTAGAATTATTTTCTTCTATAGAATTAACATTTTTATATTGATAACTATTTATACCAAGTTCTCTTGGTTTTAAATAATCAGAATTATAATTATCACCAATATGTATCCATTTACTATAATCTAAATTATTCTTTTCTTTAACATATTTAAATAAAGAACTATCACCTTTCATAGCATTTGCTTCACAAGAAACATATAAATTATTATTTACTTTATATCCATTGCTTGTTAATAAAGAAGTAATAGTTTTACTATCTAAATACATATCTGAAATAAAATATATTTGTTTATTATTATCTATACAATAATCATATATTTTTTTCATAAATGGATTTACTGTTATAAACTCATGTTCTCTTTCTATTTCAATTCTTTTTATAGAATCAGTTATCTTTTTATTTTTTATTATCTTATTTATTTCTTGATATATTTCATCTAAGAAAACATCACATCTATTAATTATTTTTCTAGCATCTATTTCTGCTTGTACTCTTATCTTACTAAAATCTTTAATATTATATTCTTCTAATATTTCTTTATCCATTGTTCTAAAAACATCTATTGGTCTTGAAATATTTCTAAATAATAATGTATCAAAGATATCAAAAGATATTATTTCTTTTTCATCTATTAATCTTTTTATATCATCCATCATTTTTTACTCACCAAGTAAAAATTATATCACAATTGTCAAATATTACCTACTATTTTTTATAATAATTCAAATTATAAAAAAACAAAAAAATAATTAATTTATTTTTTTGTTTATTAATTTCTTATTATTAGCTAAAGATAGTTGTTCTTTATAGATAGTCATTATATCTTTAAGAGCAAATATAGCATCTATATCTGAATTTTGACTAATTAAAATAAAATATGCATTTGCAAATGTAACCCATTTATTTAATGCATCTTCAGAATATAATTCTTTAAATTCTAATGGTATATTTTCAATTATTGATGGATGTGAAAAAAGAACACCTTTTCTATCATTGATTGCTGCTTTTCTTATTTCTTCTAAAGAATAATCAAGATTAATTTCTTTATTCACAACTTTTTCCATTAAATAAACCCTCCTATTAAAATAATTATATCATCTTTTTTGTAAAAAAAAAGATTCTTTTTCAAGAATCTTATCTCATTTTATTTATATAATCCGCTAATACTATAACATTATTCTTTCTTTTTTCTCTTATTTTTTTTCTTTGAATTATCTCACGATCTGATAATGGAAGTTTTATTGTTATTTTTTCTTCATTCTTTGTTTCTTTATTATTACTATTTTCTTGATTTGGAACATAATAAGACATAAGTACTCCAAATACTCCATCATTATCTTTAAATGGAAAATCAAATACTAATCTATCGTCTTTATAATCAAATCCTGATTTAAATAGTTGTTTATCTGCATACTTCTTTTGAGAAGTTGAAAATTCATCACTAAATTTACATTCTAAGAATCTATCTAAATGACGATCTTGTTTAGTGCTTAAACCAAATTCTTTATATAGTGCTTCTCTTACTTCAAATATATTCTTAGTTTTTTTAGGAATATCTAGACTAATATTAGTATCTTTATATTTTATTTTTGAATCTTTTAATTTATCTTTTTTAATAACATATTCATTATTTTTATTTACTTCTTCATTAGTAACATATTTTAATAATTCATTAATAAATTGTTGAATTTTTAAAATAGCAAATCTTTCTAATAAAGAATCATTTTCTATAATCTTATTAATTTTAATGTATAAATCTGCTTTTGGAGATTCACTTCTTCTTGATTTATATAAAGATTCATATATTAATTTATAAAGCATTAATTCTTGCTTAACATATTCTTTAAAATAATCTAATTCAAAAACAGTATTTATTTTTATTTCGTTTTTATTCTCTGATGCTTCTTTTAAATAACTCATAATATCAGAAGATATGTTAAATAAACTTAACTCTTCACTATTATTCTTAATTAATTCTCTTGTAACCATAACAATCACCTATTTATTTAATAACCCCAAATTCCTTTCTTCAAGACTTCTTAATTTTAATATTTTATCAGTATTTTTTTGAGTCTTGCTTACAACAAATCTATTTCCTCTAACATCTTGTTCATCCCAAGGAATATTTTCAGTATAGTTTGTTCTTGAAACTATATCATCACCTATTTTACCAATAGAAGTTACTTCTTTAATTAATATTTGACTATCTTTATCATACATATATTTAATTAATGATAATACTTCATAATCAAAACATTTCTTTCTTAAACTTTCCATATATAAAACCATGGTATATTCACCATCAATCTTTCTATATATAGATTTTTCTTCAACCTTAGTGTCATAATCTTTAAGACTTTTTTTAATTATTTCTATTGAATTATTCTTTGCTGTTAGTCTTGCTAATATATTTCTTTTTGGACTACTATAAGTCAATTCTTTTGAATTATCTTTAGTTTTTTTAGCAGAAAAAGTATCACAATTATACTTTATTCCTGTTCTTAAAACTATATTTTCATTATTGCTATCTATAGACATAACATCTATATCAGCACTTTCTAATAAATCAGTTACTATATTGGAAAATTCTTCTGTTGCGGCTTTTGATGAAGTAGCATTAAATACTATTTCTTCAATTGATTTATTAAATTCTTCTTTTTTCTCTTTTAGGATATTAAACCTATTTTTAATATCTCCTAATTGCTTAGAAAAATTATTATTTTCCATTATTCTTTTTGCCTTTCTTTTCATAAGTGAGAATTATTATACACTTTTTTATTTTTTTGTAAAGTTTTTATAAATCAAATTGTGAATTATATAAATCTGCGTAAAAACCTTTCTTATCAATCAACTCTTTATGAGTGCCTTGTTCAATTATATTTCCATCTTTCATAACAAGTATTAAATCTGCATTTTTTATTGTGGATAATCTATGTGCAATTATAAAACTTGTCTTATTACTTGATAATTTATCCATTGCTTTTTGCACTAATTCTTCTGTTCTAGTATCAACGTTAGATGTTGCTTCATCTAGTATTAAGAATGGAGAATCAAGTATCATACCTCTTGCTATTGTTATTAATTGTCTTTGTCCTGCGGATACTGAATCATTATCACTTATTATAGAATCATATCCATTTGGAAGAGTTCTAATAAAATGATCTAGCCCAACTATTTTACATACTTCTACTACTTTATCTAATGACACTTTTTTGTTATAAGCAATATTATCTTTTATAGTACCATTAAATAACCATGTATCTTGAAGAACCATAGTAAATAAACTATGAACACTTTCTCTTTTTAAATCTTTTATAGACATTCCATCAATTGTTATATCACCAAGAGCTATATCATAAAACTTCATAAGTAAATTAACCATAGTGGTTTTACCCGCACCTGTTGGTCCTACTATTGCTACTTTTTGTCCTGCTTTTATATTTGCACTAAAATTCTTTATAGTATATTTATCATTTCCATCATATTTAAAAGAAACATCTTTAAATTCTATATTTCCTTTAACATCTTTCATATTTATCTTTTTTAATTTAGATTCATCACTTAATTCTTCTTCATCTAAAAACTCAAATACTCTTTCTGAAGAAGCTGCAACTTGTTGAAGCATATTAACACTTTGCGCTATTTGTGATAAAGGAGATGTAAATAATCTAACATATGAAATAAATGCAACTATAACGCCAAATGTAATAATATTTTTAGATACTAATAGAGCACCAACTATACATACAGATACATATCCTAAATTTCCAATAAATCCCATCATAGGTTGCATTAATCCTGCTAAAAATTGACTCTTTTTATTTGCTTCATATACATTCTTATTATATAAATCAAATTTCTTATTAACTTCTTCTTTAGCATTATATGTCTTAATAATATTTAATCCAGAATATACTTCTTCTATATTTCCATTTAAATTACCTAATTCTTTTTGTTTACTAGTAAAATACTTTTGAGATTTACCTAATACTAATGCCATAAATATAAATCCAATTAAACTAGATAAAATAGCAGTTACTGCCATTATTACATTAGTAGTAAACATCATTATTAAACTTCCTAAAAATAAAGTTATACTTGATACTAGAGTCGCCAAAGACTGATTTAAACTATGTGATATTTGATCAACATCATTTGTTACTCTAGACATAATATCGCCATTTTTATGAGAATCAAAATACTTTAATGGAAGACTATTTATCTTATTTGATATCTTACTTCTTAAAGTTTTAGAAAATTTACTAGATACATTAGCCATAATTATACTTTGAATATAATTTAATAATGAGCTTAAAACATATAATATAAAGATTATTAATGTAATTCTTTTAATACTATCTATATTAATTTTAGGTTCTATTACCTTTTTAATACTTAAAGGTAATTTATCCATTTCTTTATATATCTTACTAGAATCACTATTCTTATCATATTTACTGAATAACGAAATAAATTTTACTTGTTCATCAAAAGTAATAGTTACTCCATCAATAGTAATATCTTCCATAGTTTTATTATTCATAATACCTGTGGATAAAACTTTAATATTTTCTACATTAGGAGTAATTCCTTTAGTAATTTCATTTGTTAAATCCTTTAATTTATTTGGAGAAACAATTGATAATAAGGCACTTAATGACGCAAGTAATAATGCGATTATAATAATAATCTTATAAGCATTTAATTCTTTTACTAATCTAATAATTGCTTCTTTAAAATTTTTTGGTTTTTCTATATTACCTCTATTAGGTCCAGCATGTTTAGACATTTTTAATTTCCTCCTCACTTAATTGAGAAGCCGCAATTTGCTTATATACTTCACATTTATTTAATAATTCTTTATGAGTACCCATTCCAACTATTTTACCTTCATCTAACACTATTATCTTATCAGCATTCATAATGGTACCAATTCTTTGTGCTACTATTAAAATTGTAGAATCACTCATATGTTTCTTTAAATTTTTTCTTAATTTAGAATCAGTTTTAAAATCAAGTGCAGAAAATGAATCATCAAATATATATATTTCTGATTTTTTTGCTAATGCTCTAGCAATAGATAATCTTTGTTTTTGCCCACCAGAAATATTACTTCCACTAGATGCAATATGTTCATTATATTTATTATCCATTTTTAAAACAAATTCCTCTGATTCAGATAACTTAATTGCTTCTTCAATATCTTTTTTAGTAATTCTCTTTTTACTAGTACCAAAATTAACATTTGATGAAATAGTTCCATCAAATATAATAGGTTTTTGTGATATGTAACCTATCTTATTATATAATTCTTCTAATTTATAATCTTTTACATTAATTCCATCTACTAATATTTCTCCTTCAGTAACATCATAAAATCTTGGAATTAAATTAATTAGAGTTGATTTGCCAGATCCAGTTGAACCAATAAACGCAACTGTTTCACCTTTATTAACACTAAAATCTATATCATTTAATATATATTCCTCAGCATCTGGATATTTAAAACTAACATTCTTAAATTCAATAGTACCTTCTTCTTTTGTACCAGTAACATTTCCACTTTCAATAGAAATCTTAGTATCTAATACTTCATTTATTCTTTTTGCAGAAACCTCTGCTCTTGGTAAAATAATAAATACAAAAGCAAGCATTAAAAATGAAATAATTACTTGAAGAGCATAACTACTAAATACTATCATTTCTCCAAATAAAGATAACTTATCTACTAATGATGCATCTTTAATTAAATATGCACCTATATAATAAATAACTAATGCTAATCCATTCATAACAAGTAACATTATAGGTTGTAATACTGCAAATGTTTTTTGATTAAATAATTGTTTCTTAGTTAATTCATCATTAGTTTCTTCAAACTTATTTATTTGATACTTTTCAGCATTAAATGCTCTAACAACTCTAATGCCAGTTAAATTTTCTCTAACAAGTCCATTAATCTTATCAGTTAACTTTTGAATTAATTTAAACTTAGGTACAACTATAATAGTAATAATTCCTATTACAATAAGTAATATAACAACCGCAATTAAAGTTGCAAAACTCCATATTAAATTCTTATTTAATATCTTTAATATAGCCCAAATAGCAGTCATAAAGGACTTAACTAATAATATTAATCCCATACCTAAAAACATTTCTATTTGAGTAACATCATTAGTAGTTCTAGTAATTAAACTACTTGCTTTAAACTTTTTAATTTCTTCCATACTAAAACTTAAAGTATGATTAAAAATTCTCTTTCTAGTTCTAAAAGAAAATATACTAGAAATATATGCGATTATATATCCTACTATTATAGTAAAAAATAATGAACCAAATGCACAAAGCATCATATATAATCCATTAATAATAATATCTTTAAAATTAGATACATCACTTTGAACTAAAACAGTTATTTCTTGCATATAATCTGGCATTTTTAATTCAAGCCATACTTCACAAAAAATAAAAATCATTGATAATAAAATTAAAAGATAATCTTTTAATTTAAAACACTTAAATAATTTAAACATTTCATAATCTCCTAACTCACGTAATAATAATGATAAACCTCTTAAAACAAATAGTCAATATAAATATATGACTAAAAAAAAGAGTTATTAAAACTCTTTTATTAACAAAATTTACAATCCCACTTACTAACAATAATAGGTTTATTTTTTAATAAAGATAATTCATTTTTATTTAAATATTTCTTATTAATAACAATACTTATCATATAATTTTTCAAAAACTTTTCTTCCATTATGAAATATCCATTCTTACCCTCTTTATCTCCCCAACTATTTTCTATTTTCCACTTCTTAAAAGTCAAATTAGTATTAACACCCGTTATCACCATAGAATGCTCATTTTTAGTGCCATAAGTCTTAAAAATATCATTTCCATTCATATTTAAATCTATATCAAATAAATTAGAATATCTACTAATTAAATCTATCCATAATCCATTTTCATATTTAGTAGTAGTTGAAGAACTAAAATAAACAGGTTCATTATTCTTTAATGATTTAATTATTAATGATTCTATTCTATCAAAAGTAAGATTTAATACAGGATACCCTTTTTTTCCAGAAATTAAATCTCCATCCTCTAAAGTATAAATATTATTATAATCATATTTATTATCTTTATATGAAAACACTTCAATATAATCATCCAAATCTACTCCTATATATTTATCATAAAATTCCTTTGGAGTAATTTCTTTATCTATATGATATTTATTATCGATATCAACATATTCAAAATCAAATTTCTCACAAGGCACTCCATAAACACTACCAAGTATTTTATATACTATAGATAAGTAATTATTTTTTAATTCTTCTATATCATTACTATCTAATAAATCTAAAAAAAATTTTCTTAATAATCTAGATAATATATCATTTAATTCACTAGTATCATTAGAAGAAAAACTATTAGTAAATACATTTTTTGGTACTACACCATATTTTTTCACTAGACCTTTAAAAAAAGAAAAATTACTTCCATCTTCAATTCCTACCATTAATATACTTTGAGTATCTCTATCATATACATCTCTTTTATTCCTTATTAATTTTTCCATTGAAGAATTAAATCTTTCCAATTTATCATAAAACGCAATATAACTACCGGATAATTCAAATTCATTTAAATTACATTTTTTTATTACCTCTTCTCTTAATATATTTAAACCCGCAAACGACCAACATCTTCCAGTACTTTTTTGATCTACTGCCCTATGAGTTTTAACTTCAATATTAAAGAAAGTGTCTATTGTATCATTATAATCTAAAACTAAATCTACAAATGCTGTTTTATTAAGAATCCTATTTCTAATAATATTATTATCATCACTAATAAAATTATCTTTTAATTTCTTTAAAATACTTTTACTTATCATATAATCACCATTATTAGTATGGCTAAAAACAAAAAAAGATTAATAATAATCTTTTTAAAAATAGAAAATATCTTCAAATTTTAAATCTAATGCGACCGCAATTACTAAAGCAAGTTTTGCAGTTGGGCAGTACTGCAAAGTTTCTATTGAACTTATTGTATTTCTTGAAACCCCTATCATTTTAGCTAAATCTGATTGTGACATATTTTTTTTATTTCTAATTTCTTTAAGTCTATTCTTTAAAACTAATTCATTATTCATATAAAACCTAATTTAATATATTCTTTAAATATAAAATGAAATATGCGATTGATAAAAATCCCCAGACTATAGTAAAAAATATTTCATTCTTTTTATGAGTTTTAATTAATTTATAACCATGTAATACTGCATTATATAAACTTAAAATACATAATATACTTCTATTCATCTTTCCTTTTAAAATAACATCTTCAATTAAAAAGAATACTGATATAATAATTAGTATTGATGTTGAAGCGTAAATACGTGCATCATTCTCTATTTCTAATGCTGCATAATCTTTTTCATTATTTTCTATTTTTGCTCTTTCTAATATTTCTTCTCTTTTCATGTTTCCTCCTTACCAAGTTCACTTGGCAATCAAATAATAACACATGCCAAGTATACTTGTCAAGTATAAAAATTAAAAAAACAACTTAATTAAGTTGTTTGTTATTAAAAATGGTCGGGAAGACAGGATTTGAACCTGCAACCTCATGGTCCCAAACCACG
>AUXO010761858.1_pt1 | contig 10148 bp, 5 predicted proteins | sample 768731 | NCBI WGS metagenome assembly AUXO01 (sample SAMN02715735, study PRJNA202380) | gut metagenome | biome: sheep rumen | host: Ovis aries | place: New Zealand: Palmerston North | reverse complement strand
TGATTGAGAGGAACTTTTGCCTGCACATACTGAACGGAATATTCAAGGCTTCCTTCGTTCGTACTTTTGATCGCGTGATTTTTGCCATCGCTTTCTACCGAACCGACTCCGCCACCAGCAGTGAGGAATTCCCAGGCGCTTTTCTGATTTGAAATCATGTTGCCGGAAGCGTCTGTTTTTGCCACGACAGGAGCTTTTGCGGGCTTTTCCACATTCTCATTGTATTCTTTTTTCTGATAGACTTTTACATAGTCAACGAACATTTTCGCATCATCTTTTTTGGGATCAAAATCCGTAGTCTCGTCCGGGTAACCGACCCAAGAGCCGCCTACAGCCACATTGAAGATGATGTAGAAAGGCTGGTCAAAAGGAGCGGGGAAAGTCTGCTCGCCGAAGCCAGGCCTTTTTGTAAACCAGTCCTTTGCGGTTTTGTAATTTACGCCGTCACAGTACCAGCGGATTTCGCCAGGCTCCCACTCCACGGCGAATGTGTGGAATTCGTCGGCGAAATTGCCTTTGTCGAGGACGCGCGTTCCCTGCACCATTCCATGCGGCTCGCCGAAGTGAAGGGTTCCGTAGAGCTTGTTTGTCTCCTGCCCCATTACTTCCATAATATCTATCTCACCGCACTTAGGCCACTGACCGTAATAGCTTTCGTCGTCAGGCATCATCCAGAATGCCGGCAAAAATCCCATTCCCTTGGGAACTTTAAGCCGGGCCTCAAAGCGTCCGTAAGTGAAAGCGTGTTTTCCCTGAGTGTTGATTCGACCGGAAGTGTATGCGGAGGTGCCGTCTTTTTTTTCGCTTTTGAGAGCCTGAATCACCAGGCAGCCGTCTTTAAGATAAGTGTTCTTTTTTGAGTCGTCGTAGCTCTGCAACTCCGCGTTGACCCAGCCAGGCTCATGGAATTCATAATTCCAGTCCTTGGTGTTGAGTTTTTTTCCGTTGAAGTCATCTTTCCAAACCAAATCAGCGTCCGTGTATTCAGAAGCCTTTCCCTGAGCAAAAACAGAAGAAGCCGCCAGCAGGAGAGAAGAAGTAAGCAAGATTTTCGCCATTTTCATAAGATTTCCTCCAGAATTTAGTGTAAAAAAACGCCGGCAGAAAGAGAGGTTAGGTGCAATCTACCGGCGGAAAAATTGAGTTCTAATAAACTGTCAGAATTTCGCCATGACAGTTTTTTCTTTTATTTTGCTTTGTAAATTCCTTTAAAGATAACTTTACCAGTTCCACGGAGATTTACAGTACATTGGCTTGCAGTATCAAGGAAGTCAACAGAAGCAAGAGGAATTTCCGCAACGCCCTTTTCCTTGTTGAACATGTTTGTAGCATTTATGACTTTTGAATTTTTATTTTCATCTTCAACTTTCAATTCAAAAGATGGATACTCATCGCTTCCATCACGGAAGATAAAATCTTTGGTATCCAACTCAACAACAATATGGGTGTATCCGCTCAAATCACCCTTTGTAAAACAAACTGGAATTGTTGCCATGCCAGAAGGATCCCAGCCAGTTCCATGCGTAACGGTGTATGTATCATTTTTCGTTATTTTCGTTCCGCTGCCCCATACATTATCGTCAGATTGAATTCCGCTAATGATAGATTCTTTTGTTAGTCCTGATGATTCTGGATTCTGTGCCCCTCCTCCCTTATTTGCAGGATTGATGATATTTGCCTCTACAAAGGGATCGTCGGTATCAAGGTCATCACCGTTGCTGCACGAAAACATTCCTGCGAGAAGCAGAAGAGCCACAAAAGATCCTGTTAAATTTCTTACCAATTTTTTCATAGTCATATCCTCCTTTTTTTTATGTTTTCAAATTAGAAATTTTTCATCTTAACTGTAAACGGAACGCTTACAATCCATGATTTTCCGTATGCGACTTTGTGATATTTCGACAGCTGCCCCTCCTCCCTTATTTGCAGGATTGATGATATTTGCCTCTACAAAGGGATCGTCGGTATCAAGGTCATCACCGTTGCTGCACGAAAACATTCCTGCGAGAAGCAGAAGAGCCACAAAAGATCCTGTTAAATTTCTTACCAATTTTTTCATAGTCATATCCTCCTTTTTTTTATGTTTTCAAATTAGAAATTTTTCATCTTAACTGTAAACGGAACGCTTACAATCCATGATTTTCCGTATGCGGCTTTGTGATATTTCGACAGTTGATCGTATTTTACGCCCACATCGATTTCGGCACCAGAAATCATGAAGTTCATGCCGACTTTGTAGCTCATATTGAACGAATCTTTGAAATGTTTGTCCAAAAGCCAAACTCGTGTAACAGTATTTCCCCAAGCAGCATCGTCCTGATTTGAAGAAAGCTGAATATATGGCTTTAAGTCGTCAATGTTTGCGTGAGAACCTGTGTTGTATTCTGCCTTGAAGTTGAATTCCATGTAGTTAACATCTGTCTTTGCGTCTCCGTTTCGAATTGTGACAGGAGCATGAAGATAGAATTTAAAGGCATCGACATTGATTTCACTGTATGCGTCAAGACAAACGCCGTTCATTTCCCATTTTTCTTTAGTAGCGTTGTAATCAAATCCGAAAATCGGCTGGATAAAAGAATATGTCCAGTCATCGTTGTAGCCGATTCCGAACCGGGCCACACGCCATGTTCCGTTTCGCTTGTCATCCTGTCCGCCATCACGGAAAGAAGCCTGGAATTCAAATTTATTCCAATAGTATCGCGCACCAAGGCCCCAGGGGGCAATTTTTGTCTTTTTTTCGTTGCTTCCGTCTTTATTGTACATGGCAGAAGTATCTTCTTTATTTTCTGATTTGACAGAGCCTTTTATTCCAGGGGTGATTCCAGCATTAATTATAAGCTGTTCTGTCGGACGGATTTCAGTTCCAAAACCCCATCCGTCAGCGTCGCAATTATTGATATATGCAGGATGTTTAGTCCAATCGCGTTCCGTTACGGCAAAAGGATTTCCGACCTTCCATTCATCAATTTTTTCTTTGAAATGCTCATCACATCCGACATAGCCAACCTGAATCTTAACCATATCAATCGGCTTAAACCAAACATAAGTTCTTCGGAAATGAGCAGCCCAGTCGTCCTCGCCATCAGGCTTCTCCTTTGTTGCAGTCTTATACCACATAGCGATGTGCGCACCTGCGTTTCCATTGTCAACTTCGATAATAAGTCCATCATCATCTTTTTGATTTCTAGGCTCATTTGAGAGATAAGACCATTCCTTGTCACCGCTCTGCTTGTCCTTTTCGACATGCATAATATCTCCACCTAGTTTTACATTTGCCTTGATATCTGCGGCAAAAACAGAAACATTTCCTAAGCCCATAGCAAGGCCTGTGATAAAAAAAGCTTTCATCATTTTTCTAATAGCCATAAGCATCTCCTTTTTCTTATGGCTCAAGTTTCCACTTGAAGAGGGGGAAAAAATATCAATTTTTTATCCCAAATACTACATTTTTATTCAAAAAACAATTTTTTTTGTAATTTTCTGCATTTTACTTTTCTGGCTTTTTTTCACATCTGACTTTGCAATAGAATATTGATATTAAAACAAAGTTTTTGATATTTTTTTTACAAATCCGCGACAATAATTTTCGAAGGAAATCTCAAAAAGGAAAAATCACTCCTCGGAGGAAGATATGAAAAAAATTGTTTCTGGCAGCACGGTCTTTTTGGACGGCGAAGAATTTTACAAAATCGAAAATTTTGACTTGATGGACGATTTTTTCATGACGATTACAAGCTCCAGCGATGTCTGGAATTTCTGCTGGGCCCAGGGCGGAATCACTGCCGGTCGCAAAAACGAGTCATTTTCAATTTTCCCCTATTATACTTGCGACAAAATTCAGGACATGAAGGCGGTTACAGGCCCACTCACCATAATCAAAATCAAAAACGAGGGAAAAAAAGGCATTCTCTGGCAGCCCTTTGAAAATCTTTACAGCACGGGGGCAAAACGCTACAAAGAAGAAGTCGGCATCGTCCGCAATATTTACAAAAATCTGAACGGAAGCAAGGTTTGGTTTGAGGAAATCAACCTGCTGGCAGGAATTTCTTTCCGCTACGGTTGGACTTCAAGCGCAAAATACGGGCTCGTGCGACTTTGCCGGGTGGAGAATTTGAGCGATAAAAAAGTTCATCTTACGATTCTCGACGGAAGCCGCAACATTCTCCCCTCTTCCTGCGATTCCGCCATTCAAAACACAAAGAGCGTTCTCCTCGACGCCTACAAAAAATCTGAGGCAGAAAGTGAATCTAACATCGCCCTTTTTACGCTTTCTTCTATTGTAACAGACCGGGCAGAGCCTAGCGAATCTCTCAAAACGAACATTTCCTGGTTCACTACGAAAGACCCCATAATTCTCTCAGAAAATGCCGTGGAATATTTTATGGAAGGAAAGCTGGATTTTCTTCTGGCACAAAAAAAAGAGCTGAATGGAAAGCGGGGACAGTGTTTCATCATTCACGAGAGCGAGCTTGCGGGAAAAAGCGCGGAATGTTGGGAGCAGGTTTTCGATGTGAACTTTGACGCAAGCCGACTGGTCGCTCTGGAAAGCGAAATTTCTGACCGGGACAAGGCATGGCGGCTTCTTGAAGAAGATATTCGCGCCACCAACGAGGCTCTGGAAGAAAAAATCGCTCAGGCAGACGGAATTCAGGCTTCGGGCAACAAAATCACTGACCTGCACCACCGAACGAATGTAATGTTCAATATTATGCGGGGTGGCCTCTTCGCAGACGGCGGAAAAATCCGCACGGAAGATTTCATCGATTTTGCAAAGATGAGAAATCACGAACTGGGGCAGGAAATTTCAAAAATCATAGAAGGAAGCCCCCTCGCCAATTCCACCGTAAGCCACAGGGATTTGGAAAATCTTCTCTTTAAAAGCGAAAATCTGCAAATCAAAAGGCTTTTTCTGGAATATATGCCCCTCACTTTCTCCCGCCGCCACGGAGACCCAAGCCGACCATGGAATCGCTTTAACATCGACCTGCAAAGCGGAGACGGAAGGGAAAAAATCAACTATGAGGGTAACTGGCGGGACATTTTCCAGAACTGGGAAGCGCTTTTGTGGTCTTACCCGGAATATGCCCGGCACGCCTGCTCTCTTTTCGTAAACGCCATGACAGCGGAAGGCTTCAATCCCTACAGAATCAGCAGGGCTGGCCTTGACTGGGAAGTTCCTGAAGAGGGAAATCCCTGGGCTCAGTTCGGCTTTTGGGGCGATCATCAGGTCATTTACTTGCAGAAAATCCTTGAATTCTTGTGGAAATACGAGGGAGAGAAATTCATTTCTCTTTTAAACGAAGGACTTTTCTCTACGGCAAATATTCCCTACAGAATCAAAAGCTACGGCGAAATCCTAAAAGATCCGCGGAATTCTATTCGCTTTGACTACGAGCTGGATTCAAAATTGCGAAAAAATGAAAAGGAATTCGGCACTGACGCGCGCTGCATTCAAAACAAAGACGGCTCCCTCCAGCTTACGACGCTGACAACAAAAATCATTCAAATCATTCTGGCGAAAATGCTCAATCATATCCCGGAGGCAGGCATTTGGATGAACACCCAGCGGCCTGAATGGAACGATGCCAACAATGCTCTGGCAGGCTACGGCACTTCTGTCGTGACCATGTGTTATCTGGAGAGAATGCTTTCATTTCTGGTGAAAATTTTTGAAAACAGGACAGGCACCTTCTCTTTAAACGGAATTGTCGCCAAAACCCTTAAAGAAGCGGTGGAAATTTATAAGGATTTTGCCTCACAGACGGCAGAAAAAGTCACTGATTCTCAACGGAAAGAATTCACCGACAAAATCGGGCTTCTTTTTGAAAGGGAGCGAAATTTACTCTACGAAGCAGGCTTTTCTGGAAAAAACGAGCAGCTTACGGCTCAAAAAATCGCCTCACATTTAAGAGTTTTCCTCGCCGCCTTGAGAAAATCAATCGAAGCCAACAAGCGGGAGGACGGACTTTTCCATTCCTACAATTCGGTCATTATCACGGAGGGAGAAATCCGCGTCGTCAATTTAAAGCTTATGCTGGAAGGACAAGTTGCCGCACTGAGCAGCAATATTCTTGAAAAGAAAGAAAAAAAACAGCTGCTTGAAGCCTTGCGTCACAGCGATTTGTTTGAGGAAAACCAGCACTCATATCTGCTCCAGCCCAACGCGAAACTTCCGGATTTCATGGAAAAAAATTGTCTGGTCGAAAAAGATTTGCGGGGGCTTACGGATTTTCTCTCACGAAGCAAAAATGCAGTCTTCATCAAGGATTTGCGGGGAATCTATCACTTTAACTCGGATTTCAGAAACGCCGAATGTCTCAGCAAGACCCTTGATTCTCTTCCAGAAGAAAGTCAGCCTAACAAGCATGAGAGGGAACTTCTCCTTAGTCTCTACGAAAAAACATTCAATCACCAGACTTTCACCGGACGGTCGGGAACTTTCTACGCTTACGAAGGCCTGGGAAGCATCTACTGGCACATGGTCTCAAAATTGCTTCTCGCCACTCAGGAAAATATCACCAGCGCGAAAGGGCCTCTCATCTCTTTCTACAAAGACATAAAAGCCGGACTTGGAGCCAGCAAAACCCCAGTGGAATACGGAGCCTTTCCCTTTGATCCATATTCTCACACTCCCTTTAAGCAGGGAGCAAAACAGCCGGGCATGACAGGTCAGGTTAAAGAAGAGATTTTAGGCCGCTGGCTTGAGTTGGGTCTGGACATCGATGGGGGAAAAGCGGTCTTTAATCCCATTTACCTCGATAAAAAAGATTTTGATGAAAACGGCGAGCTTTCCTTCACTTGGTGCGGCACTGACATCATCTACAAAATAAACCAAAATGAAGAAAACCTGCTGAAAGTGACGCTTGCAAACGGCGAAAAACGGGAATTTGCAGGAAAAAATCTGGGCGAAGAAGAAAGCCGCCTCCTCTTTTCAAGAAGCGGAGAAATCCTTAAAATTGAGGTGCTGGTTCGCTAAAAAATGAAAAAAGTTGCCTTGCTGGTACAGGACTTAGACTCAGACTATTTCACTTTCATGGTGGATGGCGCAAAGCGTTACTGTCAGAAGTACGGGCATCAGCTTTTTGTCTTCATAATCCGCGGCAAGAACTGGAGCCACGGCTCTTTCGATTATCAGTTTTATGCCGCCTGCAAGCTCCTCACCAAAAAGAACATCGACGGAATTCTTTTGGCCACGAATACTTACTGTCAGAACGCTCCCGAATCGAAGCGAGTTGAGTTGGTCAAAGAATTTTCCTATGTGCCTCTCGTGAGCATTGGCGCCCATATCCCCGATGTTTTCAGCGTGATTTCCGACAACAAAGCCGCATTCAAAGAACTTCTTCGTCATCTGGCGGATGTCCACGGCAAAAAAAACATAGTCCTCATGCTTCCCCTTTCCACTTCGGTGGACATTATCCTGCGAAGGCAGGCTTACGAGGAATTTTTGCAGGAAAGAGGAATTGCCCTCGACGAGTCAAAAATCATTTACGCCGATTACACATACGAAGACTCGCGGGAAAGCCTTTCCCATCTCTGCCCCAAAAAAGAAGATGTCTACTTTGACGCAATCGTCACTTGCAGCGACGACCTTGCCTTTGGCTGCATTGCCTACCTTAGGGAACTTGGCATTTCCGTTCCCGAAGAAGTTGCGGTCACGGGTTTCGACAACCAAAAACGCTGCCTTTATTCAAATCCGGAACTCACAAGCATTGACCAGCAGATTTCCCTCCAAGCCTTTCAAGCGGGCGAATTTTTGGAAAAACAGTTTAAAAATCCGGCTTCGCAGGCAGAAATTTGCTCAGTTCCATCAATCGTCTTTTACCGGGAATCCTGCGGCTGCTCCAAGAGCCAGAATCTCGAAGAAATGAAAAATAAATTCGACACAGAAGAGCTTATTCTTCACCGGAAGGAAGTCATCGCCCACTTTCACTTTTTCTTGCAGGAAATGCAGGCTTCTCTTTCCCTCACTGAATTCAAACTGCTATTGATTCGAAATCTGCGGGATTACGGCATCCACTCCTGTGTGATTTGCCTTTACGACGACCCCATTTATTACGGAAAAAACGATGATTTTGAGCTTCCCGACTCAGCAAAGGTTTTGATTGCCTTTTCCGGTCACAATTATTACGAAAATCTTGAATCTGCGGTAACGAATCCCCGCAAACAGATGATTCCAGAGGGATTTTCCTTTGAGGAAGGAAAGTCCGTGGTGGTTTCAAGCCTCTTTAACACTTCATTCCAATACGGCTATGTGGCTTACACGCCGGGAGTCATTGAGCCGAGAATGTACGAGCTTATTTTCAGCGCAACGGGAATAGCCCTCGCCTCAAATCGCCTTCTTTCCCTCAAAGACAAGGAAACTAAAAAACTGGCTGACGCAAACCAAAATCTTAAAGCCGCATCCGTCACCGACTCCCTTACAGGCGTATTCAACCGGGGCGGATTCATGAAATATGCCGAGCGAATTATAAAAAATGCCAGAGAAAAGAAGGAATCCGGAGCCGTCATCTACGGCGATATGGATCATCTCAAAAAAATCAACGACGAGCTTGGCCATGACATGGGAGACGCCGCGATTGTGGCAGAAGTTTCCGTCCTCAAAAAAGTATTCCGCGATTCAGACATAATCGGACGCATGGGAGGCGATGAATTTGCCATTGTCGCCCCCAACCTGAACGAATCGGGCTTCCTTCAGCTCTGCGCCCGCCTGGAATCCGAAAGCGAGAGCTACAACAAGAGCAGCAATGCTCCCTTCACCCTTTCAATCAGCTTGGGCATGGTTTCATTCGCTTCAGAAAACTACGACTTAGCCACCCTGCTCAAAAAAGCCGATGAACGCCAATACGAACAAAAACGCGCCCATCACAAGGCGCGTTCATAAGATTTCCTACATTACCAGCTTAATTTCGGTCACGGCGGTCAGCTGCTTTTCGCTCACATAGTTGTCGGCCTGTTTTTCGCCGTTCACATAGAATTCGCTCCAGCCGCTTTCCTTTCCATTTGGATTTTCCACCCGGATTTTAAGCTTTTTGCCTCGGAAAGTTTTTTCTGCCTCGAAAGACTTCCACTCGCCGGGGATTGACGGTGCCAGCCGTAAGCCGCCGAAGTCCGGTCTCATGCCCAAAATTCCTTCCACACAGCCCACCATGACGGTTGAGGCCGTTCCCGTAAGCCAGTGAACATGGCTGCGCCCAAAGTGAGGGCTTGCCTTTCCCTCGGTGAACTGTCCGTAACAGTAAGGCTCCAGCTTTCGGATTTCTGCCATTTCGTTTTGTGCAGAAGGAGCGTTTTCCATAAAATACTGGAAGGCCCGCTTTCCGTGACCGCTCAAAGCCTCGGCAAGGATAATCCAGCCCTGAGTCTGGGAGAAAATTCCCGCGTTTTCTTTAACGCCCGCATTGTAAATTACAGCCAAAGCTCCGTCGAAAGCGTGGGAATGATAAGGCGGATCCATCAAAACCGCGCCGTACTGAGTGTTGAGCTGCTTGCTCACTGAATCCAAAGCCTTTTCTGCCTGCTCTTTTGTGGCCATGCCCGAAATGACAGACCAGCTCTGAGGATTCAGCCAGAGATTTGCCTCCGGGTCGCCTTTCTTTCCGATAGTTTCCCCCGCTTCGGTAAAGCCACGGATAAAGCGGTCTTCGTTCCAGCACAAATCATTCATGAGTTTTTTGAAGTAAGTCTGAGAACGGTCGATGAAAGCGATATAATCAGTGTCATTTTTGTAAGATGCAAAATACTTGATTACGCTCATGGCATAGTAATACTGGAAGGCAACGAAAGAAGACTCGCCGTTTTTTCCCAGGCGGAGACAATCATTCCAGTCAGCGTAAAGACCCGCCGGAAGACCGTGAGGCCCTAATCGCTCCATAGAGAACTGAATCGCCCTCTTCAAATGCTCGTAAACCGTGCCAGAATCCTTGTTGGCGAAAGGAATCACCTCATCGATAAAAGCCAGGTTTCCTGTTTCGGCGACATATTTATAGACCGTGGGGAAAAGCCAGAGAGCATCGTCTGCCCGGTAAGCCGGATGGCCTGTCTCCTTGACATAGCTTGCGTCATCGGGAGTGTCTTCCTGCCCCGCCTTGTGGGTGAATTTTACCAGAGGAAGTCCGCCACCGTTATCCACCTGAGCCGAAAGCATAAAA
>AUXO017919216.1_pt1 | contig 10149 bp, 7 predicted proteins | sample 768731 | NCBI WGS metagenome assembly AUXO01 (sample SAMN02715735, study PRJNA202380) | gut metagenome | biome: sheep rumen | host: Ovis aries | place: New Zealand: Palmerston North | reverse complement strand
CAAACAGCAGACCTTCATTAGAAATGTCAGCTTTCAAGCTCTTATAATCGGGCAACTCGCCATCTTTTTTTACTGCATTCATACGTACAGTTTGCAGTTGAGTCATCTCGTCCAGCCAATCAACAAACGGAGTTAATCTTGTTTGCCAGTAGTCAATATTCTGTTCAGGTTGGTTGTCTATTTCGTGTACAGGTAATTGAATTTCTTCTGGAGGATTCTGCTGTCCATATTCGTCAGATAATCTCATTTGCTCATCATTTCTTTCAACCAAATTGTACATGCCGGAAAATTTTGGCTCATCTATCATTGTATAATGTTGTTCGAACTTATTAAATGCGAAGAATAGTTCTTCCAATTGTTCGTTATCATTAAAGTCGTCGTCTTTAATACTTTCAGGCAGAACATGGTAGTTTTGGTCTGTTGGGCGCAGCACTACAATAAGACCTCCTCTTTCATAAAAGTCTATGAGATCATCATCTATTGTCAAACACTCATATGGGTCTACGAATGCCACCTTAGCTTGTTCTACACTTGTTGAGTTAGGGAATCTGTTTCTAAACACGTGTTGTAGGCTCTCATCTACGGTGTTGAGTTTTCCAAAATAAACTGGCAATTGACATTTGCTCAATAATGGATTTGAATTTACAACGAACCCTTGGTCTGATGGGTTGTTAAAAGAACCAGCCGGCACACCATCATCATGACAAGAATTTAATGATATAAGCAGCATTGCTACAATAATCTTCGCAAAGACTTTACTTAAGAATTTTACGTTCATATGATTAATTGTTTATATTTAAAATATTATTTAGTCAAACGCAAAAGTATTTATAAAAAAACAATTTTCAAAAAATAGATCAGATATTTTATATTGAACAAATGATACATTACAACCATTTTGAAAAATCTATTATTAATAATTTCCAGATTTGGATATTCATAATTTCTAAATAACAAACATATATGTGGTAAACGACACATTTAACATCAATAAATAACACGTTTAATACTTATAAATACCCCTATTATTTCATTACTTTGAAAATTGCATTGCCGACGACGACTCATTGTTCTTAAAGTTGCGAAGGCGATAATGGAAAAAATATTTGTTTCTTTGTTTGTTTAATAGTACCTTTGTGAGGTCATAAAACAGAAAAGAGCTATCTATATGATAGCAACAAACACATTAACCATTTCACTTTGATGAAGACTAGACTGATTGTAGTGGGTAAAACATCGAACAAGCAATTAACAGCATTGATAAACGATTATATAAAGCGAATATCTCACTATGCGCCAGTTCAAATGATTGAGATCAAAGAAGAACGAAATGACAAAAACGTAAAGGAGAAAGAAGCAGACAAGATATTGGACATTCTGAATCCGAACGATTATGTCGTGCTACTTGACGAGAGAGGTGAGCAACACAGCAGTATAGCTTTCGCACAGTGGCTCAATAAGAGACGATTATCCGGAAAGAATTTAGCCCTTATAGTAGGCGGTGCGTATGGATTTTCACAACGATTGTATAATAAAAGCGATGAAATGCTTTCTTTGTCGAAAATGACATTTTCGCATGAAATGGTACGACTCTTTATAACAGAGCAAATTTATAGAGCATGTACTATATTAAAAGGTGAATCTTATCACCACGAATAATAAACAGAAATAAACATATAAAGACTATGCTTGTAAACTATAAAAACGTGACAATTTTGCAAGATGATGTAACAGTTCTTGAAAACATCGATTTCCAAGCAGAAGAAGGTGAACTGATATACTTGACAGGTAAGGTGGGTTCTGGAAAATCATCACTACTTAAAACTCTATATTGTGAACTTGATATAGAGGAAGCTCAAACGGCAAATGTACTCAATTTTGATTTAATGACTATTCGCCGTAAGGACATACCACTACTACGTCGGAACATGGGTGTTGTGTTTCAAGATTTCCAACTTTTACATGACAGAGCAGTGAAAAAAAATTGTGAATTCGTACTACGTGCTACTGCTTGGAAAAAACAAAAAGATATAGATGAGCGCATTACTAATGTTTTGCAAACAGTTGGAATGGAAGATAAAATCAACAAAATGCCACACGAACTCTCTGGAGGAGAACAACAACGAATAGCGATAGCAAGAGCTCTTCTTAATGACCCAAAAATAATAATAGCCGACGAACCGACTGGAAATTTAGACTCAGAAACTGCAGAAGGTATTGTTGCATTGATGAATGACATTAGTAAAAAAGGTGCAACTGTCATAATGTCAACACACAACACCAACATTATTGAAAAATTTCCAGGTACAATTTACCGATGCGAAGAATGTAAGTTAATAAAAGATTAACGACTAAGCAGCACACACATGATAGTAATGAAGTTTGGTGGCACATCTGTAGGAAGTGCCCAACAAATTAAAAGCGTAGCAAAACTAATTGAAAATGCTAACAACAAAACAATTGCCGTCCTATCTGCTATGGCAGGAACGACAAATAAATTAGTTGAACTATCACGACATTATTACAACAAAAATAATGCTGAAGCATACGCCATCATTGAAACACTGGAAGAAAAATACACTATCGAAATAGAAGAACTTTTCCAATCATCGCGATGGAAAACGCTAACACAACAATACATCAATAGCGTTATGGCGAAACTACGCTCATTCGCCAACGATATTTTTACAACCTACGAAGAGAAGATTGTCCTTGCACAAGGAGAACTTATGTCAACAACGATGATGTTCAACTATATGAATGAACAAAAAGAACAGAAAGAAATCTTCTGTAACGTCAGCATGCTCTATGCTACAGACTTTATGTTTATTGACAAAAACGGTTATCCTGACACGAAAAAGATTTCTGCTGCTCTTAATGAATATCTAAACAACAACGATAGTCAAATTTTCATTACGCAAGGCTTTATCGCTACAAATGCCTTCGGAGAAATAGACAATCTCAAAAGGGGAGGAAGCGATTATACTGCAACGCTTATAGGTGCGGCTATAGGTGCAGAAGAAGTTCAGATATGGACAGATATTGATGGTGTGCATAATGCCGACCCAAGAGTCATTGACAATACCCATGCAATTGAACAACTAAGCTATGATGAAGCTTCAGAATTAGCATATCTCGGTGCTAAGATACTTCACCCTACGTGTGTAAAACCTGCTAAGGCAACAGGTGTACCAATAAGATTAAAAAACACGATGCAACCTAAAGCAAGTGGAACCTTAATTGCGAATCAAAACTACAACGAGACTAAATCTCAGAATCTGAAAGCAATAGCAGTAAACGACAATGTAGAGATGATATCGTTAACAGCTACAGACAACACGCATATATCAACCATAATGAACAGTAGCTTGACTATCCTCAATGCTTATGGTATTCAATGTTACCTAACAACAACTGCAGAACGAACATTTACCGTATGTTACGAGAAAAGCGAACATCAACACGATGCTCTCGACGATTTGGCAAAAATTGCAGCAATAAAACAAATAAAAGATATCAGCATACTATCAATAGTCGGGCAATTTGGTAACAAGACTTCAACTTTTTGTTCAAAAATATTCACAGCATGCAGCCAACTCGATATTCTACTTATCTCATTTAGCTCCACAAACAACAGTATAAGTATCGTTGTAAATAAAAATGATATAAGGCAAGCCATGAATAATATTTCAAATAGTATTTTTTAATCAACAAAACCGTTCAAAACTGACATATAGTCATCTTAATAAATGGCAGATTTAACAATACAAATCATAATAGCAGCCGTAATGCTCGTTATTTGCCTCATAGCTGCAATATATGGAAAACTCATTAGACTTACCAGTTCTAACAAAGCAACTGAAGAAGCACACAATATTAATAAGCCTGTATCAATTGTGATAACCGTACGTGATGAAGTAGCCGAGCTCCAGCGTACACTACCGCTCTGGCTTTCACAAGAATATCCAGACTATGAAGTCATCGTAGTAATCGAAAAAGGAAACAATGATGTAGAAGATGTCATTAAACGATTGGCTGGCAACAAAAGATTATACACCACTTACATCCCGCAATCATCGAGGTATATGAGCAGAAAAAAACTTTCTATCACTTTAGGGATAAAAGCTGCAAAACATAACATTATTTTGCTGACAGAACCAACGACTATCCCGCCCAATAATGAATGGCTCAATAAAGCGGCACAATATTGTGTAAACCATAATTTCGTTTTAGGGCTAACTCAATACGAAAACAATGCTGCAGACCTATATCGATACGAACAAATTATAACAACTGCAAGAATTATCAACCATACACAACGATTTAGAGCTATAAGGACTAATATGCCCTTGATAATGTTCAACAAAAATGAATTTATGAATCAACATGGATTCAGACAAAATCAAAAATATCTTAGAGGCGAATATGATTTTATAACAAATCAATTGGGTGGTAAAACGGCGGTCTGTATGAATGTTGATGACAAATGTGATGAAATAGCACCAACGGCTAAACAATGGAAAAACACACATCTATTTTATCAAGAAACAAAAAAACATCTTAATTACATAAAATGGTACAATATCATTTCTGCGACCGAACACATACTCTATTATGCATCAATGTTCATTTCGTTGATTGTAACTATAATTGCAATAATGAGCCAATACTTAATTTTAGCTATCACTTTACCCATTGAAATCATATTGTTAGTAATTATAAGAACAAAATTTATAAACAATATTCTTACAAAGCACCACGTCAAAATTCCAATATGGAAAGTTGCATTACTTGACTTAACCACAATGTGGCGAAATATTTCTTGGAAAATAAAGTACTACAAAGCAGATCACTACGACTTCATTTCCCATAAAATATAATTATATACTCATGAACATCTTATACATCTCTGTTAAATCAAGGGGATTTGAAGCCCGTCATGATAGTGTAATATCAATAGCAAAGAATTTAGATGGTAAAATATCTGACAATGCCGATGCTAACATAAAAGTGTCAGTCATTACTTATGATGCAAGTAAACAAAAATCTATTAAACCAATATTATTATATTTCAAGCAAATAAGAACCATAATAAATAACAACCAATCAGACATTGTACATCTTCATGGCTGTTGGAGTTTCATTGCATTCATAACTCTACTTTATCTAAAACGAAAACAGATTATAACCATATATTCCCCAAATGGAGGATTATACAATTTCAACAAACATAATAAACGTTTTTGGAAAGAATTGCTGCCAAAGTGGATTTGCTTCCAATATGCGATGCTAAGAGTAAACAAATACTATATCACGAAAGATAACATTGAAGCAAATACAATTAAAAGGTATAATAAAACGGCCTATATTGCTACGCTACGAAAACCGACAGAAGATTTAAGAAATCAGCTTTATTGCATTTATCAGACAATTATAGATGCTAACGTATATCATTACATGAACGAGAAAGAAAAAGTCACATTCAATATATTATTAAGAGTTGGTATTGATAAAATTGCAGATTGTATGGCCGACACATTTAGTCAAAACTACATTGGTTGGCGAATTAAAAACGATCAGATAGAAACAATAAGAACACTGACAAATCAAGAGATTAGACACATAAATCTATTTGCAAAAAAAATGAAAGTGACCGATGTTATCAACAACGCTTTCAATACATTACAAATGACAACAATCACACAAAGCGAAGATTATAACAACTTTTACATCAATACAGAAAAAAACATTAGTCTAACGAAACTGAAATACAAACAAGACATTTTGAGGCAATTGCTTCAACTCTATTTGTCACTAAAATATTCTGCTTTCAATGAAACCCAGCTGGCGGAAACATTAAGGAAAAGAAAGTTATACAATTATATCGGCAGAATAGAGGCCATATTGGAAGAAATGATCTTCCTCGAAGAGGGATATATGCCCCTACCTGCAAAATACGATAGAGGTACTAAAGCCATAGCAAAACGTTTAGAGAAAACATTTGCAAAAGTTATTATACAATAGATGTCTTCTTTGTAAAATCGACTATCTCCGATATAAAGCCAAAAGCGACGCTTGTAACAGTGTCGGCGCAACCATAATATATCGCTATTCTATCGGTATCTATATCGTGTAATGCTGCACAAGGAAAACATACGTTAGGCACATCACCCACTTGTTCATAAATGCGCTGTGGAGCAATCAGATAAGGTCCTGAACGATGTAAAACCTTCCATGGCTTATCCAAATCAAGTAGCGCAGAACCAAAACTATAAACAAATCCATTACACGATTGAAGTACGCCATGATGAAAAATTAGCCAACCTTCACTTGTTTCTATCGGTATTGGACCAGCCCCTATCTTCAAGCACTGCCATGCACTGACCTCAAAAGGAGCAGGAGACATAACATGGCGATGCCGTCCCCAAAACTCTAAATCAGGTGATTCGCTGTAGAATATATCACCAAAGGCAGTATGACCCGTATCACTCGGTCGACTTAACATTGCGTAACGTCCATTGATTTTTCGAGGAAACATCACACCATTCCGATTGTATGGCAAAAAGGCATTCTCTACTTGATAGAAATTTTTAAAGTCATCTGTATATGCTACTCCTATCGTAGGTCCATGATATCCATTGCACCAAGTTACGTAGTAACGACCTTCAATACAACAAACACGTGGATCATAGCCATAAATCCACTCTCCTATTTCATCATCATTACACTTAAATCGCAGTGGCTGTTCATTGATTTTCCAATTGATACCATCATCACTAAAACCAACATGCAATACCATGCGTCTATTAGTGTCATCACAACGGAAAACTCCAGCAAATCCTTTTCCAAAAGGAATAACTGCACTATTAAAAATACTATTAGATGTTGGCAATAAACCTCGAGGAATAATAGGATTTTTAGAATATCTCCACATGATATCTTTACAATCCTTTGGACGTTCTTCCCAAGGCATATTTGGCAATGATTGACCAGAAATTATAAGTTTGCTCATTTTTCTATATATGTAATTATGTGTTTAATGCTGATATTTAAGTTTATATATCTATTCATTATTTTGTTTTATCTGGATATGTAAACGGTACAAACCATGTTATCAAAAGTGCAGGAATAGTACATAGTAGAACTAATATGAAAAATAATTTATATCCCAACATGTCGCTAAAATAACCGCTAAACATACCTGGCAACATAACCCCAAAATTCATTATGCCACTGGCAAAGGCATAATGTGACATCTGATATTTACCAGGAGCTATTTGCTGCATCATAAACAATGTAAGTCCAACGAACCCAAACCCATAACCGAAGTATTCAACAACTATTGCACTGCCAATAATCCACAGACTATATGGACTAAATAATGCCAACAAAGTATATGCTATGAATGGCAAATTAAAGATTAAGGCTAAAGTGAATAATGACTTTTGTAAACCTCGACGAGAAATAAAATAACCAGCCAAAATTGATCCTAAGACGAAGGCTGCTGCGCCAAATGTGCCATAGCACAAACCAATTTGTTGTTCACTTAATCCTAAACCCTCTTCGCTACGTGGGGCTTTCAAGAATAAAGGAACAACTTTTATTACAAACCCCTCTGCAAATCTATATAATATGATGAAACATAAATAATATAGTATGTGACGTTTTTGGAAGAAATCTGTGAAAGTTTCCATTAATTCTTTCAACTGTTTGTTGAGTGATGGCTTATTGTTTGTATTTTCTTTTCCGCCTCGAGGTAAAATGAAATAATGATAAATGCCAGCACCAATGAGTAATATAGCAACCAATAGCATCACAATTGTCCATGCAGTTCTTACACCATAAACATCTTTTACTACTCCAGCCAAATAGACAAAACCACCCGTTGCTACAATTTTAGCTATGTTATAAAATGCGCCTTGCCAACCAATCCAACGAGCTTGTTCCTCATTAGATAAAGATGACATATAAACACCATCAGCAGCAATGTCATGAGTTGCACCACTGATGGCAGCCACAGCTAATAGTGCAATAGAAATAGAGAAAAAATTGTTTACATGCAACGACATCGCAACAAGAGCAAAAGCAAGTCCTGAAAGCAGCTGTGTGGCTACAACAAAAAATTTTTTTGTACGATATATCTCCATGAAAGGGCTCCATAGTGGTTTAAGTGTCCAAGGAAACATGATGATAGAAGTCCAAAAAGTTATTTGGGCGTCACTTATGCCCAAGCCTTTGTACATAAGCGAGCATACCATGTTCAACACTACAAATGGGAGTCCCATGGCAAAATAAAGCGTTGGAACCCAGCGAGCAGGATTGTTTTTATTAAAAGAATACATCTTCTATACCATCTATTATGTTATCATTCTTATTTCCTCCACACGAATTGTAACCATGCGGAACTTCAAATTTAGCATCTTTAGAGATGTTCAACGATTTGTCTGCATATACCTTGTTCATAAATAATGCCCATATAGGCAACGCAACAGCTGCTCCTTGACCCGTTGCGGTTGATGTGAAGTGAATATCTCGGTCTTCTCCACCGACCCAGCAACCACTAACCAGTTGTGGGGTAATTCCCATAAACCAGGCATCAGAGTTGTTGTTTGTTGTTCCTGTCTTTCCTCCAACCTGCGAATCAATATTGTATCGATAACGCAATCGACCCGCAGTACCACCCTCTACTACACCTTTCAACAGTTCTATCATTTTGAAAGAACTGTCTTCGCTAATTACTTCGTTTGTGATAGGACCAAATGTAGCAATGACATTGCCGTCACTATCCTCTATTCTGTTAACAAATAAGGGTGCTGTTCGAATGCCATGATTAACAAAAGTGGTATATGCACTTACCATTTCAGCTACAGAAACTTCGCAAGGGCCTAAACATAAAGCTAAAGAAGGATGTATCTTGGGATTGTTTATACCATATCGACGTAATATATTAAGAAATTCTGCAGGTGAATATTCATTTATCAGATAAGCAGAAATCCAGTTGTTAGATTGTGCTAAAGCCCATTTCAGTGTTACCATTTGCCCATATCTGGCTTTGCTCCCATTACGTGGTGTCCAAGGTTTACCTGCCACGCGATACGTTACTTGGCGGTTTGGAGCAACGTCACATGGTGTTTTTCCATTTTCCATAGCCAAAGAATAGAGGAAAGGTTTTATTGTAGAACCTACCTGTCTGCGTCCTCCCATACACATGTCATATTGGAAATGATAAAAGTCAATGCCTCCGACATAGGCTTTTACAGCCCCTGTTGTAGGCTCCATACTCATGAAACCTGCCCGCAAGAGATATTTGTAATAGCGTATAGAATCGAGAGGAGTCATCGTTGTGTCAATATCACCTCTATATGAAAACACCGTCATACGGGTTGGTTTGGCAAATGATTCGTTGATTTCCTCTTCAGAAGCACCATTTTCTTTCAACACTCGATATCGCTCACTCTGGCGTATTGAGCGTTTCATGATTTGTCGCACCTGAGCCTGAGAAATGTTATTGGAAAACGGAGCATTTGTTTGTCCTCGCTTTTCTTGATTGAATGTCGGTTGTAACTTTTTCGACATGTGTTCATATACCGCATCTTCTGCATATTTCTGCATACGTGTATCAATCGTCGTATAAATGCGCAACCCGTCTGTATAGATGTTGTAAGGTTCACCATTTGCTTTCAAATTTTTATTACACCAACCATAAAGAGGGTCATTTTCCCACGCTATAGAATCAATGTGATATTGGGCTTTATTCCAAGAAGAATACTTTTCTTTATCTGGTTGTTTAGCCATCATGTATTGGCGGAGAAATTCCCGAAAGTATGGTGCATAACCATCTTTATGATCAACACGGTGAAAGTCTGTCACAATAGGCTCTTTTGCAAAGCGTTCATAGTCGCTTTGAGTTAAATAACCACATTTAACCATCTGCGACAAAACAACATTTCTTCTTTCTTTAGCCCTTTCAGGAAATCTCATCGGATTATAAAGTGATGGATTCTTACAAAGACCTATTAAAGTTGCCGACTCGTTTAGGCTCAGATTCTTTGGGTCTTTATTGAAATATGTCTTTGCTGCCGTTTTTATACCCACGCCATTATACAAGAAGTCGAAATAGTTAAGATACATTGCTATAATTTCTTCTTT
>AUXO012981334.1_pt1 | contig 10149 bp, 11 predicted proteins | sample 768731 | NCBI WGS metagenome assembly AUXO01 (sample SAMN02715735, study PRJNA202380) | gut metagenome | biome: sheep rumen | host: Ovis aries | place: New Zealand: Palmerston North | reverse complement strand
CCGGATATTACCAGCGAAGAACGTATGGACTATGTATCTACGCAAGGGTATGCGTGGGGATATATCGGAAGCTGCGTACCATTTATTCTCTGCTTGATTATTGTGCTGAATTCTGACAAGTTCGGATTGAGCATGGGAACCGCTATGATGATCTCCTTTGTGATCATTGCTGTATGGTGGGTCGGCGCGACATTGCCGTTGTTGAAAACCTATAAACAGAAACATTATGTAGAAAAACCGGAGCATGTTGTCAAAGAGAGTTTTGGGCGGATTGGTCATACCTTAAAAAATGCAAGGCAGCATAAAAGAGCTTTCTTATTTTTGCTGGCTTTCTTCTTCTATATCGACGGTGTATATACCATCATCGACATGGCGACAGCGTATGGTACGGCCTTGGGACTGAGCTCTACTAGTTTGCTGCTGGCATTGCTGGTGACACAGTTTGTCGCTTTTCCTTTTGCTATCCTGTTTGGAAGGCTGTCCTCTAAATTTGATTCTGCCCGGTTGATTACCGTCTGTATTCTAGCTTATCTGGGCATTACGATCTTTGCGATGTTCTTGGTTTCCCAGATCCAGTTCTGGATCCTGGCTATTCTGGTAGGTATGTTCCAGGGGGGAATTCAAGCCTTATCCCGGTCATACTTCACAAAAATCATTCCGGCCAATATGTCTGGAGAATTCTTCGGTTTGATGGATATCTGTGGAAAGGGAGCCAGCTTTGTGGGAACGACACTGGTGGGTATCGTTTCGCAAATGACCAACAGCGTTAATCTGGGGGTTGGTGTCCTGACCTTGATGTTTATCATCGGCTTGTTCCTGTTTACTAAGGTCAACCGTATGACAGATTAAAAGAAACAACCAGTATACATGTATGTATGCTGGTTTTTTTGACCTTGATCGACGGAGAGGGTGATTACTTTGGCAAATGAATTGATTTCAAAGCGGAATGGTGCTATTATATTTCTAATTGATAGAGGCGCGAAAACGATGAAGTCTTATAGAGTCGGCAGACGTTGGATATAAGACGGAGGCAATTTCGCCGAACTGTTTAAAAAGGCATTTTTAAGCGGTGGGTCGGCAAAGAATATTTGTCGGACTGTCTACGTAAGTAGGAGTGCTATCTTATTGATGGATTTTTCATTTGTTTGTCAGTAGGATTGTATTCTACTGACATTTTTATTAGATAAGGGGTGAGTCTATGGAAAAAGTATTAAGAATCCAGAATGTGCCGGTCACAAAGCTGGCAGAAGAATATGGGACGCCTTTGTATGTATATGACGAAAACGCAATTCGTCAGAAATTAAAGGATTATAAATCGTTATTTACATCAGAGTTATTTGATACGGAGGTTTTATATGCATCCAAAGCATTCTGTATCAAAGAGATGGTAAAACTGGTCAATGAATATGGATTATCGCTGGATGTAGTGTCGGGTGGAGAAATCTATACGGCTTTGGCTGCCGGTTTTGATCCGGACAGAATGTATTTTAACGGGAATAATAAATCGGTGCCGGAAATGGATTATGCCATTTCTTCGAAAGTAAAAACGTTCTTTGTGGATAATATTATGGAAGCCAGATATCTGGTAGAGCGAATGAAAAACGAAGATCATCAACTGCATATTATCCTGCGTGTTAATCCGGGTGTGGATGCCCATACGCATAAGTTCATTGTAACAGCGAATGTGGATTCAAAATTCGGCATTGCGATTGGATTGAAAGATGAGATCGCACAGCTGATCCGGTTGTTTGATGAAAGTGAAAACATTGTATTTGATGGATTTCAAGCACATATCGGTTCCCAGATCTTTGATAAAAATGCATTCGTGGCCGAGATTAAAACGATGACAAAGTTTATGTACGAGCTACAGACAGAGTATGGAATCCAGGCAAAGACGCTGGATCTGGGGGGAGGCTTTGCGGCTGTATATACAGAAGAGGATACACCAATCCCATTACCTGTTGTCTGTGATACGATCATCTCCACATGTCAGGCTATGAAGGAAAAATACAATCTCCCACTGGAAAGAGTGATGATCGAACCGGGACGCAGCATTGTGGCCGAAGCCGGAAGTACATTATATACGGTAGGATTTCAGAAGACCACCTTACATAAAAAATATGTGTTTGTCGATGGAGGTATGTCCGATAACATTCGGCCGGCATTGTATGAAGCAAAATACAGCTGTGATATTGCCAACCGAATGGACGAAGATAAAACGGAGAAGGTATGCGTAGCCGGCAAGCTTTGTGAATCCGGGGATATTCTGGTTCAACAAGCCATGCTTCCAAAATGTGAACCTGGCGATCTGTTGATTACGTATACAACGGGGGCCTATGGCTTTACCATGTCCAGCCACTACAATCGTATAGGCCGGCCGGCTGTTGTCTTTGTCAAAGACGGACAAAGTCGTCTGGTAGTAAAAAGAGATACTTATGAAGATCTGATCAAACAAGACCTGTAAAAAAGAAAAGAGGAGAATAACATGATTAAAGGATCAATCGTAGCTTTAGTTACACCATTTAATGAAGATGGAAGCGTCAATTTTGAAGCATTGACTAATTTGCTGGAATTCCAAATTTCAAACGGTACCGATGGAATCCTTGTTTTGGGAACAACGGGAGAGAGTTCCACAATGACACATGAAGAGGATGACTCTGTCGTTGAACACACCATGAAAGTTGTCAATGGACGTGTTCCTGTGATTGCCGGATCGGGATCCAATGATACCCAGACAGCCATTGAAAAGAGCTTGAAATATGAAAGAATGGGAGTTGATGCGTTGCTGCTGATTACTCCATACTACAATAAGGCCAACGAAGAAGGTATGATCCGACACTTCCTGGCAGTCGCTGATCGAGTTCATACACCGATCATCATCTACAATGTACCGGGACGTACCGGCTGTTCTTTGAGCCTGCATGCCGTAGAAGTATTATCAAAACATAAGAATATTGTAGGAATTAAGGAGGCCAGCGGAAATATCAGCTATGCTGCTAATGTGGCCAAACTGCTGAATGATGATTTTGTGATGTATAGTGGCAATGACGATATGGTTGTGCCGATCCTTTCCTTAGGGGGCAGTGGTGTCATCAGTGTATTTGCCAATACAAATCCAAAAGAGTGTCACGAAATGGTTACTTCCTATTTAAACGGTGATACGAAAAAAGCCTTGGATATTCAGCTGAAATATCTGGATTATATTCATTCGTTATTCTATGAAGTAAATCCGATCCCAGTAAAGGCAGCCTTGAATTTAATGGGTATGCATGCTGGTACTCTGCGGTTACCTTTGTATGAGATGAGTGAGGCAAATAAAGCGAAAATGAAAGCCGAAATGGAAAAGGTGGGACTTTTATGAGAGTGCTGATTGGCGGCCAAGGCCGTATGGGCTCTTTGATCAAAGAGACGGCGGAAGCCAAAGGACATACTGTATTGGCTAATGTGGATGCCAGCAATCTGAGTGTGTTGGAAGGGCTGGAACCGGCTGATGTAGTACTGGATTTCAGTCATCGTGATAATCTGGACTGGATCCTTGATTATGTCGAGAAAACAGATTGTGCACTGGTTTACGGAACGACAGGTCTGGATGAAGCACAGAAGCAGAAACTGACAGATCTTTCCAAACAGCATCGTGTTTTCTATAGTGCCAATTTTTCCTATGGGGTGACAGTGCTGACAGAATTGTTGAAAATGGTGACGCCTTTGCTGGAAGATTCCTTTGATATGGAATTGGTGGAGACACATCATAATCAAAAGGCGGATGCTCCTAGTGGAACAGCTAAGGCACTATTGGAAGCGATGGATCCAAACGATACCTATAAGAAGGTATATGGTCGTGAAGGGTTGATTGGGGCACGTCAGAAGGAAATCGGGGTACATGCCCTGCGCGGTGGAACTGAAGCCGGCGAACATACGGTACATTTCTTCGGGGATAACGAAAGCATTACCATTACGCATCATGCGACCAATCGTCAAATTTTTGTGAACGGTGCGATCCGTGCTGCAGAATTTGTTGTTAACCAACCGGTCGGTATGTACAATATGAAAAGTTTATTATAGAAAAGATATACACAAAAAGGAGGAGGATGAGACTATGACAAGAATTGGAATTATTGGTTATGGAAATTTGGGTCGTGGTGTGGAATGCGCTGTATCCGCTGCGCCGGATATGGAACTTGTTGCTGTCTTTACACGTAGAGATCCGTCTACATTAAAAATTCATTGTAAAGATGTGCCTGTATGCAGCGTAGCTGACGTGGAACAATGGGTGGATAAAATTGACGTAATGATCATTTGTGGTGGAAGCGCCACCGATCTGCCAGTACAAACACCGGAATATGCGAAATACTTTAACGTAATTGACAGCTTTGATACCCACGCAAATATTCCTGCCCATTTTAAAAATGTCGATAAAGCAGCGAAAGACTCTGGTCATGTCGCTATGATTTCCGTAGGTTGGGATCCGGGATTGTTCTCCTTGAATCGTGTATATGCCAATGCAATCCTGCCAAATGGCAGCGACTACACATTCTGGGGAAAGGGTGTTTCCCAGGGGCATTCCGATGCCATCCGACGTATTGAAGGTGTCAAGAACGCAAAACAGTATACCATTCCCGTACAAGAGGCTCTGGATGCTGTACGCAGTGGCAGCCAGCCACAGCTTTCAGTCCGTCAGAAACATACCAGAGAATGTTTTGTGGTCTTAGAAGAAGGTGCTGATGCGGCCAAAGTGGAACAGGAAATTGTTACAATGCCGAACTACTTTGACGAATATGATACAACCGTACATTTTATTTCGGAAGAAGAATTCAATGCCAATCACCAGGGAATGGCTCATGGCGGCTTTGTATTCCGCAGTGGCACAACCGGCTGGAATCAGGAAAATAAACATATTATTGAATACAGTTTGAAGCTGGATTCAAATCCGGAATTTACAACAAGTGTACTGGTCGCTTATGCACGAGCTGTTAAACGTCTGTACGATGAGGGTGTAACCGGCTGTAAGACTGTCCTGGATATACCACCAGCTTACTTAAGTACAATGTCTGATGATGAATTACGCGCTCATTTATTATAAAGTAAGGAAACGTCAACTAGACATTATTTTAATGATAATTATTTAAAAATAAAACATGAAGCAATCGAAGTGTTGCTTCATGTTTTTTATTCCAACCATCCACGAATCAGAAAACGAACCACATATAACTGTTCATCATCCAGCTTTTTAAGATTTTGACAAATGTCTTCGACTTCTTTCGGACACGAATTCTGATATTGAAAGTATTGCTCCGGTGTAATCTGCAGGTATTGACAGATATTAAAGAAGCTGGTCATTGTCGGCATTGATTTTCCTGATTCAATGTCATTGATGTATCCTGCGTTAAAGCCTATTGTTGTACTCATATCACGGGCAGAAACCCCTTTTTTCATACGAAGCTCAACAAGGCGTTCAATAAACTGTTTTTCCATCATACTTATAAAACCTTATCTATATTTTAAAGGATTTCGATTATGGCTATAACGGAATGTAACAGATATAAATTTTGATATAACGGAAATAAACCGATATAATTGAAAAAAGAAATAGTAAAAGGAGATTTCAATGACATCGACAAAGTATCATCGATTTTTGATCGGAAATGATTATTTTGAATATACACCATCGGATCTGGACCCAAATTCTAAAAATCCTGTATATCAAAAACGACGGTTGCTGATTGAAAAAGGTCTGCAGGCAATGGGACGGGATAAGCCGGAGGCCTTTTTATGTGTCGTGCCTTCTATTCGGGAAATCGAAAAGAGGATGTGGATGGATCATCTTCACAGAACACCGTATAAAAAGCGGAGCATGAGCAAGAATCAGGAAAGCTATGTCTGCACGAATTGCGGTAAAGTGTTTCCGCTCTACCACGAAGCTTGTCCATATTGTTTTGAGACTACGATTCGATATGCGCATATATATTATGTACAGGGGCAATGTTATGATCAAAAAGCCCGGGCATACCAGAAGATCAACCTGGAATCAAAAGCCATCACTTGTTATCGGAAGGCGTTACGGACATATGACAAGATAGATCCTTTCTATCAGGATCTGTATAAAAAAAGCCGGCAAAAGGTGGTGGCAGATTATATACAGCTTGTGAAGCTGGGCATGGACGAGTACTGGAATATCCTGAATGAAAAAATGGAACAAGTTCCTTATTCTTTTTCATTGTGTCGGGATTATCTGGCTCTGTGCATGAAAAAAGGGGTGCCGGCTGCATCATTGGCTCCCTGGATCCTGAAATTGAAACCGGATAAGGTTTCGACAGCAGAATGGATCCGTCTTTATGTGCGATGTATCCGATATTATAATGAAAAAAACGAAGACAATGCCTGGATCATAGAACGATTGCTCCAATTATTAAAGGAAAAGTGAACATTTTTATTGACAGTTCAAATAAATTTAGTAAAATATAATTGAACAAAATATAAAAGGAGGAGTCAATTATGAGTTTCTATGAATATACAGTGAAAAAACCATCTGGTGAAGATGTTTCCATGAAAGAATTTGAAGGAAAGGTTGTATTAGTTGTCAATACAGCTACAGGTTGTGGCTTTACGCCTCAATACGAAGACCTGGAAAACATATATGAGGAATACCATGACAAAGGGTTAGAGATTATCGATGTGCCTTGCAATCAGTTTGCCGGACAGACACCGGGAACGGATGAAGAAATCCATCAGTTTTGTACATTAAAATACAATACACAGTTTCCACAGATGAAAAAGAGCGAAGTCAACGGGGACAATGCGCTGCCTTTGTTTGACTATTTAAAATCTCAAAAAGGATTTGAAGGGTTTGGCCGAGGACCGAAAGCATTGGCTATGAGTGCTATGCTCAAAAAGATAGATAAGAATTATAAAACGAATCCGGATATCAAATGGAATTTCACAAAATTTGTTGTGGATCGTTCTGGCAATGTAGTCGCTCGTTTTGAACCGACAGCGGATATGAAAGAAGTTAAGAACTGCATTGCTTCTCTGATCTAAAGGGGGCATACTATGCGTTATGATATTGCGATTATAGGGACTGGTCCTGCAGGACTGGAGGCGGCAATTACCGCCAAAGTAAGAAACAAGAGTATTGTGCTGTTTGGCAGCAGACAATTGTCCAATAAAATGCAGGTCGTGGATCATCCGATCAAAAATTATCTCGGTCTGCCGGAGGCAACCGGAAAAGAGATGGCACAAGCTTTTAATCGACAACTGGATGTGCTGGGAATCGAAATCACGGAGAAGAAAGTGACAACGGTGTATGCAATGGGAGATTTCTTTACATTGCAGCTCTCGGATAATAGTATGGTCGAGGCGGAAGCTGTGATTCTGGCCAGTGGTGTGGTGGCAGGAAAGCCATACCCCGGAGAAGAACAGTTTCTGGGACGAGGTGTAAGCTATTGTGCAACATGTGATGCGCCTTTGTATAAAGGAAAGGTAGTTGCATGTATCGGTGGTTCGAAAGAGGAGGAAGCGGAAGCAGATTTCCTGGGGGAAGTTTGCCAGAAAGTCTACTATTTCCCACTATATAAAGATAAACCGACCTTCACTCATGACAATGTAGAGGTGATTCATGAGCGTCCTGTAGAAATGATGGGTGGCATGAAGATCCAGACATTAAAAACTAATCAGAATACATACGATGTTGATTGTGTATTTATTTTGAGAGCAGCACAATTTCCGGGACAACTGGTACCGGGACTGGAAATTGAAGGGAACGCAGTCAAGGTGGATCTGCAGATGAAAACCAATTTACCGGGTCTGTTTGCAGCTGGTGATATCGCCGGCCAGCCATATCAGTATATTAAAGCAGCCGGACAAGGCAATGTAGCGGCTTTGAGTGCCGTTAATTATTTAGATCAAAAGAAAAGAGGATAAAACTATGGTAAAAATTATTCAGAACAACGATATGAGCGAAGCGCTCACAAAGAAGTATGCAGTCATCGATTTCTCAGCTGTATGGTGCGGTCCATGCAAGATGACAGCTCCGATCCTGGAAAAGCTTTCGGACGAGATGAGCGAAGTTGCTTTCTATAATTTAGACGTGGATGTAAACGATGAGCTGGCGATGCAGTTCGGTATCCAGAGCATTCCGACGATGGTTGTATTAAAAGAGGGAAAACCGGTGGCTCAGACAGTTGGTTTCCGTCCGGAGCCGGCTTTACGCAGCTGGATCGAACAAGCTGTCGCATAGCAGGTTAGAGAATATGATCTGTGATGAATTGAAACTGGATAACCAGCTATGTTTTCCTTTATACGCTGCAGCTCGTAAAGTGACAAATGTGTATACGCCGTATTTGAAAACGCTGGGGTTAACGTATACACAATACATTGTTTTTATGGTCCTGTGGGAACACGGAACCATGCGGGTAGGCGACTTATGCGAGAAGCTGTATCTAGATAGCGGCACCTTAACACCATTATTGAAGAAGATGGAAAAAAACGGTTATGTGAGCCGCTGCCGCAGCCAAGAAGACGAAAGAGTCACCGAGGTCAGCCTAACACAGAAAGGAATAGATCTACAGCAGCAGGCAAAAAATATTCCAAATCAGGTTGGACAGTGTATCGCCTTGGATCCGGAGGACGGAAAAGAATTATACCGGTTATTGTATAAAGTATTGGATATCTTACCGTAAAAAAGTGCTGAAAAAGCACTTTTTTTCTTCACATTGTTATCCCATAAGTTTCTGTTAAAATAGCGCTATGAATCATTTAGGAAAAAAGATCATGATTGGTCTGCTTACGATTTTTCTGGTGATTTCCGGTTGTTTGTGTATGCATTTCTATTATGAGTCCCATACCATAGCTACGGTCGTCATCGATGCGGGTCATGGCGGGTATGATCCCGGTTCCATTGGCGCAGATGGTACGATGGAAAAAGATGTGACATTGAAGCTGGCTAAACAGGTGGGAAAAACGCTGCATCGCATGGATCGTCGGATCAAGGTGGTGTATGTACGGGATGACGATGTGGTGGACTGGGCGGATAATGAAACAGATGACTTGATTGGTCGGGTCATCTTTGCCAATGAGCAGAAAGCAGACTATTATCTATCGATCCATCTGGATGCTTCAGAAAATCTTGAAGCGAGAGGATATAGCTTTTATATTCGTTCGGATGATGATATCAGCAGAGCCATCGCCTATCAGATCGAAGAAAACCTCAACCAGATCCATTGGTCACAAAGCAGAGGAATCAATCAAACGGATCAAGAACCATTATATGTGGTCAACAATCTGCAGGTTCCGTCAATGTTGATGGAAGTTGGTTTTATTACCAATTCGGAAGAATGCAGAAACATACAAAGAAACACTAGGATGCTGGCAAAGCAGATTGCAGCGGCGTATTATGATATCATTATAAAACAGACAGAAACGGAGTGATCCGTTTCTGTTTTGCTAAAGCGTGTTAAATATCAGGGATATCTTAAATCTACGTTTTTTGTGTCAGTGTTTCTTAATCTTTCATCTTTTTCCATATTGACAGGTAAGAACATAAAAAAAATTGCATTTTTGATTGATCACCACTTATCGACGGTATTGGCTGCGATGAGAGTTTGGTCTTGATACAAGAAAAGATCATTGTACCCAAGGAGGATAAAAATCCGTTGAAAACGGTAGAGTCTATATGGAATTGTTTGAAACACAATTTAAGAAGGCTTTAGATGAATAATGCTCGCGAATGGGGTATAATAAACGTATTAAGATACAGGGGGAATGATCTATGCAGAAAATGAGCTTAAAACAATACAGTCAGTTTTCAGATGCCCGGACAAGAGCTTCTGTCGATCTGGCCAGACATATTCCGTTAACCAGTCCAAAGAGAATTATGGATATCGGATGTGGATTAGGAAATAGTACGGACGTTTTGAAAAAAAGATACCCAAATGCACATATTATTGGTGTGGATAATTCACGTGAAGTTTTGAATAAAGCCCGTGAGTATTATCCGGATCTGACATTCTGTTATTTAGATGTTACCAAAGATCTTGTTAGCATCAAACAGAAGTATGATCTTTTGTTTTCCAATACGGCTATTCAATGGATCCCAAATCATGCCCAGGTATTGCGAAATATGATCAACATCGTTAACGATGGGGGAGTCGTTGC
>AUXO014992870.1_pt1 | contig 10150 bp, 6 predicted proteins | sample 768731 | NCBI WGS metagenome assembly AUXO01 (sample SAMN02715735, study PRJNA202380) | gut metagenome | biome: sheep rumen | host: Ovis aries | place: New Zealand: Palmerston North | reverse complement strand
TAATAGTTTTCTTGAGAAGGTTGCCTTGTCTGACTATATGTGTATTCCAGTTTCTATTACTGGAATATCCGATTATATTTGTATTTTTTGTTTGCCTTCTACTGAAGAATGCTATTATAACTATCCTATAGGGAATTTAACAAATATTACTATTGGTAAAAGTTCTGATAATAATATAGTTTATCAACAGAATATGATGGCTGATCATCATGCTGTCATTCGCTTTGAGAACAATAGTTGGTTTTTGTATCCTGTTAGTCTTGATTCAAAGATTTGTATTTATGTTAACAATCAAAGAGTATTAAAAGCTACTCCAATTTTTGCTGGAGATATTATTTTTATGAATGGTTTGCGTATAGTATGGATGAAAAAAGCTTTTATTATTCCAATGGCTAGTGAATTATATAGTGTTAATAATATTGTACCAACTAATTCTGATACTTTTGTTAATAATACTAAGTTTACTCCAGTATCTGAATTGGAAGAAGGTGTTGTTCTTTTTGGTGAAAATGAATGCTTTGTTCATACTCCCAGGATTAAAAGTGTTTTAGAAAAGGAAGAGGTTAAAGTTGATGCTCCTCCTCCTAAAATTGATACAAATAGTAGTACTCCATTTCTTATGAGTATTGGTGCTAGTATTACTGTTCTTGGAATGATGTTCACTAATGGTTTTGCTTTATATAATGGTTTGGTTACAGGAGAGAATGATATTGTAGATTTTTTGCCACAAATTATTATGATTGTAACTATGTTGATTAGTTCTATATTTATTCCTTCGATAACAAAAAAAATTGCTGAAAAAGAGTTGAAACACAAAGAAAAAGTTAGGCAAGATAAATATAGTAAATATTTATTAAAGAAGGAGCAAGAAATTGCTTCAAAAGTTAAGAAGCAAGAGCATATTTTATTGGATAATTATGTTGATTTTAATGCTTGCTTAACTGCAATTCAAAAGAGAACAAACTTGTTGTGGAATAAAATTATCAAAGATGATGATTTTCTTGAAGTACGTATTGGATTGGGATCTAGACCTTCTTTATTAGAACTTGTTGTTCCTGAAGAAAAATTTTCGTTAGATGACGATGAATTGTACGACTCTGTGGTATCTTTAGGAAAAAAGTACAGTTCCTTGAATAATGTTCCTATCACTGTTGATTTAAAAGATCAGGTTGTAACTTCTTTTATTTTACAGAATACTTATAAGAATGAATTTATTAATGGAGTGTTACTTCAGCTTCTGACTTTTTATAGTCCTTTAGATTTGAAAATTGTAGTTTTTACTGATAATATTCATAGTTATAGATGGAATTATTTAAAATATACTAATCATAATTGGAATGATGATTTCTCGGTTCGTTTCTTTGCTACTAATATTTCGGAATATAAGAAATTATGTCAGGAATTAAATACAGAGTTTTCTACTCGTTTTGAAAAATATAAAGATAAACAAAAAGAGATATCTGAGAAAGGAACCGAAGATGGAAAAACAGAGTCATATGCATTGTATGATACTTATTATCTTGTAATTACTGATTGTTTTAGAGAAATTCAGAGTTTTAAATTTATCGAAGAGTTGTTGGATAATAATCGTAATTTTGGCTTTTCTATGGCGATTTTTGATAATGATATGAAAAATGTTCCTAATGAGTGTAATAAGTTTTTATTTATAACTGATGGTGAAAGTGGAATGCTTAATTCTATTGTAAGTGAGAGTAATACAGTAAAATATAAGGCTGAGTATATTCCTGGTTTAAATATGAGACAAGTGGCTCGTTTGATTGGCAATGTTCCTATTAAAAGTCAAAATGAAGAGTCTCAGTTACCTACTGCTTTATCATTTTTACAAATGTATAATGTTGGAAAAATTGAGCAATTAAATATTAGGAATAGGTGGCTTACTAGTGATCCTATGTCAACGTTAGCAGCTCCGATTGGAGTTCATTCGAATGGTGAATTGTTTTATTTGGATTTACATGAAAAAAATGATGGTCCACATGGATTAATAGCTGGTTCTACTGGTTCTGGTAAGTCAGAATTTATTATTACATATCTTTTATCTATGGCACTTAATTATGATCCTAAAGAAGTACAGTTTGTTTTAATTGACTACAAAGGTGGAGGATTAACTGGTGCTTTTGAAAATAGAGAATTAGGAATTTCAGTTCCTCATTTAGCTGGTACAATTACGAATTTAGATGTTAGTGAAATGAATCGTACTTTAGTTTCTATTGAGAGTGAATTGAAAAGGAGACAGCATCAATTTAATGTTGTGAAAGAAAAAACTGGTGAAAGTACAATGGATATATATAAATATCAAAGGTTGTACCGTGAAGGTGTTATTGATGAGCCTGTTTCTCATTTGATTATTGTGTCAGATGAGTTTGCAGAATTGAAAGCACAACAACCAGATTTTATGGATCAACTTGTTTCTACTGCTCGTATTGGACGTTCCTTAGGGGTACATTTGATTCTTGCCACACAAAAACCAAGTGGTGTTGTTAATGATCAGATTTGGTCTAACTCTAAATTTAAGGTTTGTTTAAAAGTTGCTACTGTTGAAGATAGTAAAGAAATGCTAAAAAGACCAGAAGCTGCTAGTATTAAAGAAGCTGGTAGATTTTATCTCCAAGTTGGATATGATGAATACTTTGATATTGGACAGTCTGCATGGGCTGGTGAAAAATATGTTCCTACTGAACGTATTATGAAAAAGAAAGATAATAATATTCGTATTGTTAATAATTGTGGAAATGTTATAAAGTCAATATCATCTACTAAGGTAGAAACTAAGAAAAATGTTGATAATGGAGATCAACTTACTAATATTGTTAAGTATTTATATAATTTGTCTAAAGAAGATGGTTTTGAAATAAAGAAACTATGGTTACCTTCTTTAAAAGAGGTTATATTATGTGATGATTTAGTTAATAGATATTCTTTTAAGAAAAATCAAGATACTATGTTCGATGTTGTTTTAGGAGAATATGATGCTCCATCTTTACAAAAACAGGGACCTTTAGTATATAATTATTTAAAAAATGGTAATACGGCCATTGTTAGTACCGATGGACGTGAACGTGAATCCATGATAAAAGCCTTAGTTTATAATACTGCTAAGTATTATAGTGCAAAAGAAGTAAATTTTTATTTTATTGATTATGGTTCTGAGTCTTTTAGAATGTATCAAAAATTACCTCATGTTGGTGGAATGATATTTACAGATGAAATTGATAAATTCGAGAGTTTTTCAAGATTAATTCAGAATGAAATTGTAAATAGAAAAAAAATGTTAGTAAACTATGGTGGAGAATATAGTAATTATATTAAAGCTCATCCTGGAGAATTGCCAATATGGGTTGTTGTTTTTAACAATTATGAAGCATTTTCTGAATCATACAGTAATATTTTTGATTTAATGCCTAAATTAATTAGAGATTCTGAAAGATATGGTATTATATTTATGTTTACTTTAGGTTCTGTTTCTTCTATAGGTTCTAAACTAGGACAGTATGTTAAAAATAATTATGCTTTTAAATTAAAAGAAACCTTAGACTATTCTATTTTATTTGATATTCGATCTAGAACAGTTCCAAAAGCTGTTTTTGGAAGAGGAATTTATAATTTGAATAATATGTTGACAGAATTTCAGATTGGATCTATTTGTCCAGATGAGTCTCAACTTACTGATTTTGTTTTAAAATTTGTAAATGAACAAATTAAGGTAAATACAAGTAAGGCAAAACCTATTCCAACCTTACCTGATTTTGTCCGATTAGATAATATAAAAGATGAAATTACTTCTTTAGATGCTGTTCCAGTTGGTATTAACAAACAAGATTTTAGTTTTTTGAAATATAATTTTTTAAATGATAAGTTTATGTTAATTAGTTCTAAAAAAGTTTCTAATGCTAAGAATTTTGTTGTTAGTTTATTATCTGTTTTTGCTGCTATTCCATCAACTAATTTAGTGATTGTAGATGGGTATAAAAATCTTAATCTTAATAGTGATTCTTTTCGAAATTATTTTTGTGATAATTTTCCTGTTGTTTTTAATAAGATAAATGATTATGTTGATAATTTTAAAAATAATAATAGTGTTAATAATATTATTGTTTTTTACGGATTTAGTCGGTTTTATGATTTATTAGAAGATTCTTCTTTGTTTCAAAACTTTGCTGAAAAAATACGTACATTAGATAATTTTAGAGTTATAATTATTGATGATGTTAATAAGCTTAAACAGTATTCTTATGAAGCTTGGTTTTCTACTATGCTTAATTTGGAAAATGGTATTTGGGTTGGTACTGGTATTTCTGATCAGAATTTATATAAGATTTCTGGATCATTTTACAATCTTCCATCAATTCCTAATGATATGGGATATCTTATTGTTGATGGAGAACTTGTACATGGACGTTTATTAGATTTTTTTACCAAAGAAAATGAATAAATATAACACTTTTTTATAATAATAAAATAGAAAGGAATTTGATGATAATTAGTAATAATTAAGTTAAATAGAAGGGAATTTTATATGAATGATATAGTGTTAGTAGAATTAGTTATTCCTGTTTTAGAAGAAAGCTATGATGTGTTTGTGCCTGTTAATAAAAAAATAGGAGATATTATTAATCTTATTTCTAAGTTAAGTGTTGGACTTTCAGGTGGTTATTTTGTTGTCTCTGATACTAATTGTTTGTATAGTGGTGATACAGGTGAAGCTTATCCTATAGATACTTTGCTAATTAATACTGATATTAGAAATGGGAGTAAATTAATTTTAATGTAGATTTGCATCAGAGCAATCTGATGCTTTTCTTTGTCAATAGTTCTTATATTTTGTTTTAGAATGTGGGTTGTATAAAATTATTTTTTTCTTTACTATTTATTTTGCTTTTTGTATAATTATTGTGTATTGGTAGGTGGTTATTATGAATAATGTAAAAATTAATTATCTTAATAAAGAATTGATTAAAAATATCTTTAATAATATGTCTAAAATTGGTATTTCTTTTGTTTTATTAACTTCAGGTTCTAATATTGCATATGCGAAGGAAGGTTCTACGTCTCATGTTAATTCAGATATTACAATGGAACTTGATGTAGATTCTGTAATGAAAAAATATAATAATGCTTTTGACTTTCAACCGGTTTTTCTACCAAGTTCATTGAAAAATGATATTTTATTAGAAGTTATTGCAATTGATCCTAATGTAAGTATTCATGGAATCATTACCGTTGGTCATCTTAGACAAATTGAGTGTCTTGATTTGGATAATGTCTATGGAGAAGATCTTAGCTTTTTAAATTATTGTACTAATTTAAAGTATTTATCAATTTCCGGTGGGGAAATGGGGAGTGGAATTTCTCAATTACCTAATTTAAAAGAATTAAAAATTTCTACTTATTCTTTGGATTTTAGATATCTTAAATTTATAAATTCTTGTAATAGTAATATAAATGTTTCTCTTTCTCCTATGAGTTCTACTAATGTTGATTTATTGCCATATTATAAAAAAATTAATAATTTGTCATTATTGATTAATGATGAAACTAATGTTGATTTATCTAGACTTTCTTATTTAAAGAAATTTGAGGCTGTTGGTTTAAAATATGATATACCTATTCATTTCTCTACACATGATTATGATATTCTATCCGATAGTGGTGTTTCTGTTTCAGTTTTAGATATTGATGGAAATGATATATATGATGATTTTGTAGATATCAATGATAAGTTGGATGATATTGTTGATTCTTTGAATGTTCCTGAGAATGCTACTCCTCAAGAAAAAATGGATGCTATTTTAGTGTATGTTCTTGAAAACTGTAATTATGATCCTGAAATAGCTGAAAAGTCTGAATTGTATGGATTTGAAGCAGTTGATTTCTATGATAAAGGTTATTTGGACGGTTTCTTTAATCATGATACACAAATATGTGGAAATTATACTGCTATTACTAATTCTTTAGCGCATAGATTGGGTATTGAAAGTTATATGATGTATAGTGATGTACATTCATGGAGTTTGATTTATATAGATGGTGAATATTATTTTTATGATGCTACTGTATTAGATGCTTCTAAAGTTGTTTTAGAATGTAAGAAAGAAAAGTCATCTGAAGATACAATTAAAGATGGAATTCCTAGTGAAAAAGAGAAATTATTTTGGTATATGGTTGACTACGATGATTATGAGGATTATATATTTCAAAATGATAGTTCTTTTGATATTCACAATCCAGAAAATTTGCCTTATGTTTTAACTTTTGAGAAGCAAGATGATAATAATGTTAAAGTATCTTTATCTTCTAATAGAGTTTATACAATTCCTAGAAAACAGATGTTGGGAATATTATCTTCTTTTGGTTTTTTAAAACCTGTGATGACTAGCAGAGCAAGAAAAGAAAAAGAGCAGAAGGATAAAAAAAATTATCGTTAGTAATATAATAAATTGTTATAAGTTAAAATAATATAATCTAATATATGGTATATGAAATTTATTGGAGGTGATAGTGTGGCACTAGGAGATCAATCTATCTTACGTGTCAGGCGTAAAATGTCAACAATTAATCCTAAAGTAATTAAAGTGCTTGAAATGGAGTTGTTTGAATTGATTTCTTTACCTTCTTCAAGATTTTTTGAAAGTGATACGGAATGGGGGAAAAAAAATATTGATGAATTAAAGATTGTGCGTGAGCAATTGGATTCTTTTAGAGTAGGTACGATTGAAAAATTAAAATATGATACTGAAACTTGGTTGAAACGACAAGAAATTGTTAATAATGAAGCAAGAGAAGCCGAAGCTCGTGCTCAGTATTCTAATTAGTTAATAAACAATTGTGTAAAATGGTAAAAAAAGCTAGAATTTGAGTCGATATATATTTTTTTAAATAATAAGGTAGTAAGACTTATGTTTTAAATTGACTAGATTATTAATTTGGTTGGATAATCTTAGGAAATATTGTTTTATTATAATTAATAATTCTTCTAATGGATTAACTTCATTTTTTAATTTTTTTCTTATTTTTCTTGCCATTTTTATTTACTACAACTGCCTTTATTGTAATCAATATGATTGTAAAAATATTTATTCTATTTTCTGATTATTAGTAAAAAAACTTGACTTTTCGTTTATTATTTGGGAAAATTGTTTTATAAGATGATTGGAGGTGGAGTTATGGCATTAGGTAATTCTTCTATTGCTAGAGTTAGATCTAAAATTGGACAAGTAAATACTGGAAAAATCAAAAATCTTGATTCAGCATTAGAACAATTGGTTAGTTTACCAGCTGCAGTAGATTTCGAAAATGATACAGAATGGGGTCGCAAAAATATTGGTGATGTTAAGACAGCTCGTCAAAATTTAGGTACTCTATCAACTGCTGTTGTTCAAAAACTAATAAATGATACTAATACGTGGCTAAATAGACAACAAGCTGCAAACGATGCTGCTGTACAAGCTGCTGCGGAAGCAGCTCGTGCTCAGTATTCTAATTAGATTAAAAAAATATTATATAGGAGGTTGATGTATGGCAACTTTTACTTCTGCAGAAATACAAAAGCAATTTGAAGGAGTTCTTCCTTCAGTAAGCACTTGTACTAGTGATATTTCAAATATGGCTAATATCTGTGCTGAAATTGCTGCTATTGTTGAGTCTGGAGATTCAGGTTTATCAGGGTCTTGGAAAACTTTAAGTGCAAATCTTGAATCATTGGCTCATGGTGTTAATAGATGCTGTAATAAATTAAAAGAAAATGTAGATGCATATGTTAAAGCAACTCAGGCTGCTGAAAATAGTGCTGCTCTAGATCTTACTGCTACACAAGGTACAGCCAATGATCTTAAAGATGTTTTCGATAGTCTTGGAAATTAATTTTTATCTATTTTACAAATATAAAAATAGAGTATTTTATTTGAATAATTGTCAATATTGTGTGTAGATACAAATAATTGATATTTATTATGACAGTTAATGTGTTATGCATTATCTGTTTTCTTTTTTTATAACCCACGAAAATCATTACTTTATTTTTAAATCTTCTAAATAATCAAAAATCAGATGTAATAATTTTAAGTAAAAAATTGGATAGACCTTATTTATAATAATGAATAAGTGATAAAACTTTCAATTAAATTGGTTGGAATTTGCATTTTTATTAATAATATGTTAATATATTGATATTGTTATTGGAGGGATTCTATGGAAACAGCATTATTAATTGTATCAATTTTATTAATTATTATTGTTTTATTTCAGAGTGTAAAGGCTGAAGGAGGAGCACAGATTATTTCTGGTGGACAGAGTGAGTTGTTTGCTAATAGAAAAGAGCGTGGTTCTGAGTTGGTTATTACGCGTATTACAATGATATTAGGATTTCTATTTTTTGTAATTTGTTTAGCATCTATGTTTATGTAAGGACTTAGTCCTTTTTATTTTGGGAAAATACTAGTACTAATTGATAAAATAAAGTATAATTATAATAGAAGGTGATACTAATGAGAGATAATATTATTAATATTTTACAGAATAGTGATAAAGCAATTGATGCTTTTGAGCTACAAGATATGTTGGACATTCATACAGTCGAAGATACTTCGTTATTTCAAGAAGAAATTAGAAAGTTGGAAGATGAGGCTATTGTATATCGTTCTAATAAAGGAAAATATATGATGATCGAGAATAGTCATTTAAGAAAAGGTATTATGAGAGTAAATAAAAAGGGGTATGGATTTGTTGAAATTGATCATATGGATGATGATGTGTATATTTCTCGAGATCATATGAATGGAGCTATTCATGATGATGTAGTTTTAATTGAAATTACTAGTAAAATGAACATAGATCGTTTAGAAGGTAGAGTTTTAAAAATTATTGAAAGAAAAATACAACGTTATATTGGTTTGATTTCTTTTGATAAAAAGGGAATTGGTCATATTCAGCTTGATGATTCTAAAATAAAGCTTGAAATTGAAATTCCTAAGGATAAAACGATGAATGCAGTAGATGGACATAAGGTTGTAGTTGAATTAGATAATAAGATCAATAATAGTGGTCGATATGAAGGACATGTTGTTGAGATTATTGGACATGTTAATGATCCAGGAGTTGATATTTTATCTATTGTATATAAGTATAATATTAATGTTGATTTTCCTGATGATGTAAAAGAAGAAGTTTCTGAAATGCCAATGGAAGTTTATAATAGTGATTTAAAAGGTAGAAGAGATTTACGAGAAGAAGTTATTTTTACTATTGATGGTGATGATACAAAAGACATTGATGATGCTATTTCTATAAAAAAATTAGATAATGGGCATTATGAATTAGGAGTACATATAGCTGATGTTAGTTATTATGTAAAAGAAGGAAGTCCACTTGATAATGAGGCAATGGAAAGAGGAACTAGTGTTTATCTAGTAGATCGAGTTATCCCAATGCTTCCTCATGAATTATCTAATGGGATTTGTTCCTTAAATCCAAATGTTGATCGATTGTCTGTTTCTTGTGTAATGGAATTTGATTCTTCTGGAAAGCAATTAAATTATGAAATATTTCCGAGTGTTATTCGTTCAAGAATACAAATGACATATAAAAAAGTTAATGCTATTTTAGAAAAAAATGAAGTTGCTGAGGGATATGAAGAATTTGTTGATGATTTAAAATTAATGAGTGAACTTGCTGATATTCTTCGTAAGGCTAAAACAAAACGTGGTTATATTGACTTTGACGTTGATGAGGCAAAAATATTGGTAGATGAAAATTGTGTTCCTACTGAAGTTGTATTACGAGATAGAGGTACTGGAGAAAAATTAATTGAAGATTTTATGATTGCTGCTAATGAATGTGTAGCAACTCATATTTATTTTATGAATCTTCCTTTTATTTATCGTATTCATGAATATCCTAAAGAAGAAAAAATAAGAGACTTTTTAAGCTTTGTTAGTGGACTTGGCTATCATGTAACAGGAAATGTAAGTGATGTGAAACCTACAACAATGCAAAATATTCTTTCACAGTTACAAGATAAACCTGAATACAAAATATTGTCATCTTTATTACTAAGATGTATGCAGAAGGCTGTTTATAGTCCGGAAAATTTAGGACATTATGGTCTTGCTAGTAGTTGTTATACTCATTTTACTTC
>AUXO015946743.1_pt1 | contig 10151 bp, 9 predicted proteins | sample 768731 | NCBI WGS metagenome assembly AUXO01 (sample SAMN02715735, study PRJNA202380) | gut metagenome | biome: sheep rumen | host: Ovis aries | place: New Zealand: Palmerston North | reverse complement strand
ATTATTTCAAAATTTAGAAATTAATATTTACGGAAACATGTCGGATAAAGATAAAGTTTATTTAATTGATCATGAATTGTATGAAACCGTAAAATTTCAAAAACCAGTAAAATACTTGGAAAGTTTAAAAATCATGCAACAGAGTAATTTACTATTACTAGTCGACGCCAATCTAGGAAAAGTAATTCCTAAGAATATATTCTATGCTGCCAAATTAGCCGATTACATCGGTTCTGGTAGAAATATTATGGCAATTACCATGTTAGATGGTCCAAGTGCCGACATTGTACAAGAAGTAGGGGGAGTTGTTTCTTCTCATAGTGTAGAAGATATCTATAATAATTTAGTAATGATTTTAGAAGGAAAAACTTCCATTACAAATCATCGAAATGAAAAATATAATATGAAAAACATAGCAAAAAAATTTGATAATGAAGTAAAAAAAATAGGAGGATTCAATGAAAAAAATTAAAGTAATGAGTGTATTTGGTACACGCCCAGAAGCCATTAAAATGGCCCCATTAGTAAAAGAATTAGAAAGTAGAAAAGAAATAGAAAGTATTGTATGTGTAACTGCACAGCATCGTCAAATGTTAGACCAAGTATTAGAAACATTTAATATTACTCCAAATTATGATTTGGATATTATGAAACAAGGTCAAACACTATCTGATATCACATCTCGTGTTTTATATGGACTAGAAGATGTTATCAAAAAAGAAATGCCAGATATCGTTTTAGTTCATGGAGACACTACAACCACTTTTGCTGGAGCTCTAGCTGCTTTCTACAACCAAGTTGCCATTGGACACGTAGAAGCTGGTCTTAGAACAAATGATAAGTATAGTCCATATCCAGAAGAAATGAACAGACAAATGGTAGACTGCATGACGGATATGTATTTTGCTCCAACCAATTTAAGCAAACAAAACTTATTAGATGAAAATATTGAAGAGGAAAAAATTTATGTTACTGGTAATACAGCGATTGATGCCATGGCAACAACGGTTCGTAAAGACTACAAACATAAAGAATTAGACTGGATTAAAGAGAATGAAAGACTTATTTTAGTAACCGCTCATAGAAGAGAAAATCTAGGAGATCCTATGAGACATATCTTCAAAGCCATTCGTAAAATAGTAGATGAATTTGAAGATGTAAAAGTACTATATCCAATTCACTTAAATCCAAAAGTTCGTGATGTAGCGCATGAAATATTTGATGGATGTGATCGCGTAAAATTAATAGAACCACTAGAAGTATTTGATTTCCACAATTTCATTAACAATTGCTATATGATTATGTCCGATAGTGGTGGAGTTCAAGAAGAAGCACCATCCCTAGGAAAACCAGTATTAGTATTAAGAGATACCACAGAACGTCCAGAAGGAATTGATGCTGGAACTCTAAAACTAGTAGGAACCGATGAAGAAAACATCTATAAAGAAGCCAAAATACTATTAACGGATAAAAAAGCCTATGACAAAATGAGTAAAGCATCTAACCCATACGGAGATGGACATGCATCAGAAAGAATTGTAGATGCCATTATAGAAAAATTTAAAGACAAATAAAAGGATGTGTCGTCTATGAAGACAACAAATTTAATAATTGGTGCTGGAATATCCGGACTTACCTATGCAAACTTTACAAAAGACGATTATCTGCTTGTTGAAAAAGAGGACCGAGTAGGTGGTTACTGCAAAACCATTATGCGAAATGGCTATGTATGGGATTATGCAGGGCATTTCTTTCATTTTAATACCCAAGAATTGAAAGATATGTTTTTAAAGAAAATGAGAGAAGAAGATATTATCTACAATCAAAAAAATACGAAGATTCTATATAATGGATTATTAATTGACTTTCCTTTTCAAGCCAATATTCATCAATTGGAAAAGCAAGAATTTATTGATTGTCTATATGACTTATTTCAAAAAGAAGAAAAAGAAAAATATGATAATTTTTTAGATATGTTATATGGAAAATTTGGAAAGTCCATCGTAGAAAAATTTTTAAAACCATATAATGAAAAATTATATGCTACAGATTTAAGAAACTTAGATGTCGATGCAATGGGAAGATTTTTCCCATATGCAGATAAAGAAGCCATTATTCGAAACATGAAAGAAGAAAAAATGAATTCCTACAATAGTAGTTTCTTATATCCAAAAAAAGGAGCGGAAAGCTTTATTCAAATTCTATATCAAAACCTAGAAAAAGAAAAAGTATTGTTAAATACTTCGGTTGTTAAAATTGATATAGAAAAAAAACAAGCAACTCTTTCAAATGGCGAAGTAGTGGAATATGAAAGATTAATCAATACAATGCCACTCAATCATTTCTTAGAATTATTAGGTATAAGAAAAGATCTTTTAAAAGAAATGTCATACAACAAAGTATTGGTTCTAAATCTAGGTTTTGATAAACCATCTCCTAGTATGAAGAAAGAACATTGGCTATATATTCCAGATGCCAATTGTAATTATTATCGAGTAGGATTCTATAATAATATACTTGGAGAAGAAAAATTAAGCATGTACATAGAAATTGGGTATGGAAAAGATGCAGAAATAACGAAAGAAGAAATACAAAAACAATTAGAATTAACTCTTCACAATTTAAGGAAATCAGGAATCATAGATGAGACTATGAAATTAGTTGATTATGAACCAATTGTAATGTCTCCCGCTTATGTTCATATTAATACAGAAACAACCAAAAAAATAGATTCCCTAAAAGAAGAATTTCAAAAAGAAGGAATCTATACAATCGGTCGATATGGGGCTTGGATATACAATTCTATGGAAGATTCTATGTTAAAAGCTAAAGAGTTAGCGGAAATGTTAAATACAAAGAAGTCTTAGACTTCTTTTTTTATAGGAACCTATGCTATAATAAAATTAGACCAAATGGTGGTGATTTTATGAAAAAATGTGTCATTATTATGAATCCGGAAAGTGGTAAAAAAAAGAAAATAAAAAGTTACCAGGATTTTTATGATATTTTAAGAAAATATGGATATGACACAGAAATCATTTTTACCAAAGCTAAGGGAGATGCTGAAAACATTGTTCAATCACTAGATAGAAATGTAGATCTCGTAATTAGTGGAGGGGGAGACGGAACCCTAAATGAAATTGTTACCGGAAATATGAAACGAGAAAAGAAATTGATTATCGCACCACTCCCACTAGGAAGTACAAATGATGTAGGGAACATGTATGGACTGGATAAGAGTATATTTGAAAACTTAGAAATCATCCTTCAAGGTAAAGCCAAGAATGTCGATATTTGTTTTATCAATGATACTCCTTTTGTATATGTTGCATGTTTTGGCGACTACATTGACCTAGCTTATGCAACTCCAAGAAGTCTCAAAAAACGATATGGAAAAATTGCTTATATCCTCTATGGTATAAAACAATTAAGAAATAAAATTAATAGTTATGACATAAAATATAGAGTAGATGGAGTCGAATATGAGGGAACCTATTCCTTTATATTCATCTCAAATTCATCTAGAATTGCAGGACAACCAGATGTATATTATGACGTAAAGTTAAATGATAATATGTTTGAAGTTGCCTTAGCCAATATTAAAACCAAAAAAGAAATGCTAAAAATGTTGGTACTAGCCAGTACCATGGATGTAAAAGATATTCCCAATATCCGCTATTTTCAAACCGACCATTTTGAAATTGATTTTTTAAATGCTCCTAAAACATCTTGGTGTATTGATGGAGAGGAATATAAAGCAACACAAATGTCTTATGTATTTCGTGTAGAGCAATCTATGAAAATGCTAGTACCAAAGGAGAATATAAAGAAATTATTTGATGAATAAAGTAGGTGAGATGTTTGTCAAAGAAGAAAACCAATCTCCAAGAAAATAACAGCAAGAATAAAAATGATAAAAAGAAAAAAGGATGGAATATAACCATATACTTAACTCTACGTCTCTTAGTAATCATAAGTATGTTAAATCAAGGTTATAATGGGAATTGGAATAACGTATTTTTATGTATTTTAACACTCATATTATTTACCTTACCATCTCTCGTTTCCAAGAAATTTCATATAGAACTACCCACAGGATTAGAGATATCTACTTATCTTTTTATATTTGCATCCGAAATACTAGGGGAAATCCAAAACTTTTATGGAATATTTACTTATTGGGATACCATGCTACATACCCTAAACGGCTTTTTATGTGGAGCCATTGGCTTTTCATTAGTAGATATATTAAATAATAATGAAAATCTTCATATCCACTTAACTCCTGTCTTTGTAGCGATGACATCGATTTGTTTTTCCATGACCATTGGAATATTCTGGGAATTTATCGAGTATGCAGCAGATACTTATCTCGGAAAAGATATGCAAAAAGATAGAATTGTTCAAAAAATACAATCTGTAAAAATCAATCCAGAAGGAAAGAATGAAGTAGTTTCCATAGAGGATATCAATAAAACGATCATTTATTATCATCAAATGGAAGATACCATAATCATCGAAGAGGGATACTTGGAAATAGGATTAATCGATACAATGAAAGATTTATTTGTAAATTTCATTGGAGCCTTTGTCTTTTCCTTAATAGGATACTTTTACATAAAGAATAGAGAAGGATATCACTTTGCTGAAAAGTTTATACCAAGATTAAAAAGATAGAATAAAAGAAAAAACTTTTTTCTTTTTTCTTTTTATGGTATGATAAAAAAACTGAGGAGCTATTATGAAAACGAAAAAAGAGAATAATATAGTATTAAAAATATTTATTTGTTTGATATATATGGTCATCATATCCATTCTATTTATTTGCTCTTATCGATTATTTGAAGAAAAGAAAAGTATTCTCCCATGGGATCAAGTAGAAAGCATTGAAGATTATACGTATTTGGATATTTATAAAATGTCTGAAAAATTTGCTTTTCAAGAAGAAACCAATGTAGGAATCCATTTCGTAATTCAAAAAGAAGAGAATGGTAGCTGGCATACTTATTTAATTGCTATAAATGAAAATCAATATGACCGATTTAAAGCCATTATTGATTATACTTATGAAAGAACCACGAAAGAACCAGATCCAATAAGAGTATATGGATATCCGGTAATTACTTCAAAAGAAATGAAAGACCTTGCAATCAAGAATATTCAAAACTTTTTACCAGCAGATAATGAAATCATAATTACAGAAGAGAATTACGAAACATATTTAAGAAATAGTTATTTAGACACAACCAAAGAAAAGAAAGATAAGTTCAGTATTTTATTATGTATTTCACTGATGCTATTATTTACCGTGATTGCCTTATTCTTATTAACCATTCTGGATCATAATACAACAGAAGAAGTAGAAGAAAAAGAAGAGATAAAGAATACCAAAAAGTATCGTCAAAGAAAACAAAAGAAGACTACTGAATAAGTAGTTTTTTTATAGGAAAAATGCTATAATGAAAGAGAAAACAAAATGGAGGAATTTTTATGAAATTTCAAGAAATAACCGAAAAAGAATATAAAGACTTCTGGGAAAATCATCCCTTAAAGACTTTTTTATCCGCTCCGGAAATATCGAAATTAAGAGAAAAATCAGCTTGGGTAACATACTATGTGGGAGTGAAAGAAGATAAAAAACTTATAGCTGCTACTATGTTACTAGCTCATAAAAGACATTTTGGGAAATGGGAGTTTTATTCTCCAAGAGGCTATCTTCTAGATTTTCATAACAAAGAATTAGTAACTTTTTTTACCAATGAATTAAAAAAATATATTAAGGAAAGAAAAGGATATATCTTACGAATTGATCCCTATGTAATCTATAAAGAAAGAGATATAGATGGAAATATTGTAGAAGGTGGAGTAGACAACTCTAGTGTAGTGGATCAATTATATTCCTTAGGATTTCAGAAAGTACCCACTCCAAATATGGAACAAGTTGGTTGGATGTTCTCCTTAGATCTAGAAGGAAAAGGAGAGGAACAAATTCTAAAAGAAATGAAACCAAATACAAGAAATACAATCCGTAAAGCAGAGAAGTTTGGTATTACGGTAAAAGAGATATCGTATGACGAATTGGAAAGATTCCAAAATATTATGGAAGAAACTTCTCAAAGAAAAGGTTTCGCTAATCGTAAATTATCGTACTATCAAGAAATGTATAAATTATTTCATGAAAAGAATGAAGTCAAATTCTTTATTACGGAATTAAATTTAAAGAATTATGTAGAAGGATTAAAAGAAGAAAGAAAAGAGAAGGAAGAAAAGATTAACAGCTTAAGTGATGCTAAATACAATGATGGAGCAAAAAAGAATTTAACCAATGAAATAGACTCCATTGATAAGAGAATTAAAGACTCAGAAAATATTATGCAAGAAAAAGGAACAGAGATAATTACCTTATCAGGTTCTATGTTTATGTTAATACAACCAGAAGTCATTTACTTATCCAGTGGAAATTATGAAGAGTTTATGAAATTTAACTCTCAATATCTAATCCAGTGGGAATTAATAAAATATGGAATCGAGAATGGGTTTAAAAAACATAATTTTTATGGCATACCCGAAAACATTAATACTCATCCAAAAGACTATGGAATTTATGAATTTAAAAGAGGTTTTAATGGTTATGTAGAAGAATTAATTGGGGAGTATGAATTACCAATTACTTGGCATTATCATTTGATGAAAATCATTCATAAATTAAAAGGAGAGAAGTAATATGCATAAAACATTTAAGACAAAAGGTACCTGTTCTACACAAATAGATTTTGATGTAGAAGATCACAAAATAAAAAATCTAGAGTTTACCGGTGGTTGCAATGGAAATACGAAAGGAATTGCAGCCCTAGTAGAAGGTCAAGATATCGAAGAAGTGAAAAATCGATTAAAAGGAATTCGTTGTGGGTTCCGTGATACTTCTTGTCCAGATCAACTATCAAAAGCATTAGAAGAGGTAGAGAACGAAAATTAGAAAGATTACTCTTGCATTTTTAAAAAAAATAGAGTATTCTCATATAAAGGGTGTGAGAATATGGTAAAGGAAGCAGTAACCAAAAACAAGACTATTCAAGGTATTACTGTTTATTCCTATTTATTCTCATTATTAATGATTTCTTTATTGTTTATTTAGAAGGCATTTCTATTTTAGAAATTCCTTCTTTTTTTTGATAAAGAAAGACCCTAAAAAAGAGAGGAGAGATAAAATGAATAGTCAAAAGATGGCATATGATATTGATGAAATGCCACCATTAAAAGAAGCCATCATCTTAGCGTTTCAACACTTATTTGCAATGTTTGGAGCAACCATTCTAGTTCCAATCCTTGTAAATGCAGCTGCTGGGAGTGAGGTATTAACCATTCCAGTAGCATTAGTAACATCTGGAATTGGAACTTTAATTTATATTTTATGTACGAAAGGAAAGTCCCCTGTATATTTAGGTAGCTCTTTTGCTTTCATAGTACCAATCGCCGCAGCTTATACAAAAGCTGGAATAGCAGGAGCCATGACAGGAATCATGGTAGTTGGATTAATCTACGTATTAGTCGCCATCATCATTCACTTTGCTGGAAAAGAATGGCTAGAAAAATTATTACCACCCGTTGTCATTGGACCTATGATTATGATTATTGGATTAGGACTAGCACCATCTGCTATCAGTCAAATTGGTCTTGCGGATGGTAGTGCCTTAGAATGGAAAGTTATCTTAGTAGCCTTTGTATCCTTTATCACAACGGCTATTGTAATGACCAAAGCCAAAGGATTCTTCAAAATCATACCATTTTTAATTGGTATTATAACAGGCTATATCGTAGCTGTTTGTCTAGGAATGATTGATTTCAAACCAGTAGCTGAAGCAAGTTGGTTTAGTCTTCCAAAGTTTAAAATAGTATTTAAAGATTATTCTCTAAACTTCACCGCTTTACTAACCATTGCCCCAATTGCATTAGTTACCTTATGTGAACATATTGGAGATCATACTTCCCTAAGTAATATTATTGGAAGAGATTTAATCAAAGATCCAGGTTTAGATAAAACTCTATTAGGAGATGGACTTGCAACCTTTGCAGCCGGACTATTAGGAGGACCAGCTAATACAACTTATGGAGAAAATACTTCCGTTGTAGGAATGACCAAAGTAGCCAGTGTTAAAGTAATTGGCCTAGCCGCAATCATTGCCATTATAATTGGATTTTTAGGAAAATTCACCGCTTTAGTTTCTACCATTCCCAATGCCGTATTAGGCGGAGTATCTCTATTATTATATGGATTCATCGCTGTAAATGGATTAAAAGTATTAATCAAGAATCAAGTGGATTTTGATGATTCTAAAAATATTATTGTAGCTTCTTCCATGTTAGTGTTAGGATTAGGAGGAGCAGCAGTTGCCATCGTAAGTGGAGATTTATCTCTAACAATCTCAGGTATGTCTCTAGCTGCTATCTTTGGAATCTTATTAAATTCCATCTTACCAGGAGAAAAGAAACCAATTGCCACTTTAGTAGAAGATGCTCGTGCAGTTAAAACCGATATGAATAAACTAAAAAGAGATATTAAAGACGAGTTAACCGTAGAATTAAAAGAAGATATATTAAAAACCATTCGGGAAGAAATGAATAAAACAAACAAGAAGAAAAAGTAGGAGGACAATATGAAAGCAATAGAATTAAAACATCCCTTAATAGAACATAAATTATCCATATTAAGAGACAAACATACAGGAACAAAAGAGTTTCGTGAATTAATCAGTGAAATAGCCATGTTTTTATGCTACGAGGCTATGAAAGAAGTGGAATTAAAAAATGTAACCATAGAAACACCGATTGAGAAAATGAAAACTGGCCAATTAGAAGAAGATCGATATGCTTTTGTCCCAATTCTAAGAGCAGGAATGGGAATGCTAGATGGAGTTATTAAAGTAGTACCAAATGCCAAAATTGGGCATATTGGAATGTATCGAAATGAAACAACCTTTGAACCTGTAAATTACTTTTTTAAAGTACCAAAAGGAATTGAAAATAGAGAAGTATTTTTACTAGATCCAATGCTTGCTACCGGAGGAAGTGCCATTGATGCCATTGATTTATTAAAAGAAAAAGGAGTAAAGAAAATAAACTTCTTATGTATCATTGCTGCTCCAGAAGGATTGAAAGCTGTAGAAGAAAAGCATCCGGATGTAAAAATAGTCTGTGCCCATATTGACCGTGAATTAAATGAAAACAAATATATTTGCCCTGGATTAGGAGATGCTGGAGATAGAATATTTGGAACAAAATAAAAGAGGGAAACCTCTTTTTTTGTAGAACAAAGAATGATAAAATAAAGACGAGGTGAATTCTATGAAAAAGAAATGGTTAATTATAATTCCTATTTTATTAGTATTACTTACAATAGGCTTTTTTGTAGGAAAAAAACTATATTGGGATTACCGCATTAAACACGCAATTATTCATGTAGAACTTCGAACCAATACATTAGAAATATATGAACCAAATAGTCGGATTGATTACTTGATTTCTGAAATCAATGGAAAGCTAACAACTCATCCAAAAGTAGATACAACGAAATTAGGAAAACAAGAAATAACATTTGAATATATCAATGAAGAAAATCTTCCTCTAAAATACACCGTTGAAGTAGAAGTGGTTGATACCACCTCGCCCTTTATCTTTCAAGGAAAGACAAAGACCATTACAGAAGGATACGACAGTGATTTAGCCAAAGATTTATTCTGTGGAGACAATTATGATCCAAATCCAGTATGTACAATTGAAGGAGATTACGATGTTAATACTCCAGGTACTTATAACGTAGTGTTTACTGGAACAGATTCATCAGGGAATCAGTCTTCCAATGCTTTTACATTAATCGTTAGAAGAAAAACAAATTCTTCTTCCAATGGTGGAGGAAGTGGAGAATATACCGACTTCCAAGAAGTAAGACAAAAATATCAAGAAGAAAATGCTCATTTTGGAATTGATGTATCTCATTGGCAAGGAGATATAAATTTTCAAAAAGTAAAAGAAGCAGGAGTAGAATTTGCCTATATACGAGTTGGACGTGGAGATGGAATAGGGAAAGAATATGTAGAAGATAAAAAATTTCTTCAAAACATCCAAGGATTTAACGAAGTGGGAATTCCGGTAGG
>AUXO012487959.1_pt1 | contig 10152 bp, 8 predicted proteins | sample 768731 | NCBI WGS metagenome assembly AUXO01 (sample SAMN02715735, study PRJNA202380) | gut metagenome | biome: sheep rumen | host: Ovis aries | place: New Zealand: Palmerston North | reverse complement strand
CCGAGGTGATTCGAACACCCGACCTTCCGCTTAGGAGGCGGACGCTCTATCCAGCTGAGCTACGGATACAAACAAAGGTATTCTATATGACAACTTAAACTAATGTCAAGTATAAAAAAGTTTTTTATTTTTTTAGTTAACGTAATTTATCAACATTTTGTTATTAATTTGTTGATAAATGTATTAATTGATGTTAATAAACCATTTTTTTATCAACTTTATATCTAATTTAGACGTTAAAACAAATGATTACAAAAAAGTACTTTTAATTAACAAAAAAAGTCATTTTATTTACATAATACAAGCCATCAGAACCCTTTATAAACCTTGTTAAATTTGCCTTTTTGGTGTATTATATAGCGTAGACAATTATCGTTCAAAGGACATTTAAAATGAAGGAAGAAATAAGAAAAAACTGGGACAAAATCCTGAATATAATTGAGACTGAATGTGATGTTCCACATATAATAATCACTACATGGATAGGTTCACTTGAAATATATGACATCAAGGATAAGACTATATTCTTCTATGTAGATGAAAAAAGAGGCAAGCACGGAGTAGAATATCTTCTTAAGAAAGGTTATGACCTTTATCTTTTATCAGCTATAAGGCAGGTTCTTAATGATTCTGAAATTGATCTTGCTATAGATGAAAAATCCAGTTATCTAAAGAATGAAGATAAGTCCTATAATTCATCAGATGAAAATGATGCTTATATTTCTGCTGTCAAGAAAAGTAATCTTAATGAATACTATACATTTGAAAACTTTGTTCCCGGTGAAAGTAATAAGCATGCTCTTGCAACATGTCTTGCTATAGCAGATATGCCAAGTCAGGATAATTACAATCCTCTTTTCTTATATGGTGGATCCGGACTTGGAAAGACTCATCTTATCCAGTCCATAGCTCATTATATCATTCAGCATGATCCTTCTAAAAATGTACTCTATGTTACATCTGAAAAGTTTACGAACGAGATTATTACAGCTATTCAGAACAATAATACAGATGAATTCAGGGCAAAATACAGAGAAGTCGATGTTCTTATAATAGACGATATTCAGGAAATAATCGGACGTGAAAGAACACAGATTGAGTTTTTCAATACATTTAATTATCTGTACGAAGAAAAGAAACAGATTATCCTTTCTTCGGATAGACCACCAAAGGAATTCACTTCTCTTGATGAAAGACTCAGATCCAGGTTTGAATGGGGTGTTCCTATTGATATTCATGAGCCTGATTATGAAACCAGAATGGCTATTCTTCACAAGAAGGCTGAAAATAAGAAACTTACCAACATTCCTGAAGAAGTATTCACATACATTGCTGAAAACATAGTATCAAATGTCAGAGAACTTGAAGGAGCTCTTAACAAGATAAGTATATTTGCAAATCTTACAGGAGAAAGCATTACAGTAGATCTTGCAAAAGACACACTTAAGGATCTTATTTCAAAAGATGTGAATGTAGCAGTTACTCCGGAGCTTATTCTCAAGGTTGTCTCTGAACATACAGAAATATCAGAAAATGACATTAAATCAAAAAAGAAGAATGCAGATATAGCACTTGCCAGACAGATTGTAATGTATCTGTGCCGTACATATACGGATAAAAGCCTTCATGCTATTGGTGAGATAGTCGGAGGTAAGAATCATGCAACTGTTATCAGTGGTGTTAACAAAGTGTTGGAAAAAATGAATGTTGATTCTTCCTTTAAGGCAAATATTGAAGTTATGGTCAAGAAAATCAATCCAACCGAAAATTAAGCCTTTAGATTTTCAACAGGCTATTTAACTAAATGTTATAAAATTCATTTAAAATCAACAAATTATTAAATATAAAAAAATAAGCATTTAAGCCAAATATGCCACTTTTCAACAAAACAACAGCACTTATTATTACTCTTACTACTTAATATATTTATTAATACTTTAAGCCGCGGGCGAACATAAGGGAGATTATTTATGATTATCAAATGTAAAAAAGAAAGTCTTGTTTCAGGACTTGGTATTGTATCTAAGGCAGTATCATCAAAAACAACATACCCTATACTTCAATGCGTACTTATCGAAGCGAAGAATGGGAAGATTAAATTCACATCCAACAATACAGATCTTGGTATAGAGACATTCATCGAAGGTACTGTTATAGAAGACGGAGTAAGTGCTATAGAAGCCAAGCTCTTCACCGACATTGTAAGAAAGCTTCCTGATGACATTATTACTGTTGATACTTCTGACGATATAAGAGCAGTCATAACATGTCAGAAAACCAAATACACAATTGCGTATAAATCAGGAAATGACTTTATAAATATTCCTCCTGTAACAACAGATAAGAGCATTACTATTTCACAGTATACTCTGCGTGAAATTATAAGACAGACTATTTTTTCAATATCGGATAATGAAAATAATCCAATAATGACAGGTGAGTATTTTGAAGTCAGCGGAGATAAGCTTACTGTAGTTTCCATCGATGGAAAGAGAATTTCGGTAAGAAATGTAGAGCTTTCGGAGAATAAAGACAGTGTATCCGTAATCATTCCGGGTAAATCACTCAATGAGCTTGTTAAGATCATTAACGGCGGTGTTGATGATAAGGTTAATATTTACTTTGAAAAATCATATGTAATGTTTGAATTTGGCAATACAAAGGTTACATCAAGACTTATTGAAGGTGAGTATTACAAGATAACAAGATTCATGTCACTTGATCACAGTATGATCGTTACTGTTGATAAGAGAGAACTCATAGATGCAATAGACAGAACAACACTTCTTATTCAGGAGACAGATAAGAAGCCTATAATAGTAAGTGTCAAAGATGATAACAATATGTATCTTCGTGTTGATACAAATATGGGTTCATTTAATGAAAACCTTGAAGTTGAAAAAGAAGGAGGAGAGATAATAATAGGATTCAATCCAAAATTCCTCCTTGATGCACTTCGTGTTATAGATGATGACAGGGTTAAGATTTATATGAGTGATTCCAAAAATCCATGCATTATTAAAGATGATGAAGGCAGCTTCACATATGTAATACTTCCTATCAACATCAACACTGCTGCTTATTAATTATAAATAATAATCCATAAAGTTACAGAAATTATCAGTATAAAACGGAAATCATAATGAAAAGCATAAAAATAAAAGATGAATATATAAAGCTTGGACAGGCTATGAAGCTTGCCGGGCTGGTTGGTTCGGGAATAGAAGCAAAGATTCTTATTCAGGAAGGAAATGTTCTTGTCAATGGAGAAGTTGATACGAGAAGAGGAAGAAAGCTGTATCCCGGAGATGAATTTTCATATAATGGAGAAAGTGTTACTGTCGAATAATGTTTATAAGTAGATTAGCACTTCGTAATTACAGAAACTATGATACTGCTGAAATAGAATTTGATAAAGGCGTCAATATTCTTTATGGCGATAACGCCCAGGGTAAAACCAATATACTTGAAGCTCTTTACCTGGCATGCACCACTAAATCCCATCGTGGTTCCAGAGATAAGGATATAATTAAATTTAATGAAGATGAGGCACATATAAGGCTTACTGCAACAAGAAAAGAAGTTGAGAGCCGTATAGATATGCATCTTCGTAAAAACGGAAATAAGGGAGTTGCCATCGATGGTATACCGATCAGGAAGGTTGCAGAGCTTTTTGGTAAGGTAAATATTATTTTCTTCTCACCTGAGGATCTTTCAATTGTAAAGGATGGTCCAAATGAAAGAAGAAAGTTTATGGATACATCACTTTGTCAATTAAGCAGAGTCTATTACAGTAATCTAGGTAATTACAATAAGATAATTACTCAAAGAAACAATCTTTTAAAAAGTATATATTTCGATAAAAGTCTGATTGATACTCTCGATATATGGGATGATCAATTGGTTTCTTATGGCGAAAAAGTAATTAGAGAAAGACGTAATTTTATAAAAATGATGAATGATATCATAGCAGATATACATTCAGAGCTTACGGATGATAAAGAAAAGATAGAACTTAGATATGAGACATCTGTTCTTGAGTATGAATTTGCAAAAGACCTTAAGAAAAAGAGAGATATGGACTTAAAGTACCAAAGTACGCAGATTGGTCCTCACAGAGACGATATAGGTATTTTTGTAAATGGCAGGGACGTGAGAATATACGGTTCTCAGGGTCAGCAGAGAACAGCAGCGCTTTCTCTTAAATTATCAGAAATTGAATTTGTAAAAAGACTTACAAATGAAACGCCGGTGCTTCTTCTTGATGATGTTATGTCAGAGCTTGACAGTAAGAGAAGAGATGCACTTTTAAAGAAAGTAAATGAAGTTCAATGCATTATTACCTGTACAGGTTATGATGATTTTATAAAAGAACGAATAAGTATAGATAAGATTTACAAAGTCACAAATGGAGTAATTGAAGAGACTTTATAGTTCTTTCAAAGATAGGAACAGGAGAATAGAAATGGCAGAAAAAGAAAATTACGGAGCAGACCAAATTCAGATTCTTGAAGGTCTTGAGGCCGTAAGGAAGAGACCGGGAATGTATATCGGAAGTACTTCCAGCAGAGGACTTCACCATCTGGTTTATGAAATTGTTGATAATTCTGTAGATGAAGCACTTGCAGGATACTGCAGTGAAATACAGGTTTTTATCAATAAGGATAATTCAATTACTGTTATTGATGATGGGCGAGGTATACCTGTAGATATTCAGGAAAAGGCCCAGAGACCTGCAGTTGAAGTTGTATTTACGGTACTTCATGCCGGCGGTAAATTCGGCGGCGGGGGATATAAGGTTTCCGGCGGACTTCACGGTGTTGGTTCATCTGTAGTTAATGCATTATCAAACTGGCTTGAAGTTGAGGTATCAAGAAACGGCCATATTTATAAGCAGCGCTATGAGAAGGGTGAGATTATGTATGACCTTAAGATAGTTGGTGATACAGATAAAACCGGAACCAAGGTTACTTTCCTTCCTGATGATACTATTTTTGATGATGTTATATATGATTACGATACTCTTAAAGTAAGACTCAGGGAAACAGCTTTTCTTACCAAGAATCTTAAGATTACACTTACAGACCTCAGAACTGAAGAAGGAGAAGAGCCTGTCACAAATACATTTCACTATGAAGGCGGAATCAAAGAATTCGTGTCTTATATAAACAAGAATAAGACTCCTCTTTATGATACTGTCATTTATACTGAAGGTGAAAGAAACGGAATATATGTTGAAGTAGCTTTGCAGCATAATGATTCCTACAATGAGGCAGTTTACAGCTTTGTAAATAATATAATCACTCCTGAAGGAGGAATGCATCTTACAGGTTTCAGAAGTGCCATAACAAAGGTATTTAATGACTATGCAAGACAGTCCGGTGCACTTAAGGAAAAAGATGATAATCTTTCGGGTGAAGATCTTCGTGAGGGTCTTACAGCAATAATAAGTGTTAAGATTGAAGAACCTCAGTTTGAGGGGCAGACCAAGCAGAAGCTTGGTAATGCGGAAGCTCGTACAGCTGTAGAGGGTGTTATGACAGAGCAGCTAACATATTTTCTTGAGCAGAATCCAAGAGTTGCCAAGGCAATTGTTGAAAAGGCGCTCCTCGCACAGAGAGCCCGTATTGCAGCAAGAAAGGCAAGGGATGTTACCAGAAAGTCCACCCTTTCAGAATCAATGACTCTTCCGGGAAAACTGGCTGACTGTTCAGACAAGAATCCTAAGAATTGTGAGATATATATTGTTGAGGGAGATTCCGCCGGCGGTTCTGCCAAGACGGCAAGAAACAGGGCTACTCAGGCTATACTTCCTCTTCGTGGAAAGATTCTTAATGTTGAGAAGGCGAGAATCGATCATATACTTGAGAATGCTGAAATCAAGGCTATGATAACTGCTTTCGGTACAGGTATTCATGAAGGCTTCGACATCGAGAAACTTCGTTATGACAAGATAATCATAATGACTGATGCCGATGTTGACGGTGCACATATAGCAACTCTTTTACTGACATTTTTCTACAGATTCATGCCGGATCTTATCAGAAAAGGACATGTTTATCTTGCTCAGCCACCGCTTTACAGACTGGAGAAGAATAAAAAGATCTGGTATGCATACAGTGATGAAGAGCTGGCAAACATTATAGATGAAGTAGGACGTGACCAGAATAATAAGGTTCAGCGTTACAAAGGACTTGGTGAGATGGATGCCGAGCAGCTCTGGGATACAACCATGGATCCGGAGAAGAGGATACTGCTCAGAGTTTCAATGGATGGTGAAGATGAGTCGGAAGTAGACTTAACTTTCAATGTTCTTATGGGTGATAAGGTTGAACCAAGAAAGAAGTTCATTGAAGAGAATGCTAAGTTTGTAAAGAATCTCGATGTGTAATTATTAGATTTTTGTGACAGGAATCTGTAATTTGAATTATTTCAAAGGTAGATTATAATGGATGACGATAAGATTTTTGACAAAATAAATGAAGTTGACCTGAAGAAGACCATGGAAAACTCTTATATCGATTATGCGATGAGCGTTATCGTTGCACGTGCTCTTCCGGATGTAAGAGATGGTCTTAAACCAGTTCAGAGAAGAATACTCTATTCCATGATAGAGCTGAATAACGGTCCTGACAAGCCACACAGAAAATGTGCCCGTATAGTCGGTGATACAATGGGTAAGTATCATCCACACGGTGACAGTTCTATCTATGAGGCTCTTGTTAAGCTTGCCCAGGAATGGAACACCAGGTACCCGCTTGTGGATGGTCATGGAAACTTTGGTTCCGTGGATGGTGACGGTGCAGCCGCAATGCGATATACAGAAGCAAGGCTCACTAAAATTTCCATGGAAATGCTTGCAGATATAGGCAAGAATACGGTTGATTTTGTTCCTAACTTTGATGAAACGGAAAAGGAACCGACAGTTCTTCCTGCAAGATATCCAAACCTGCTTGTAAACGGAACAAGCGGTATCGCTGTTGGTATGGCTACCAATATTCCTCCTCATAATCTTCGTGAGGTTATTCAGGCTGTAGTAAAGATTATAGATAACCGTATAGATGAGGACAGGGATACAGATATAGAGGAAGTTATGGATATAGTTAAAGGTCCTGACTTTCCTACCGGTGCTGAAATACTCGGAAGAAGAGGAATTAATGAGGCTTACAGAACAGGACGTGGCAAGATAAAGGTAAGAGCCATATCTGAAATCGAACCTATGCAGGGCGGAAAGCAGAGAATAGTAGTTACAGAGCTTCCTTACATGGTTAATAAAGCTCTTCTTATCTCTAAAATTGCCGATCTTGTTAAGAATAAAAGAGTTGATGGAATAACAGATCTTCGTGATGAGTCATCAAGAGAGGGAATGAGAATTGTTATAGAACTCCGTAAAGATGCAAATCCGAGTGTTATTCTTAACAATCTTTATAAGCATACACAGCTTCAGGATACATTTGGCGTAAATATGCTTGCACTTGTGAATAATGAACCTAAGGTACTGAACCTTCTTGATATGCTTAAATTCTATATCAAGCATCAGGAAGAGGTTGTCACAAGAAGAACCAAATTCGATCTTAATAAGGCAGAGGAGAGAGCCCACATATTGGAAGGTCTCCTCATAGCCATCGATAATATTGATGAAGTAATTAAGATTATCAGAGGCGCTGCAAATGTAGCGGAAGCCAAAGCAACTCTCATAGATAGATTTACTCTTACAGAAGTACAGGCACAGGCAATAGTCGATATGAGACTTCGTGCTCTGACAGGTCTGGAAAGAGAAAAGCTTATGGCCGAGTATGAAGAGCTTAAGAAGAAGATTGCAGAATTAAAAGCCATACTTGCCGATGAAAAGCTTCTTCTTGGTGTAATAAAAGAAGAGATAATGATCACTGCAGATAAGTATGGTGATGACAGAAGAACTTCCCTTGGTGAAGATGTTGATGACATGACAGATGAAGATCTTATCAAGGATGAAAGTACTGTTATAACAATGACTCATCTCGGTTACATTAAGAGAATGACTGTGGATAATTTCCATGCTCAGAACAGAGGTGGAAAGGGTATCAAGGGTATGCAGACGATAGAGGATGACTTTATCGAAGATATACTCATGACTACCACAATGCACAGAATTATATTCTTTACATCGAGGGGACGTGCATTTTCTATCAAAGGCTACAGGATTCCGGAAGCCAGCCGCACGGCAAGAGGCGTTGCTGTAATTAATCTCATACCGCTTGAAGGTGATGAGAAGGTTACAGCTATGATAGCCATAAAAGAATTCAATCCTGATAAGTACTTCATAATGGTAACAAAGAAGGGTATTATCAAGAAGATTCCTGAAAATGCATTTGCCAATATCAGAAAGAACGGTCTTATAGCAATCGGACTCAGAGACGATGATGAGCTTATAGAAGTTAAGACTACGGATAATACAAGAACCATTTATATGGTTACGAAGAAAGGTATGTGTATCGCATTCAAGGATACTGAGATAAGAAGCATGGGAAGAAGCGCTATGGGCGTTCGCGGTATGAGGCTCAGAAATGGCGATGAAGTTATCGGAATGCAGCTTTCAACCCAGGGCAAAACACTTCTTGCAGTTACCGAAAAGGGAATGGGTAAGAGAACAAATCTTAGTGAATTTACTGTTCATAAGAGAGGTGGTCTCGGTGTTAAATGCTACAAGATTACCGATAAGACAGGCGATATAGTAGGTGTTAAGGCTGTAAATGATGATCATGAGATAATGCTTATCACAAATCAGGGTATAATCATCAGACTTCGCTGTGACGAGATTTCTATCATAGGCAGGGCGGCATCCGGCGTTAAGCTTATGAAGATAGATAAAGACAGTGATATCAAAGTTGCCGGTATAGCAAAGGTAAGAGATCTTCTTCCGGAAGAACTTGAGGCTATAAGAAGAGAAGAAGAATCAAATAAAGAAGTCAATAGTGATCAAGTTGAGGATTCAGAAGCATAAGTAAAAATTTCGCATGAGGGGAAAATTGTATGAAAGAGTTTTTCGATACAATGGAAAGCTGGTCAAATACTGCGGGGCTCGAGGCACAGCTAAAGAGCCTTGCGGAATTTCTTGTTGTTCTTATCTTAATTGCAGCTGTGTTCTATATCTGGGTAAAGCTTAGAAACTATCTGGTTCACAGAAAAGATAAGGACAGAAAAAACAGAGATTTTCTGGATTAGTAGGAGACTGGTGATGAGAGAAGTATACAGTGAAGATATTATTAATGCGGTAAAGGATATTTGTATAAAAGCAAACTTATATCTTGCACCTGATATGGAAGAAAAGATAAATACTGCCGAGAGCACTGAAAAAAGTGCTCTTGGCAGTATGGTTTTAGGACAGCTGATCGAGAATCTTAAGATTGCAAAAGAGGATCAGATACCGATCTGTCAGGATACGGGAATGGCAGTCTTTTTCGTGGAAATAGGGCAGGATGTTCATGTAAACGGCAGTCTGACCGAGGCTATTAATGAAGGAGTAAGACGCGGATATACAGAGGGCTTTCTCAGAAAATCTGTTGTAAATGACCCGCTTATCAGGGTAAATACGAAAGACAATACTCCGGCCATAATTCACTACAATGTTGTTCCGGGAGACAGTTTAAAGATAACCATAGCTCCGAAAGGATTCGGAAGTGAAAATATGAGCCGACTTATAATGCTTAAGCCTGCAGACGGTGTGGAAGGCGTAAAAAAGGCTGTTATAGATACAGTAAAAGCAGCCGGACCAAATGCATGTCCTCCGTTTGTAGTAGGTGTAGGAATTGGCGGAGATTTTGAACTTGTCGCACTTCTGGCAAAGAAGGCGCTTACAAGAAGTGCCGATTTACATTCAGAGCTTCCTCACATAAAGAAGCTTGAAGAGGAACTTCTTTCCGAGATTAATTCACTCGGAATAGGACCGGCAGGTCTGGGAGGTTCCGTTACTGCACTAGCAGTAAATATAGAAACTTATCCTACACATATTGCGGGACTGCCCGTTGCAATAAATATGTGTTGTCATGTAAACCGCCACGCAACTGCCGTTTTATAGGCAGGATTCCCGAAGGGAATCATGTCCGAGCGAAGCGAGGATGCGTTACGCGAAGCGGAACATAGACCTGCGAAGCAGGGCTATCATATGTGCAT
>AUXO011552773.1_pt1 | contig 10153 bp, 10 predicted proteins | sample 768731 | NCBI WGS metagenome assembly AUXO01 (sample SAMN02715735, study PRJNA202380) | gut metagenome | biome: sheep rumen | host: Ovis aries | place: New Zealand: Palmerston North | reverse complement strand
CCAAAAACAACTGGCCGTACAATATTGGGTTCGCTCATGTATCCATTATTTGTTAGCCTTACTGGACCACTAGCTATTAGTTTATATAAATATACTACTTTTGGTGAATTAATTGTTATTGTATTAATAAGCGGCTTTATATATGGTTTCTTTAACGGAATAATATACCGCATGGATTATTCTACTGGGGGTATGGATACCTTAATACAAATAATAAATAAATATTTCAAAATATCTACTGGTACAGCATCTCTAATAGTCAATATAATAATCATTATTTCTGGAGCCTTCTTATTTGGAGTAGAAAAAGCAGTATATGGCATAATAATTATTATAATGAATACTACCTTAATTAATAAAATTCAATTAGGTATATCTAATTCTAAGATGTTTTATATAACTACTCATAAAACGGAAGATATCAAAGAATTCTTGGAAGAAATGAAAGCTGGATATACCTTTATGAAGATAGCAGGTGGTCATTCAAATAAAACTAACGATATGATAATGTGTGTGGTTCCAACAACATCATATTACATGTTTAGAAAATCTATTATGAGTATTGATCCTCAGGCATTTATTATAATAAATGACTGTTATGAAGTATACGGTGGACAAATAAAAGAAAGATTCCCATTTATTTAATGGGAATTTTTTGGTATAATAAAAGATACTAAGGTGGTGTAATATGAAATTTATTGAAATAAAGCATTGTTACAAACTTTACAAAGATGGAAATGCCGCAATCTCTGATTTATCATTGTATATAGATAAAGGAGAATTTGTTTTTATAACAGGTGAAACAGCATGTGGTAAATCGACTTTAGTAAAGATGTTATATAGAGAAGAAAAGCCAACAAAAGGTACGGTAATTGTTGGAGGAATAAATGTAGCTAAAGTACCTAATAGCAAAGTTTATAAGTTAAGAAGAAAACTTGGAATAGTATTTCAAGACTTTAAACTATTACCAAAATTAAATGTATATGAAAATATAGCATACCCTCTTGCAATGGCTGGTTTAGCTAATTCTACTATTAGAAGAAAAGTAAGAACTGCTATAGAAAGAGTTGGTCTTAAAGGTAAAGAAAAAAGCTTCCCTAAAAATCTTTCAGGAGGGGAACAACAAAGAGTATGTATTGCTCGTGCCATTATAAATGAACCTAAGCTTTTAATATGTGACGAGCCAACAGGAAATTTAGACCCAAAAACTTCTAAAGAAATAGTTAAAGTAATAAATAAAATAAATAAAGAAATGAAAACAACAGTAGTGATGGTTACTCATGATAAAGAAATTGTTAATTCAATGCGTAAAAGAGTAGTAACACTTTCCAATGGTGTGATTGTTGATGATACACAGAAAGGAAGTTATGTAGCTGATGAAATTGATTAGAATATTTTTTAGAAATTTTGTTAATGCTTTTAAAAGCATCTTTCGTAATTTTTCACTTAGCTCTGCTTCACTGCTATGTACTACTATTACATTATTTATAGTGGCGATAGGAATAATAGTAGCAGAGAATATAAGTGGTTTTACTAAAGATTTATCTAAATCATTATCAATTGTAGTATTTGTAGATTCTAGCTCTACTGATGCTGAAATAGAAAACGTAAAAAGTAGCCTTGAAACTATGAATAATATTAAGAAAGATGAAATTATCTATAAGGATAGAAAAAGTGTTAAAGATGAAATGTTAGATAAATCAAAGAAAGGATCAACAATTCATACAATTATTAGTACTTGGGATGATAATGAAAACCCTTTACAACCAGAATTTATTGTGTATGTAGAAAATCCTGATAATCTAGTAAAAACTGCAGATGACATATCTAAAATAGCTAAAGTATCTAGCGTTAAATATGCTCAAGAGGTTCATAAAAAAATGCTTCCTTTAGTAAGTATAGTTCATCAAATATCTATTATGATTATTATTGGGCTTATCGTAGTTACGATATTCTTGATAGGTAATACTATAAAACTTACAATTTATGCTCGTAGCGAAGAGATAGAAATAATGCGTTTAGTAGGAACTAGCAATAGTGTAATACGTTTACCATTTGTAATAGAAGGTACTATATTAGGAATATTAGGATCATTAATACCTATAGCTATAACTATTTGGGGATATACATTATGTTATGATAAATTAGGAGGCATGTTCTTCTCTTCAGTTATAACTATGATTAATCCTATGCCATTCACACTATATATATCTGCGTTATTATTAGGAATTGGAGCAGTTGTTGGTATGCTTGGAAGTTATTCAGCTGTTAGGAGGTACCTAAAAGTTTAATGAAAAGTAAAATAGTTAGAATACTCCTAAGTATATGGCTGATTGCTTTTACAATATTACCAATAAGTATTACTAAAGCTGCAAATAAAACTTTAGGAGATTATAAAAAAGAAGTGGCTGAACTAGAAGCTAAAGCAAATCGTAACAAAAGATTGTCTTTAGAAGCTCAAAATAATATCAATAATAAAAGACAAGCTATAGTATCTGCTAATAATACGATTGAAGCTAATGAGAAAAAAGTTGAAGAATCAAAAATAAAGGTAACAGAAAGTGAAGATGCTATTAAAGAAAAAACAGAACAATTAAAAACAACAATAAGTAATTATCAATATTCTGGTACTTCAACAGAATCAATTTACCTAGATTTCTTGTTTGATTCAGAATCAATATCAGATATGATAGAAAGAGAAGCTATTATTGAAAGAATAGTAGCATATACAGACGAACAATTAAAAAGTTTGGAAAAATTAATAGTTGATAATCAAAATCTTCAAGTTCAATTAGCTGAAGATAATGTTAATCTAGAAAATTCTATTGAAGCAAACGAAAAAGAAATAGATAAGTTAGAAGCTTATATGTCGTCTCTTGCAACAATAGGTATGGACTATGACGAGGAATTAAAAGCTTTAAAAAACCAAGTAACTTTATATGAAAAAGCTGGTTGTAAAAATGAGGACTCTATTGATGACTGTTATTACAACAGAGGAAGTGGGTCATCATCTTCATTCTCAAGACCTCTTAATTCTGGTAAAGTAACTCAAGCATGGGGCCATAATGGCCATGCTGGAATGGATTTAGGTGGTAATGTACCAGGTACTCCTGTATATGCACCTGCTAATGGTACAATAGCACATACTGCATATCATCAAAGTTGTGGTGGAAATATTGTTTATATTCATCATCAAGTAGCAGGAAAAGCCTATACTTCTGAATTTGGACATTTAAGAAGTTATATAGTTTCTCCTGGTCAAAGAGTAAGTAAAGGACAGATTATAGGTTATGTTGGCGGAGATTCATCAACATGGTATTACGATAAGTGTACATCAGGTACCCATTTACATTATTCAATTGCTTATGGTTATTATTTAGGTGCTGGTGCTAATGGCTATAAGAGTTGGTCAACATTTAGATCAAATACTAGAGCTACAGCCGACTCTTCAATAACAGGTATAAAAAATGTCTATGGAACTAGATGGACATCAAGATAAAAGGAACACAAGTTCCTTTTTTAGTTTAATAAAATGTGCTATCATATTCGAAGAGGAGGATTACTATGAAAAAAATAGTTATATTTGGTGGTGGTAGTGGATTATCACAATTATTAAAAGGTTTAATAGAATTTCCGATGGAAATTACAGCTGTAGTAAGTATGTCAGATAATGGAGCTAGTACAGGAAGATTAAGAGAAGAGTTTTCTATTCCAGCAGTAGGTGATATAACAAAAGTATTAATGGCAATGTCTACTACTTCTAAGGGTGTAAAAGAATTATTTAATTATCGCTTTGCCAAAGATAGTAGTATTGGTAATCATTCAATAAAAAATTTAATCATGACTGCCTTATTAGATCAACATAAAGATTTTGCTCATTCTCTTCCTATTCTCTGTGATTTACTAGATGTTAAAGGTAAAATACTTCCTTTAACTGAAGATAATGCAGACTTAGTAGGTATAACAAAAAAAGGTGATAGAATAGTTGGAGAAGCGGAAATAACCGAATCTAAAGCTAAAATAGTAGATTTAGAATATGATAAACCTATTAAAGTTTATCCTAAAGTATTGGAAGAAATAAAAAAGGCTGATTTAATAGTATTTAGTTCAGGGTCATTATTAACAAGTATTTTACCTAACATAATTGTACCGGAGATAATAGAAGCAATTAATAAATCAAAAGCAAAAAAGATGTATATTTGTAATATGTTAACTCAACCTGGCGAAACAGATAATTTTAAAGTTAGTGATCATATAAAAGTATTAGAAAAATATTTAGGTGCAAATTCTATCGATGTTGTAATTGCTAACGATGAAAAAATACCTAAAAGAGCTTCCTTATTTGCTAAATCAGAAGGTAAGGACGTAGTAGATATTGATGAAAGAAAACTTAAACAAATGGGAGTAAAAGTAATATCTGAAAAATTATTTAAAACAGAAGAAGGTTATGTAAGGCACAATGCCTTAAAAACAGCTTATTTAATATTTTCTTACTTAATGGAAGGAGAATAAAATGAGCTTCACTACAAGTGTAAAAGAAGAAATAACAAGAAAAGATATCAATAAAATAGAAGCTTTAAATGAGTTATCTTCCTTTATAAGATTTACAGGTCAGATAAAAAAAGATAAAATCACTCTTACAATGGAAAATGCTTCAGTTGCAAGAAGAATATATAAAGATATAAAAAACAACTTTGGCATTTACATAAAAATAATTATCAGAATTCAGAAAAGATTTAGGGTAAAACAAATATATATTTTAGAATTTACAGAAAAAATAGATACTATATTAGAAGCCTTAAATATTAAACATAACGGTAAAGTGATTCTTCCTAGTGAAGATTTATTAGATACTGCCGAAGAAAAAATATCTTATCTAAGAGGAGCTTTTTTGGCTACAGGAAGTATAAACGATCCAGCGACTAGCGGATATCATTTGGAGTTTTCTTCCAACTTAAAAAAAGATGGCTTATACATATCGAATTTACTTAAAGACTTTAATATAATATCTAAAGTAATTAAAAGAAATAATAAGTATATGACTTATATTAAGTCCTCGGAAATGATAAGTGATATTATCAAAATGTTTGGAGCAACTAATTCCTTATTCTATTTTGAAGATATTAGAATATATCGAGATCATAAGAATATGGTTAATCGTTTAAATAATTGTGAATTATCTAATCAAGAAAAAATATTAAAGACTGGTTTAAAACAATTAGAAGATATAAACTATCTAAAAGAACATGATTTACTAGGTTTATTAGATGATAGTACAAGAGAGGCAATACGTTATAGAGAATACTATCCCGAAAGTTCCTTAACGGAATTGGCAGAAATAATATCCAAAGAAACAGGTCATAATATAGGTAAGTCAGGAGTAAACCATTATTTCATTAAAGTAAAAAAATTAGTAGAAAAACATCAAAAAAACAATAAATAAAAAATATAGACGTATAATTTAATGAACTTAACTCTAAAAGTTAAACAGTTCATAAACGTCTATATTTTTATTTGAAATAAATATATTATTAAATGTTCCAAGTATTACCGCAATTCTGACATACAGCAACTTTTTTTTGAATATTTTTAATTTGCTTTCTTCTTCCTACAAAAATTGCAAAGAGTAAAGCAGGAATGGTTAGAAAAATCCACTTTACTGGTATCCACCACCAACCAATACAAATCCACCATAAAATTCCATGATGTTTTGTTACTAGTTTTTGTTCGTTAACAACTTGAATATTAACATTGTTACTGCCACATTTTTTACAAACCATATTTTATCCTCCTACAATAATAATACCATAGTAATAGTATAAATAATTTATTACTTATTTCCAGTAGGTAGTATAATTACCATCAGATTTATAAACATTATCCATTAGTATTATATATTTATAAATACTATTATATACTAAGTCAGAACGTCTAACAGTTGTTACAACTACTCCTTTTGTAGTATTTAATGATTCGGCTATATAATAATTATCATTATCCCAACCTACTAAGATAGCCATATGTCCATCTAAACCTATTAAGTCACCAGCTTTAACTCGTCCAGAAGCCATAAGTTCATCACTTATATACACCTTTTCCCCTAAATCAGTTAAGTCTTTATGATCGGGATCAGTACCGGCTCCAATATCTCCTATATCAAAGCCTCCATTTAGTAAGGCCCATGTAACAAAACCAGAACAATCTAATCCATTAGGATATAAGTTACCAGTTACATACATACCCCAATCAGTATAATTTTGTAAATTACATCCCCAAATAGCTGGACCAACAAATCTTGCTTTAATATCTCTAATTTTGTTTGTACTTAAATATAACCCACGATGATAATATCTACCTTCACCATCAACATATTTATAAGGTTCATAATTTTCTAATCGACCGTTTTCATAAAAATATGGAACTTCATAAGTACTTTCTAAAGTCAAGAATCTAGCAGCAGCTATTACTCCTGCTCTTGTTCCATACCCAGCTCTATCTATACGATCAAATAAAATATTATCTAACAAATCAGCTTCTTCTTCAGATAACATTTGACATGTGAAGTATTCTCTGTGAGCAGCTGCATCCATTTCCTTAATCAATTTAGTTACTACGACATTTACTTCCTTAGTCGCTTCATCTTTATTACTGATAGTAATAGTCGTTTTACCAAAATTCTTACCACTAACCAATCCCGTATCATCAACTATAGCAATATCGGGATTGCTAGATGTAAAGGAGATTTTTTTATCTATTAAATTATTAGTGTCAACATTAATTTTTTGTACCTGATTTATATACAAGTAAATATTATCTACATCTGTTTTTATAGTTTTCTTTTCCTTTACTATTTCTTTATTATTCTTATCTTTTTTAAATCCTTCCATAGTACTATCATAATTATTATATTTATCTCTTATATAAACATCATAATCGTTGTCATCGGCTATAATACTACAATAACCGTTACTAGCTTTTTCCCATTCACTATTTTCCAAATCAACAGCAACATTCTTTAACGATAATAAACACCATGTTGATTTGTCTATTTTAAGAGGTGTATTATTAATTTCTATATTGTATATCTTTTTGTCTTCAAAACGTATACTATCTGTTTTTTCTACATTAATAATAGTAGGACCAACAAAGAAATTAAAATATACAAATATAGAGATAATAGAAACCAATAAAATAGCTAATATCACAATTATTAATTTATCTTTATTATTTCTTCTTTCCATATTAATACCCCTCAATAACTATGAGGTATTATAGCATTAAAGAACCATCTTGTCTAAATCATCTCAATATAATAATTTACACGAATTAACATTTTTAATATTATTTTCTTTAAAATATACCCAAAAAAACAAAAATATAGTATAATAATTATTAGAATAAGAGGGATATGCTATGTCGATGATAACTATAAGTTTTCCTGACGATACATCTTTAGAAGTAGAAAAGGGGTTAACTCTTTACGAGATAAGTAAACGTTATCCTCATCAAGAAAGTAATATCGTTGGAGCAGAAATTAATAATGAAGTAGTACCAATGGATACCATAGTAAGCAAAAATACTAAGGTTAATTTCATTGATACAAAAAGTATTAACGGCTACAGAATCAATAAAGTTGGATTATGCTTTGTGTTAGAGGTAGCACTAAAAGAAGCTTTTGACAAAAAATATGAAGTAGAATTCAATCACTCTATTGGTAATGGTTTGCATATGTCTATCGAAGGTAAAGAAATATTTACATTGAATGATGCTAAAAAGCTAAAAAAAGAAATGAATTTAATCATTAAAAATGATGAAAGAATATATAATTTAAATGTCGAAAAGAAAGAAGCAATTAACTATTATAATAAGGTTAATGCCCGTGAAAAAGCAGAAAATATTCATAATATAACTAATAATATAGTTACTGCTTATAAATTAAGAAATTACATTAATTATTTTTATTCAGAAATGCCATATAGTACAGGTTGCTTATCTAAATATGATTTGGTCTTTTTAGGAGAAAATCAATTAGTATTACTTTTCCCAAATCCTAATACTAAATATAAAATGCCTGAATATATTCATTATAAGAATGTTATTAAATGCTTTGAAGAGAGTCAAAAATGGATTGCTTCCATCGGAGTTCCATATTTGGCAGATTTAAATAGAAAAGTATCAGAGTGTAAGATAGAAGATTTGGTAAAAGTATCAGAAACTAATTTTGATAATCAAGTATCTCATATGGTTGATGATTTTGTTAAAAGTAAAGCTAGATTTATGATGTTTGCTGGACCTTCATCTAGTGGAAAAACCACTACTACTAAGAAAGTTGCACTACAACTTAGAAGTAGAGGATTTGATACACTAGTATTAGCAGTAGACGATTTCTTTAAGGAAAGATTAGAGTCACCTAAAGATGAAAATGGTAATTATGACTTTGAATGCTTAGAAGCTTTAGATTTAAAATTATTAAACAGATGTTTAAAAGATCTTCTTGATGGTAAAAAAGTACAACTTCCAACGTTTAATTTTACCACAGGATGTAAAGAATTTGATAATCCTCCAGTAAAAATAGATGAAAAAACGATTATCTTGATGGAAGGATTGCATTGCTTAAATGATGATATGGTTCCTGATATAGATCCATCAACTAAATACAAAGTATATTTAAGTCCTTTCATACCACTTAATATAGATAAACATAATTATATATCTACTGTAGATTTAAGATTACTAAGAAGAATAGTAAGAGATAATCGTACAAGAGCTAGAGATGTTGGAAAAACGATTATGGAATGGAATAGCGTAAGAAGTGGTGAAAAGAAATACATTTATCCATTTATTAATAATATAGATTATATATTAAATACATCACTAGTCTATGAAATAGGTGTATTAAAAGTATTTGTTGAACCATTATTATATTCAGTAAAAGTAGATTCTCCTTCTTACAATGAAGCGAGAAGATTAATAAATAGTTTGAAGAATTTCTTCCCAATTCCTTCAGATTACGTAACAGAAGATTCAATATTAAGAGAATTTATAGGCAAGAGTGCTTTTAATAGTATATAGAAAAGAGGAATAAAAATGATAAAAGTAGCAATTAATGGATTTGGTCGAATAGGAAGGTTAGCATTTCGTGAAATTATAACTGGAAATGATTTTGATATTGTAGCAATAAATGATTTAACTAATGCAGAAGATTTAGCTTATTTATTAAAGTATGATACTAACCATCGTTCTTTTCATGAAGATAAAATATCTTTCGAAGACAATGAAATAATAATAAATAATAGAAAAAGAGTAAAAGTATTTAGTGAGAAAGATCCAGAAGATCTTCCTTGGCGTGATTTAAATGTAGACGTAGTACTTGAGTGTACAGGTGCTTTTACTAATAAAGAAGCCGCTGAAAAACATATTAAAGCGGGAGCTAAAAAAGTAATTATATCTGCTCCTGGAAAAGGAGATATGAAAACTATTGTCTACAATGTTAATGATGGAGAACTTGATGGAACAGAAGAAATTATATCTGCTGCTTCTTGTACAACTAATTGCTTAGCACCTGTTTTAAAAGTATTAGAAGATAATTTAGGTATTAAAAGAGGATTTATGACAACTGTTCATGCTTATACTAATGATCAAGCAACTTTAGATATACCACATAAAAAAGGTATAGCATCACGTCGTGGTCGTGCATGTGCTGCTAATATTATTCCTACTTCTACAGGAGCTGCATCAGCAATTGGTAAAGTCATTCCTTCTTTGGATGGAAAATTAGATGGTAATGCTCTTAGGGTTCCAGTACCAGATGGATCAGTAGTTGATGTTACATTAGAATTAAAAGAAGAAACAACTGCTGAAAAAATTAATAAACTATTTGAAGAAAATCAAAATGAAACTTTAAAAATAACTATGGATCCTGTTGTATCAAGCGATGTAATTGGTAAAAAGATAGGTGCATTAGTAGATGGCCTATCAACTCAAGTATTAGATACTGAAGAAGGTCAATTAGTAAAAGTATTAGCTTGGTATGATAATGAAATGGGCTATACTTCACAAATGATGCGTACTGCAAAAAAACTAATGGAAAAATAATTAAACTTCGGTTATATATCGAAGTTTTTTAATAAAAAGGATAATTAATATGAAAAAT
>AUXO014831565.1_pt1 | contig 10154 bp, 2 predicted proteins | sample 768731 | NCBI WGS metagenome assembly AUXO01 (sample SAMN02715735, study PRJNA202380) | gut metagenome | biome: sheep rumen | host: Ovis aries | place: New Zealand: Palmerston North | reverse complement strand
TCATCATCTTTTAAGCCCGAAACAACAACCGACACAAGCTCTGCCCCCGCATCATTGACTGCCGCATCTATAAGTTCTTTTTTATAAATACTGGACTTACCCGAGCCAAGTATAAATCTCGAACTGTATTCTTTTTCTCCCAGTATAAATGTATCCATGTTATACCCCGATCATTATATAAGATTTTGGGGCGGTATACTTTCCGTCACCGCCAATTACGAAAGAAGACGATGCATTGCATCGCCTTCTTTTCTGTTTATCTACTTTGCATCCTTTGTCTTATCTACCGGTTTTACAAGAAGAAGACATGCAAGAAGCGCAACTATGTAAAGAATGATAGTGAATATAAGAACATTCTGATATCCTGTAGGATTAACCTCATTCATTGAATGATCAGCTAAAAGCTTATCCACATCAAGTCCTGCATCAAGAGCTTCTGCCTTTGTGTAAAGAACCTTCTCATAGATGTACTGAACCTTACCTGTATTCTTAACGATAAGTGATGCAACCTGATTTCCTGTAAGACCTGCAAATGCCCATGCAGAAAGAGTAATTCCATGAATAGCACTTATGCTTCCCATTCCGTAATGGTCGGAAAGGAGTGTAGGCACATTCGAGAAACCTCCGCCGTAACCTGCATTTACTACATATACAAGTGCAAGAACAAGGATTGCAAGAAGCATATTGCCTGAACCAAGCTTGATGCCCTTTGTAACCATAACGATTGCTGTAAATGCTATGGAAAGAATGAATATAAGCTTGTAGATTGTATTTCTGTCTTTCATTGTATCAGCCCATGATGAGAAGCCGAGACGTCCGCCCGCATTGAATACAGCTGATATAGTTGAAAGTATTCCGGCAATTCCTGCAAATCCGAGGCATTTGAAGATCATTTTCTCCTGTGAGATAAGAGCAAGACCACATGTGATGTTGATATAGAACATAAGCCAGATTCCGATATAGTTTGTAAGTGGCTTTGTCTTAAGTGTAGCCATGATACTTGGCTTTTCACCCTTGCCCTGTGGCTCGTGCCATCCTGCCGGTTTTGCAAGAAGAAGATGTCCAACGAACATCATTACAAAATATACAGCAGCAAGTATGTAGAACATCTTATAAATTCCGCCTTCGCCAAGACCGGAAAGCATTGATGTCATGATCGGACTTGCGATAGCTTTAGCTGCACCAAATCCGGCAACTGCAAGTCCTGTTGCAAGACCTTTTCTATCCTGGAACCAGAGCATAAGTGTCTTAACAGGTGAGAGATAACCGGTACCGAGTCCGATACCCATTATAAAACCATAACTCAGATAGATTCCTATAAGAGCCACCTTACTTCCCTGATGATTTCCACCGTAATAGATGAAAAAACCTGTAAGCGCCATACCTGCAGCAAAACATATAGCTGCAATAAGTGATGACTTGTGAATATCCTTCTCAACTACATTTCCAAGAAATGCTGCAGACATACCAAGGAAGAATATGGCAAAGCTGAACGCCCACTCTGTTGCTCCCTTAGAAAAACCTATGTAATCAGCAATTTCCTGACTGAAAAGTGACCAGCAGTAAACTGTACCTATACTGCAGTGAAGTAAAAGTGCAGGTATAGCAGCGCGAACCCATTTATTCGCTCTCCAGCCGCTTTCTGATTTCTCCTGTGCTCCCATGAAGACACCTCCGTAAATCTTATAAATTTGTTTGTTATATGTTTAGATGACGTGCGAAAAAGCCCTCGCACGCTCTGAAATCCGCATACGAGCAACATTCTACTATATAATTATATTTTTATCAATAACTTTACCACAAATTTACCAAGGTGTCTGTCCCCGTGGCAAAAATTTACCAGAGGGAATGTTCCTCTGGTAGATTTTAGTTATGGTCTTTTCCTAAGCTTTTTAGTAAGTATAAATGTAATGCCGACAGCCGAAGTGATTAGGACGACAAGCATAAAGCCCATATTAAATGCATCGCCTGTCTTTTTAACGCTTTCCTTATCGCTCTTACTTGCCGGATCGACATATGTAAGTGCATATGTTGAAAACCTGTCCGTTTCAAATGTAAGAAGATTTCCATTTTGAACTGGAGTTATTATATCTGCTTCTCCGTCATGCACCCTTATTATGTAGAATGTACGCCCGTCTTTCCTAAGATTTTCAGGTATCTCGAATGATACCTTTACTGCACCTTTTGTAGTTTCTATCTTAGTCTTATTTTCACCTTCAATCTGTTTAAACAGACTGAGGTCAAGATACATCCCGACATTCATTCCCTCTTTAAGACTGCCCTCAATAAGCTTTTTATCAGAAAGGCCAACAGAACCGCTTATATCAGTCACTTCAAGGAAGATATATATATTCTTCCCATCTGCCTGAGCCGCTACATCTTCTTCCGTAAAATCAATCTTTGAAATGATTTCAGAAGGACTCTCTGAAAGAGCCGCCCCACAGGCATTCGGTTTTTCAGGATTTACAACAGATATTATACCCGGATCGATAATTATGAATTCTGCTTCAGCTTCTTCAATAATATAATTTCCTCCATAAATATCATAAACCCTGACTCTGGCAGTTCCCGGCATAAGATTATCAGAACACTCAATCTTATACTCTGATTCCGGGATAATATCCTCTCCGTCAAATATAGTTATTTCCGGCTTAATCTCAGACCCCGTGTATGGCATATCCTTTGCAATGATCTTTATGTTATTGACTCTTTTGGGATTAATTGTAAGCTTACCACTATTATCAAAACTAATGACATAATTCGGATTTTCTTCTTCATCCGCATAAGCTGATATTATATATTCTCCGACATTTTCTCCTTCTTCTCTGGTAAATGTAATGTTTTCCAGCTTGTCTCCTTCAACCAGCCCGTTTTCTGAAATACTATAACTAAACTCAGGATCTTTGTCCTTATAGATCTTTACAGCATCTTCTGTGGTAACCGTGATTTCTTTCCTGTTAATGACTACATTTGCCGACCCCTTCTTGACATTATAATTCGGTCCTTCATCAATCTCATAATAAACAGTATGGATTCCGGCATCTTTGTATTCAGGATTTTCATCCAGACTTACGTTGTCAGGTTCGGAGCCGTATTTAATAAATGCATCGCCCGGAATAGTCACATCAACAGAGTAAGAATTCCCGTCATATGTTGCAGTTACATCATTTATATCCGCAGCTATATCCGCTTTATTAATCTTCCATGAAATGCTTCTTTCTCCCGTGTAATTACCTATGCCATTTACTCTTATCGTATAATCACCGGCATCTGTTTCCTCACACACACTCGAAGCATCAATTTCATAATCTGTTCCTGCGTTAATCTCTATATTGCCATCAATAAGAGATAGCGCCGGTTTTTTAACGTCTCCATCGTAAGTATATGTATCTTCGTCCATGTTCATCGTGAAATCATCACCTGAAATATCCTTTGGATTAATAGTGTATTGATTACCCTGCGATTCATCAAAAACAAAATTACCGCTAGCCGAAGGGGATATACTTATAAAATAATCTCCTACATCAGTAGAGTATGATGCATCCACATCGGCAGAATAAGTATTACCATTTTCGGAATAACTGATCACATAATCGCTCTGTGGTATCACGAGCATGCCATAGAATACATCGACATTCGGAATCTGCTGCTGCATGTTATATGTGAATGTAACAGGACTGAGTCTTACTTCGGGCGTTATTATTTTTCTTTTAATTTTAAATGTACCGTTCGCACAGGTAATGCTGTAATTAGGATTGCTGCTCCCCTCTGCCAGCGATACATTTACAACATAGTCCCCTGCATCTTCACCGGGATCTCTTTCAATGATTATCCCGGAAAGCGTGTCATCTCCGACCAGTCCTTCATTCACAGTATATGTAAGATTCGGATCCTCATCCATAAATGTCTTTTCACCGTTTGCTGTAACAGTAACAGGTTTAGGTATGATCTTAAAGTCCTTGGTCGCAGTGTTACCGTTATAGTTGGCAGTTCCGGAAATATCAGCTTTCACAGTATATTCACCTGCATCAGTCGGAATCTCACTTGAAAAATCATCTGACCCTTTTACTGCATATGTATATGTAACATCAGCATTCTCTTTAACACCTGAAACAGAAGGCTGATTCGGGTTATCTCCATACGTCCAGTCTGTAAGGCTGATAACCGGTGTGATTCCTGCTTTTGCAATAGACACATCAAAATGTCCACCGGTTCCATAGTAATTATTTGTTTCATTTACTTTATAATAAACTGTATAAGTTTTTGCTTCAGTTCCGGTTGGAATAGTAGAGCTATATGTACCACCTTCTGAAAGACTATATACTACATTTCCATAATTACTCGTTCCGGAGCTGACAAGATTCTGGGCATTGCCAGAATAAACAAGATTTGAAGCAGGCGTTACATTTGCGGTTGCCTGTGATTTTGTAATTGAAAAACCGGCTGTTTTTGTAGACTCATCAATCGTATAGTTGCTATTTGAAAGACTCTCTGCAGTGGCTGTATGATTACCGACATCTGTCTTTGCCCCGCTTATAGATGCAACTGTACATGTATCGCCATTTATGAGTCCTGAGCTAACCGATGCAGACGGCACATGTGAGTTGCCGTCATATGTAAATTCCGTATTCGTCCACGTAAGACTGACTGACTTTGGATTAACTTTAACTGATACATCCTTATTTGTAATGTTATTATAATTTCCTGTTGAATCAACATAATTTGCCTTAAATGAATTGTTTCCGACATTTTCCACCTTGGTCGTAGGAGAAACCCATGTCCATCCTGCAGGAAGCGTTACAGCGGAAAGCGTATTCCCATATGTTGTTTCAAGCCCCGAAGGTGCAGGAACATTTCCCTTATTAATTTTAGCATCAACCGAATACGGAGAAGAAGAACTTCCCATAGCATTAAAGCCTGCACTTGATTCGGCGTACCACTGAATATTATATGTTCCCGCATTTTTGGCAGTCGGAACGGAAGTTGACCAAGATGAATAAGATGAATCTGTGCTCCGCTTATATCTATAATGTAAAGTGCCTCCGTTACCCGAAACAGTAACGAGGTTTTTATTCTGACCGTCATAGTTGGTATTAACGCCCGTAACAGAGTATGTTGGATCACCGGCTTTGATCTTTACAGTTACATAGTTTTTAGCTGAGTCTTTATATCCATTTGTTCCTGCCGCATAATAGTATACTGTATAGGTACCAACCGAAGTGCCTGTTGGAATACTATTGCTCCAACTACTATTATTAAGGCTGTATTTCATGGTTCCATTTGTCGCAGTTCCGCTTTTAAGAAGGTTTTGCGCGCTGCCTGTATATGGAAGTTCTGCGTCATAATTAACACTTGCAGTGGCAGTGACATTGACACGGCAGAACATGTAATAATGATTCCAATCATCTTTGAACGAATCTATCTTCCATGCGTTATATCCATTCAAACCAAAGGTATTACTACCAAGCGTCAGGTTACCATTTACATCAATATTTGCAAAAACATTACTTGAAAAGCTCAAACTTCCTGGATCAAAGGCCTCATCATTAGCCACTTCAGAAATCAGAAATTCTCCACCATTCATTACCGACATATTCGTATACGTCGCACTTCCTGTCTTAACAAATATATCTCCATATTCAGCTGTAATTCCATTTTGAGAAGTGGTATAGATTTTATCTCTTGCATAAGATTTAATTACCGATTTATCGGTAGTACTCCCTATAGGAAAACCGAATAACGAAGACGCTACCATAAATAGGCTCATTATAACTGCTGTCAGTTTTCTGTTTCTTCCTCTCATAACCTTTTCCTCCAAAACAATACTTCCTCACATTTACCAAGAGGTCTGTCCCCATGGTAAATATCTAAAAACAACGTCCCCCATATATTTCATTTTCCTAACAAATATAACATTTTAGGGGAGTTCTGTAATTCCAAATTCAATCATTAAGAGAATTATAGATAAACGAACCCCAAATCGCAACACCCTCTTTCAATTGAAGCCTCTAAAAAATCATATATTTACCAAGAAGTCTGCCGGGAGGACTGTCCCCGTAACAAAAAAGAGAAGTCCCGCTGGATATTTTCCTCCGAAACTTCTCTTAGTTATATTGTATGGCTTGATTTACCGGAGGGAACTCCCTCTGGTAATTTGATTAAGCGTTTTTATTGCGTTTTTTTCTGGTAGCTAAAATTATGATTCCAACAAATGAAATGATGGAAATAATGATTACCATGGTTATCGGAGCTGCGTCGCCCGTCTTCTTAGGAGTAGACTTCGGACTGTCCTTCTTGCTTCCTGATGACGTTTCCTCTACCAGAGGATTCTTCACCTCCGAAAGCATGTATTCAGGATCATCTCCAACCTTAACAGTAGCGTAGCTTCCGTTAGAAGCATCCGTTCCGTCGCCACCATTTATAACAATTCCCGGTCCACCATTTGATTTAAGTGCGGAACTGTTCACCTTAACTGTAAGAGTTACACTACCGGTTTTTCCGGCAGGAACCGCTTTAAGATTCCATGTAACGATTCCATCTTTAAATGCCCCATCAGAAGAAGCACTTACAAATGTAACGTTCTTATCAAGCTTATCGGTTATTACAATGTCAGCTGCATCATCCTTGTAATTCTTATATGTTATCTCATATGTAATTACATCATCAGCCTTAACCTCGCCGAGCATTCCATTTCCCTCGTAAGGAGCTGTTTCCTTCTTCGTCGGTATAAATGGTTCGTTTGGCACAGGATTTTCAACCTTTTCAAGTATAAATGGATTGTCACTGCCAACCTTTACAGTAGCCTTACTTCCGTTAGAAGCATCTGTTCCGTCACCACCGTTTATAACGTATCCCGGTCCGCCATTTTCCTTTGTTGCCTCAGCTCTTACTCTCACATTCAGAGTAACTACGCCCTTTGTTCCTGCAGCTACATTTTTAAGAGTCCATGTGACTGTTTTTCCATCTCTTGCAGCTGTCGGAGCAGCGCTTACAAAGTCAACATTCTTATCAAGGATATCTGTTATAACAATGTCCGCAGCTTCCTTCTTGTAATTCTCATATGAAATTGAATAAGTTATTATCTCACCAACACTTACAGGACCAAGCACTCCATTTCCCTTATAAGGAGCAGTCTCCTCTTTTACAGGTACTTCAGGCACAGGATTCTCAACAGTTTCAAGGTTGAATGGCACGTCATCATCAACAGCTACTCTTGCCAGACTTCCGTTAGAAGCTTCAGGATCATACGGATCACCGCCGTTAAATAAGCTGCCGGATCCGCCATTTGACTTAAGCGCGCCTTCCTTCACTTTAACTGTAAGCTTAACACTTCCTTCAGTTCCTGCAGGGACGTTATTTAATGTCCATCTTACCATTCCGCCATTTTCCATAGCATAATCAATGGCATCAGAATAAACTGCATCACCTGAAGCAGATACGAACTCTGCATTCTTATCAAGTATATCCTCGATATAAATCGTTGCAGGCGCATCCTTATAATTTCTGTAAGTTATCTCATAAGTAATCTCATCACCGACTTTGACTGCCCCAAGAGTTCCGTTACCCTCATAAGGAGATACCTCTTTCTTGTGAGGATTCTCAGGTACAGGATTCTCAACTTCATCAAGTGGGAATGGATTATCTGTTCCAACCGTTACAAATGCCTTGCTTCCGTTAGCTGCATTTGCTCCTGTTCCGTCACCGCCATTTACGACATTACCCGGACCGCCATTTTCTTTAAGCGCACCCGGAAGCACTTTAACCTTAAGTTCTACCGTACCATCACTTCCTGCCGAAACGTCGCGGAGCGTCCATGTTACTTTTCCGTTTGCAAATGTACCGCCATCTGAAGCTTCAACAAATCCGGCGTTCTTATCAAGCGTATCTTCAATAACAATATCAGCAGCTTCACTCTTATAATTAAGATATGAAATCTCGTAAGTGATAATGTCACCGACTTTTACCGCTCCCTGTTTTCCATTACCGTAGTATGGCTCTGTCTCAATCTTTACAGGCTCTTCAGGCACAGGATTTTCTACTTCTTCAAGTGTCTGCTTAGGATCATCATCAACCTGAACTGTAGCAATACTCTTATTCTCTGCGTCAGGGTCATTGCTTCCGCCACCGTTAAAGACTTTTCCCGGACCACCGCCAACTAAAGTAGCACTTTCTTTTACTTTAACCGTGAGTTTTACGGTTCCTTCTTCTCCGGCAGAAACGTTGCTCAGCGTCCATGTTACTTTTCCATCTGCAAATGCACCTCTATCGGTAGCACTCACAAATTCAACATTCGGGTCAAGTTTATCTTCAATCTTAACAGTTGCAGCAGCATTCTTGTAATTCTTATAAGATATCTCGTAAGTTATCTCATCGCCTACCTTAACTCCGCCAAGTTCTCCTGTTCCCTCATATGGAGTCACCTCTTTCTTATGAGGCTCATAAACAGGATTCTTAACTACTTCAAGACTCTGCTCAAGGTCATTTCCCACCTTAACAGTCGAAGTACTTCCACCGTTCACAACTTCACCCGGACCACCTTTCGACTTAAGCGCACCCGGAAGAACCTTAACGGTAAGCTCGACATAGTGCGAACTATCTGCAGGAACATCCGCAATATTCCATGTAACTTTTCCATCTGCAAATGCACCGTTATCCGAAGCATTAACAAATTCAACATTTGTATCAAGCTCATCAACTATAGCTACATCAACAGGCGTTGCATTATAATTCTCATAAGAAATCCTGTAGGTAATCTCCTGTCCTACGACAACTTCACCAAGTTCACCAATTCCCTCGTAAGGAAGTATCTCCTCTTTCTTCCCCCCTTTAGGAACCGGATTAGTTATCTCTTCAAGCTCGTATGCCGGATCATTTCCAATCTTAACAGTAGTTGTAGGACCACCATTTTTAACGTATCCCAGACCGCCTTCAGACTTAAGTGCACCGGCAAGGACCTTAACCTTAAGCGTTACTTTGTCCGATGTACCTGCAGGAACATTTGCAATATTCCATGTAACTTTTCCATCATTAGGTACCCCACCATCTGAAGCACTTACAAATTCTACATTTGCATCAAGCTCATCAGAAATAACTACATTCGCAGCTTCGCTCTTATAATTGGTATAAGAAATCTCATAAGTAATTTCTTTATCCACGTCCACTCCGCCAAGTCTTCCTGTTCCTTCGTATGGGGCTGTTTCTGTCTTATGCGGAAGTTCTATTACAGGATTTTCCACTTCGTTAAGTGTAAATGCATCATCATTTCCAACCTTAACTGTAGATGTATCGCCACCGTTAACAACTTTACCGGGGCCACCCTCTGATACAAGCGCACTCGGAAGAACTTTAACAGTAAGACTTACCGTTTTTTCTGTTCCTGCCGGAACACTGCGGAGTGTCCATGTAACTTTTCCACCATTAGATACCCCGTCATCTGAAGCCCTTACAAATTCTACATTTGTATCAAGCGTATCCGTTATAACAATATCAGCCGCAGTACTCTTGTAGTTCTTACATTTAATTGTATAAGTAATCTCAGAATCATCACTGACCTGACCAAGAGTTCCCTTACCATCATAAGGAGCCGTTTCTTTCTTTTCCGGTGCATCAGGAACCGGGTTTGATACTTCTTCAAGCGTCTGCTTAGAATCATCATCAACCTGAACTGTGGCAATACTCTTATTCACTGCACCTGCGTCAGTGCTTCCGCCACCGTTAAATACTTTTCCGGGTCCACCTTTAGACTCCAGTGCAGACTCTTTTACTTTAACCGTGAGTCTTACAGTTCCTTCTTTTCCTGCCTGAACGTTACTCAGCGTCCATGTTACTTTTCCATCTGCACATGCACCGCCATTGGTTGCACTCACAAATTCGACATTCGGATCAAGTATATCTTCAATCTTAACAGTTGCAGCAGCATTCTTGTAATTCTTATAGGATATCTCGTAAGTTATTTCATCGCCTGCCTTGACTCCGCCAAGTTCTCCCGTTCCCTCATAAGGTAAAACCTCTTTTTTAGCCGGCTTATATTCTTCATAAATATTATGTACATAGAACTCAAGGAATCCATTGTAGAGATCATCAGGTTTTCCATCTCCGTCACTATCTACGTCACCGTTGTAATCTCCGAGAATTTCAGGAATACTCTTATATGA
>AUXO013946279.1_pt1 | contig 10155 bp, 9 predicted proteins | sample 768731 | NCBI WGS metagenome assembly AUXO01 (sample SAMN02715735, study PRJNA202380) | gut metagenome | biome: sheep rumen | host: Ovis aries | place: New Zealand: Palmerston North | reverse complement strand
ACACGTGTGAAAATATCACGCCCCATCTTATCTCCGCCAAACCAATGCTTCAAAGTAGGCGCGGTAAGCTTCGCCCCCGCATCCATCTGCGTCGACGTATACGGATGATAAATCAGCCCAAGCACCAGAAAAACGCCCAGCACCGCCAGAATCCCAAGCCCAATATACAGTTGTATATTCTTCTTCCGTTTCATAGTCATCCAATCAATTAATTGCATCGAGCGGATGTCATGAGGAATGAATCCGTTCAGTGATAATATATTTCATCGAATGGTCTGCGTGTAGGCTTTGTAATTAATTGCATCGAGCCGACGTCATGTAGACTTTACGAAGGGCGAGTTGCCACTGCATCCGAGTCCCTGAGTAAATGTCGTGATGACGTCGTGCGAGCCAATTATCTAACTCTCGGATCCACCGCTGCATGAATAATATCTGTGATTGCGCTCACAACCACAATCCCAAAGGCGATCAGCATCACAATCGCCATCACCACCGGATAATCTCTCACGGAAATCGCAGAAAGCAGGCTTCTTCCGAGCCCCGGAATGCCGAATGTCTGCTCAATTACGATACCCGATGCAATCATATCCGCAAAGATCATTCCGACGAACGTGATCGTCGGCATGATTGCATTTTTCAAAACATATTTGTACAGAAGTCCTGTCGTATTATTTCCTTTGGAATACGATGTTTTGGAATAATCTTTCTTCGCTTCCTCTAAGATATTCGTCCGAAGCAGTTTGATGCACATGGCCGTCTTCGGCAGAGCAAGTGCGATCGCAGGACAGATCATATATCCAAGGAAACCAAAGAAATTCCTCTCATAGCCCACATAGGCTCCGGGGGAAAACAGTTTCAAAACAATACCAAAGAAAAAGGTCAGAATCAGACCCAGAAGAAACGGCGGAAACGCCATAAAAATCTGATTGATCACGGTAAAGACTTTATCTAAGAAACCGCCCGTATGCTTCGCCGTATAAACACCGATCGGTACCGATACACCGATCACTATGATGATCGCAAGAACGGAAAGTGTCGCATTGATCAGAAGCTTTCCGCCGATCAGTTTCGATACAGGCATGGAGTATGCGTAGGACTGTCCGAGATTGCCTCTGACAAATCCCGCAACCCACTTAAAATATCTTGCAATGAACGGAGCATTCAGCCCCAGTTCTTTCCTGAGTGCCTCCACTCTCTCCGGTGTCGCCTGCGTACCGAGCTTCGAAACCGCCGGATCTCCGGGAATCACACTAAAGAGCAGAAACACAACAAAAGAGACTGCGAGCAGGGTAAGTGCAAGTGATGCAATTTTCTTAAGAACATACTTACCCATCGCAGTCTCCTGAAATTATTTTGCTAACTTGATTTTAGCTACATCGATTACATAAACCGGATAGAATGTGTATCCCGTATACTTTCTGTTGATTGCCACAAACTCCGGTAAATCCTGAATGTACACATTTGCCGCATCATCGGAAAGCATCTGTACGCACTTCTTGAATCCTTCGGTACGTGCTGCATCATCGGTCAGCGCAAATGTCTCTTTGTAAAGCTTGTCATATGCGGAACTGTTGTAATTCGTAAAATTGTTGCCCGCATCGGATACAAATCTGGCAAGAAGTGCCGAAGCCGTAAGCTGTGCGGCATCCACACCGATGACCGTAGCATCGTAATTACGTCCGACATAGGTATCGGAAAGCCAGGTATCCCAGTCAACCTGCTTAATATTGGCGGTAATACCAACCTCTGCAAGCTGCTCTTTGATTACCGTTGCGGTATCCACATGCTGAACATAGTTGGAAGGAACGGTAATGTCGAAGCTGAATCCGTTCTCATATCCTGCCTTCTTCAGTAATTCTTTGGCTTTCTCGGTATCATGAGGATATGCATCCGCAAGTCCCTGATCATAATACTTCTTGAAGTTCGGATACATGGAAGAGCCGATCTTTACGCCCTCTCCGTCGGAAACGAATCCAAGGATTGCATCCTTGTCAACCGCATAGCACATTGCCTTACGTACATCTTCGTTGGCAAACGGCTCAAATTTGTGATTTAAGTAAAGTGCCTGAACCAGGTTCATGGTACCGCTTAAAACTTCAAAATTCTCGGTAGAGATCTGTGCCTTATGTGCACTCGTTAAGTGAGCCATCATATCGATGGATCCGCCTTCGAGTTCCATGGCAATCGTATCCGCATTGGCGCAGATCTTCCAGGTAACATTGGTAATTTCTGCCTTCTCTCCCCAGTAATCGTTGTTGATCTCAAAAACAACATTCTCAAGGGGCGATCTGGAAACATACTTATAAGGACCCGTACCGATTGCATTGGCTGCGGGATCTTCATTATGCTTCGGGATAATAGCTGCGGATACGGTAGCGATATTGGCAAGAAAATCGTTATCTGCCTCTTTTAATACAATATCCACATGGGAATCATCCACGATGTTTACGGCACTTACATTAGAAAGCGCCGGTATCATGGGCTCTCCCCCTTCGATATCGGCGCATTTGTTCATGGAATACTGAACATCCTCCGCCGTAACGTTTGTTCCGTCATGGAACTTCACTCCTTCACGAATGGTGAAGGTGTAGGTCAGGCCATCATCGCTGACGTTGATTTCGCTTGCAACAGCGGGAACGATGTTTCCATCGGAGTCCGGTTTAACCAATCCTTCAAAAACATTGAAGAAAATTTCCTTGGTTCCTGCCGCCACCATGTTGTGGGGGTCAAGAGTTTCTTCGATGTCCTGAGGAATACCGATGGTTATGGAGGTATCGGATTTCCCTTTCTTGTCGCCTGTGCATCCGCACAGTGCAACAGCAAGTGAAAGAACTGTCAGGAAAACGGCCGTCACGCGACACATTTTCTTTTTCATTTCTTTCTTTCCTTTCTCTCAATAGTATTCAACTATTCGGTTGTATGTATGAAAATCTGAACTAGTTCAGGATTTTCTTAAGTTCGTCCATGAATGTGTTAACATCCTTGAATTCACGGTAAACGGATGCAAATCTTACATAAGCTACCGGATCCAGTTCTTTTAACTTATTCATGATGCACTCCCCGATCACTGCACTGGGAAGTTCTCTTTCCTCGCGGGAGTAGATTTCGGTTTCCACTTCATCCACGAGGTTTGCAATCTGCTCTGCGGAAACAGGGCGCTTGTGGCAGGCTCTTAAAACACCTGCTTCAATCTTGGAACGATCGAACGCTTCTCTGTTTAAGTCCTTCTTGATGATGATTAAAGGAATGGTTTCCACTTTCTCATAGGTGGTAAAACGCTTACCGCACTCGTCGCAGGCACGACGGCGGCGGATAGAGTTATTCTCTTCCGCGGGTCTTGAGTCGATTACGCGAGTGTTTTCATGACCGCAATAAGGACATTTCATAGTCGTCTTCTCCTTTTATCTCTTTTTCAGGAAATCCGGAACGGCTATGGATTTTTCCTGTACGTTGCTGCGAAGCTCGGAAGGCTTAACCTGGGGCTTCGGTGCAGGTGCGGGTGCTACGGGAGCGGGTGCAGGTGCCACGCGGTTTACAACGGGAGCACTTACATTTCTCTGAGCAGTGAAGCTGGTTGTCTGATTCGTTGCGTTATGTGCATAGGAGGGAACGGCATATCTAGATCCCGAAACCGGCTTGGAATAAAGTCCGGTAGCAATAACGGTAACCTTACAGGTATCAGCCTCGGCATCGGAGTACATTGCACCAAGAATGATGTTAACCTGTTCTCCGGTAATATCGGTGATGTAGCTGGAAGCTACGTTGGTATCAAATAAGGAGATGTCACCGGAAATATTGATGATGACATCGGTTGCGCCGTCGATCGTGGTCTCAAGCAACGGACTTTCCACTGCCATGCGGACTGCATCGAGTGCCTTGTCTTCACCCTTGCCGGTACCGATACCGATATGGGCAATTCCTTTGTCCTTCATAACGGTCTGTACATCCGCAAAGTCAAGGTTGATGATTGCAGGCAGGTTGATTAAATCGGTAATACCGGATACGGACTGCTGAAGAACTTCATCAGCTTTCTTGAGTGCATCCGGCATCGTCGTCTTCTTATCACAAATCTCTAATAATTTATCGTTCGGGATGACAATCAGAGTATCAACATGTTCTTTCAGGCGTTCGATACCGCCCTCGGCATTGTTCATACGGGTCTTGGCTTCGAATTTGAAAGGCTTGGTAACCACACCGACGGTAAGGATACCCATGTTTTTGGAAATCTCTGCCACAACGGGAGCTGCACCGGTTCCGGTTCCGCCGCCCATACCGCAGGTTACGAATACCATGTCCGCACCCTGTAATGCATCTGCGATCTCCTCTTTATTCTCTTCCGCACAAGCCTGTCCAACTTCGGGCTTAGCTCCTGCTCCGAGTCCCTTGGTGAGTTTCTCACCAATCTGGATTAATTTCGGTGCTTTGCAGTTCTTTAATGCCTGGCTGTCGGAATTGACACCAACAAACTCCACACCACATACGTTGTCGTCAATCATACGGTTAACGGCGTTGTTTCCTGCGCCACCTACACCTACGACAATGATTCTTGCTGCCGAACTGTCATCATTTGGTCTGATTTCGATCAAGGCTTTGTCCTCCTACATCCCCTTTTTGGTTTTTATCATCCCGGTCAATAATCCATTGACCGACTGTTACAATTCCTCTAAAAACACAAAATATGCCATTCCAAGCAAGGATGACATCAATATCCTTACTTATCATATAAAATTTTCCAAATTTATGCAACTATATTTTGTGGTTTTTCTTGTAAAAACTCGCTTTTATTCATCCATTTCGAATGTAGTCTTCGGATTCGAAACGGTAAAAGTCTCCATGTGCAACTTTCCCTTTAACTGCATTGGCTTGGCTTTGTTTAAAATCGCCGCCAGATGCGTTACTCTCTCATCCAGGTATTCCCCGTCGCCCAAAGATACACGGATATCCCCGAAATAAAGTGTAATATCCCCGAAATGATCAAAATAGATCTTATCCGCCACTAAGGAGTTTTTATTCAGAAGCTGCGTCAGGCTTAAGATTTCCTTGAAGATTCTGACATCTTCCACCGGAAGCGGCTCATGAAGGATCACGTGGTCAAATTCAAGACCCGAAATCTCCGGAATGCCCGGAACGAATTCCTTCGAGCTTTCCACCACGATACCGTCCTTGTCGAAATACATCTTGTTCTCAAGATATGTCACATATCCGGCAATCGCCTTCTCGTAAACCACGATCTTTACGGTATTCCGGTCCTCTATCTGGACATCCATATGCTCCACGAAGGGAATGTTTTCGATCTTTTTATTCTTATATTTTAATTTCAGATATAAGGAGTTGGTGCTGAGCTTATCAACGATGACCATGTCCTGAATCTGCTGGGCCGTGTAATGCGTACTGCCCTCCACTTTGACATTGCGCACCTTAAAGCCCTCGATGAAAAGGAAGGCGCCTCCGATCAGCAAAACCACGGCAACAACAATGGCAATCAGGCGGATTCTTTGTAGAACCGACATCTTCCCCTTCTTAAAATTGACTTTCTGCACTTTATCCTTATTTTTCTTCGATATCTTTCTCATTTTCCCTCTACCGTCGGTCAATCAGGATGGTTCGCCCGACGGCTAACGCAATTCCGACTTCCGCTAAGAACAGCAGAACCGATGTACCGCCCGCCGAGATAAACGGAAGCGACACACCCGTATTCGGAACGGAGTTTGTTACCACCGCGATATTCAGAAGAACCTGCACCGATATGTGGCAAAGAATACCGATTACCAGCATCGCATTAAAGAGGTCTCTCGTATTTCCCGCAATAATGAACAGTCTGTATATCAGAATGCCGAACATTAACATTAAGCAGACCGCTCCGAAAATTCCGAGTTCCTCGCAAACGATCGAGAAAATCATGTCGTTCTGTGCCTCGGAAATATCACCGATCTTAACAATACTCTCTCCTAATCCTTTGCCGAACATTCCGCCGCTTCCGATGGCGTACAGACCCTGTAAAACCTGGAAGCCCTCATCGGAGACGTATTTCTCGGGATGCAGCCATGCAAGGACACGTCCGCCTCTGAAGCCCATTGCTCCGCTTCCGCCGCTGACTTTGTCAACGAGTACAACGATGCCGACCATGGCGGCCGCCGCAAGAATGACTCCGGCCCAGAGCAGAAGGACTTTCTTTTTGTCCTTGGCAATAATCGTAATCATGAGAACCGGAATAATGCCTACAATCAAAGCCGAACTCATATTTCTCGATGCCACATAGATAAACAGGCAAAGAGGGACAAGCGGAATCAGGGGTTTTAAAATACCGCCCCAGGTATCCATGTTTTTCTGTGTTCTCGTAATGGTTCTTGCATAGAAAATAATAATCAGAAGTTTCACAAGTTCCACGGGTTCGAACTGCGGCAGAGGTCCCAATTTAATCCATCTTGTCGCGCCGTGCGACGTAATGTGGATTCCGGGCACCAGCAAAAGTGCCATAACCACGAAGGATGCACCGATATAAACCCAGCTTGGAATCATACGGTAAACCTTCGGCGGAATGAATACCAGCACCGCCATTAGCACCATACCGATCAAAGCTGCGAAAATCTGCTTTCTTAAGAAATACATGGAGTTTCCGAATTTTAAGTTTGCCTGATAAGCACTCGCCGAATAGATCATGATGAAGCCGAAGCAAACCAGCATGATCACGACAACAAGCAGGGTAAAGTCGAAATACGGCCTTTTCCCTGTCGGACGATGATATTTATTTCGAATGCGGTCCAGCGCTCTCACTTAAACCTCCCTGACCGGTAATGATCTGACGAGTTCTTTGAACATTCTGCCTCTGACTTCGTAGTTCGGGAACATGCCCCAGCTTGCACATGCGGGCGAAAGCAGTACGGCGTCTCCGTTCACTGCCAGTTCCGCACATTTCGCAACCGTCTCTTCGAGACTTTCACAACGGTAAATATTCGTAAAACCGTGCTCTCTTGCGCACGTTTCAATCTTATCTGCCGTCTGACCGAGTAAAACCAAAGCCTTTACTTTATCACCGAAGCTTTCGATCCACTCATCATACGTATTTTGCTTGTCATATCCTCCGCCGATCAATACGGTCGGACGGTTCATGGCAAGGACTGCCTTGATGGCAGCATCGGGATTGGTTCCCTTGGAATCGTTATAATAATCCACTCCGTTTACCGTGGCAACGTATTCGATACGATGCTCTACGGCTTTGAAGTTTTTCACCGTATCCAGAATGATATTCATCGGAACACCGATGGCATCCGTCATCAGAATGGCCGCCATCACGTTCTCAACATTGTGCATGCCGAGAAGGCGCATTTCATGAATATTCATAAGATGCTCATCTATTCCGTCATTTGAAAGATAGATTTCATCATCGATGCAGTAGCATCCGTTCCGTACTTTCTGCTTCGAAGAGAAAAATCGCACCTGACACTTCATTCCGCCAACGGTTTCGGGCTCACCATCGTTTTCTTCCACGGTATACTTACCGGAAAGTTTCTCACCAAACTCACGAAGCACCTCGTCTTCGTAGTTTAATACGCAGACATCGTCCGCAGTCTGGTTTAACGTAATATCCTCTTTCGCACGGATATAATTCTCCATCGTATGATGACGGTTTAAATGATCCGGCGTAATATTTAAGATCGCCGATACATTCGGATGGAATGTACTGATGGTCTCAAGCTGGAACGAAGAAATCTCCGCAACCGTAATGTCTCCGTACTTCGTATTCTGTGCCACGGAAGTATACGGAATACCGATGTTCCCGACTACAAAAGCAGTCGCATCCGGATCCTTGATTTCTTCTTTCAGATAGTTCTCGCAGATTTTACCGGTCAGAGCCGTTGTGGTGGTTTTACCGTTCGTTCCGGTAATTCCGATTAAGCGACCCTTGGAAACCGTGTATGCAAGCTCGATTTCTCCCGAGATCGGAAGGCCTCTGTTTGCAAGTTCCCATGCAAGTCCGGTATCGGTCGGAACACCCGGGCTTAAAACAACCATATCGAGGCTTTCTTTCACCGCGTCGGGCAGGGTTCCGAGAATGACATTCGCGCTCTCCCCTTCCGAAGTTCTTTCCCTGACATCGCGAAGACTCAGGGCTTCGTTGGCATCATAAAGGATCGGCTTTGCGCCCTCTTTGACCAAAAGATCATAAGCAGCCACGCCGCTGATTCCCGCACCGATAATTAAAATTGTCTTATCCTTGTAGTCCATATCTTAAATCCCCAGTAATGCCGCTGCACAAAGCAGTACGGTCACAATTGTAAATGCACTGACCACCTTGGTTTCCGGATATCCGCATTTCTCAAAGTGGTGATGAATCGGAGCCATTTTGAAAATTCTCTTGCCGTGTGTCAGCTTAAAATAGCTTACCTGCAGCATAACACTGACTACTTCTGCCAGATAAATGAACGCTACGATCGGAATAAAGAGCGGCATTTTCAAAAGATACGCTTCCGCTGCAACAAAACCGCCGAGCGCCAAAGAACCGGTATCTCCCATGAATACCTTGGCCGGATACGAATTGTAGATCAAAAATCCAAGCAATCCGCCCAGCATTGCAAGCGCGGTCACATGAAGGTCTTCGCCTTTAAGAAGCGATACAACCGCAAAGAATACCGCGATAACGGAAGTAACTTTACTTGCCAGTCCGTCGAGTCCGTCCGTGAAGTTCGATCCGTTATCGGTTCCGAGAACAACGATGAAAAGAAGCGGAATCGATACCCAGGGAAGATTCGATAATGCAATCTCCTTTCCGTGTGTGAACGGAATGATCATATTATAGCAATCCGGCATACGGAAATATAAATATGCCGCAAAAGCACCTGTGATCAGGATCTGAAGTCCGAGTTTCTGCCATGCGCGAAGGCCCATCGAACGTTTCAGAACAACCTTGATGAAGTCATCCGCGAATCCTACAAGTCCGAATCCTACGGTTAGGAAAAGCACCGGCAGGGTTTTCGCATAACTATCGGTAAAAATCAGCGTTGCCACAGTGAATCCGAGAAGGATCAGTACTCCGCCCATCGTCGGGGTTCCGTTTTTCTTAAGATGTGATTCCGGGCCTTCCGTACGGATGGTCTGTCCGATCTTTAAACGTAGCAGCAAAGGAATCACAACCGGTCCCAGAGCCGTTGCGATGGTAAACGAAATGGCTAACGCAATAAATCCTGCTAACATGAATACTCTCCGATTCTTCTCTTTAGTGGTTTAGTTCGTCGTCTGACTGCCTTCAGCCTCTCCCTCAGCCGGTTTCTCAAGATCCGACAAATCCGAAGAACTCGGGTTGATCGGATAACCGGTATTCGGATCCAGAAATTCTCCGGTATTCGGATCGATCGCATATCCGGTTTCCTTGTCGATCTGAATGTCAGGTCTGTCATTGACTACGCTGATGCCCTCATCGTCGCCTTCGCCTTCCGGCTTCTCTTCGGGACGATAGATCGCTTCGTTGTAAAGTCCTTTGGCTTTCAGGGTCTCGATTTCTTCATCCGACAATTCTTCCGTCATGAAAACATTCATATACGGCAGAACTTCGGTTAAAATATCCTTCACAAGTGTGCAGGCCAAAGCGGTACCACCGTTCTGATCCGGCAGGTTCGGACGGTCCAAAACCGCATAGATTACGATCTTGGGATCGTTTGCGGGAGCATATCCCATAAACGATGTTACATACTCTCCGTTACCACGGGGAAGTGTCTCCGCGGTACCTGTTTTACCGCCGATCGCGTATCCTGCGGGGCGGGCTTTTTTACCGGTACCGGAGGTAACTACGGCGTTGCAGTAGCTGATAATCTTATCGGAGGTGGAGTTGGAAATCGTCTGCTTAAGCATGCAGGGCTCGATGTTCTTAACCACTGCTCCGTTACCGTCAAGGATCTGGCTTACCATGTGAGGCTGATAATAATATCCGCCGTTTACCAGGGAATTAAAAGCGCTGATCATTTCGATCTGCGTGCAGGCGAAGCCCTGTCCGAACGTGGAAGTTGCAAGTTCCGCAGGGCCCATGGTCTTCTCCGTGAATACCAGGGTGTTGGTCTTAGCTTCACCGGCTAAATCGATATTGGTCTTATAACCGAAATTGAATCTCTGGAAATAATCCAGGTATGTGGAAACGCCGATCTGCTGTCCCATACGCATGAG
>AUXO011469770.1_pt1 | contig 10155 bp, 7 predicted proteins | sample 768731 | NCBI WGS metagenome assembly AUXO01 (sample SAMN02715735, study PRJNA202380) | gut metagenome | biome: sheep rumen | host: Ovis aries | place: New Zealand: Palmerston North | reverse complement strand
CGTGGCTCCTGCCGACGCTGCCCGTCAAGTGAAAGAAGCCGCCACCATCATCTCTCCCTGCGACGGCGGCCATGGCGTGGCACGCGACATAATCGAGCGAGTGCTTGCCGCCCGAGGACAGTGGATGGACGACGAGCACGCCTTCGGCTGGTAACCACATCTCACCTTTCATATCTCATTTCTCACATCATGACTTCTCACTATGCTACTTGACCGGCTCAAAAAATATAACGTTACACTGGCGAGCAACTCGCCACGACGCAAGCAGCTGCTTGCCGACCTGGGCATTAACTTCCAGGTGAAAGTAAAGAACGATATCGACGAGAGCTATCCCCCCGACTTGCCGGCGCTAGAAATCGCCGAGTACATTTCGCGCAAGAAAGCACAAGCCTACAGGCAACACTTGCTCCCGAGCGACATCGTCATCACTGCCGACACCGTTGTCGTCCTCAACGACCACGTGCTGGGCAAGCCCACCAGTGCCGCCCACGCCTGCGACATGCTGCGTGAGCTCTCGGGCAAGGTACACAAGGTTGTCACCGGCGTCACCATCACCATGAAAGACCGCCAGCGTTCTTTCAGCGTGACAACCGACGTAGAGTTTGCCACACTCAACGATGACGACATCTCTCACTACGTGAACCGCTACAACCCCATCGACAAGGCCGGAGCCTATGGCATCCAGGAGTGGATAGGCTGCATGGGCGTGCGGCACATCAACGGCAGCTTCTACAACGTGATGGGACTGCCACTGCACCGCCTCTACAACGAGCTTGACAAGATGATTTAGAAACACATATAGGGAAATATATAAACAGTTTCTTTTTCACACGACTAGATAAAAATTAGGGCGCATCACCTAAAAAGCGATGCGCCCTGATTGTTGTTGCTGCCGCGGCAGCAGGATTTTATTTGAGAATGAGACGGAACGACACATCCTCGCTTGCGCCTCCATTAACCTCAATGTCGTTGAAGTCGCGCTTTGTCACAGTGCAGCGTGCGGCGCTCGACGAGCAACTTCCACCACGGCGAGTGAGGCCATAGGCACTGACCGTGGGCGAGCCCGAGGGATCCACCTCGCCATCGGCTGCCCAACTGTAGTCCATCGAGAAATTGTCGGTCGTGACCTCATGCGCGTTGCCGCTCATGTCATAGAGCCCCAGCTCATTGGGAGCCTTGAGCTTGACGTCATGCACGAGGTTGTCGCTATTGTTCCAATACCATGCCACATCATTGATGTTGTTGCTGCCGGCATAGGTATAGCCCTGGCTCTTCACGCCACCGCGCGCCGCCCATTCCCACTGAGCCTCGGTGGGAAGCATGAAATTCATGTCGGCGTCAAGAGCGCCTGTGGCATGCAGATGGCTGTTGAGAGCATCGACAAACTCAAGAACCTCGCCATATTGCTGCCCGTTGCACGGCTTAAGGTCGCCCTGAGTGGCAAAATTGGAATAGGACGGGAACAATGCTTTCCACAATGCTTGCGTGCACTCGGTCTCGGCAATATAGAAGGTGGTGAGCGTCACCTGGTGAACAGGTTGCTCCGAGGCATTGGCATCGCTGCCCATCATCATTGTGCCACCCTCCACAAGAATCATGCGAAACGCAGCTCCGTTCACCTCAAAATCAATAAACTCGGGCTGCGGTTTGATGCCGTTCAGCAAAATGTTGTAAACCATGGTCACATCACTGCTGTTGATGACCCCATCGCCATTCACATCACCGGTTGCAACATAAGTGTCTACACCCTTGAGGATGTAGTTGTAAAGAGCTGTGACATCGGCACTGTTGGTCACGCCGTCGCAGTTGACATCGCCTTTCACCTCGGCTTTAGCGACAGCCAGCCCCATTGCCACGGCCATGATTGATAAAAAGAGCTTCTTCATTGTGATTATCTGACAATAAACTTGCGACCACCCTGGATGTAGATGCCTGCGGGGAGAGTGCCTTGCATCTTGCGACCCATCAGGTTATAAACATCACCATCATTCTCACGGGTAGTGTCAACATTGACAGTGGAAATAGCGGTGGGGCGCACTTCAACGCTGGTGAGATAAATCTGGTAGGCCAAGCCGTTCCACGAGAAGATGCCGGCAATGTTGCAAGTTTCGCCATTCTCGGGCATCACGAAGTCCTGAGGCAGATAGCCCAGCATGTCATTAACACGCACCTGCTCATCATCGGCCTGTGCAACATAGAAACGCCCACTCTTTGTAATAGTGACATTGTTGAGAGCAACCAGTCGCGAGAAGTTGGCGTCATTGAGTAGCTCACTCATTGTGAAGAGTGTGGGCTGCAATTCGTTATCACTGGTCTTGGTGAATGTTTCGGCACTGGTCAAGGCATCGGTAGCTGCCTGTGGGCGCTCACGTCCGGGCACGTCATCCTCGGGGTCGTCGTCATAGTAGAACTGACCACGCTTCACATAAATATAACCATTGAGGATGTCGCCACGCTCCAGATTCAGGTTCAGACCATCAAATTCAACAGCCGCAGTAGCATCTTCAACATAAGCGGCACTCCAGTCCACGCCATTCACCTGAGCATTGTTGAGGGCCAGCTTAGCGAGGGTGCCCACTTCAAGAGCATTAAACTCGGCTATTGAGTTCACCTCAACATAGGTAGTGGCATCGGGGGTGTAGGTGTCGGCATTAGCGTCATCGGTGGTGACGGTCATCGAGAGCAACAATGTGAGTGTGTTCCACTCGTTGGCTGCATTCTCATTGTCAAATGTGACAGCGGTAGAATTACCTGTCCACACATAGTTTGTGGCATCCAGAGTCCCATTACCGGCCTGCGCCTCAAGAAAGAACTTGTAGTTCTGCACGCCAAATGCAATAGATGTGATTGCACGCCCGGCGTCGGCAGTGACGGTGATTTTTCCACCCAATTGAAGATAGGTAACACCGGCATTGGTTTTCCACATGCGGTTAGGCTTTGCTCCATCTATAGCAGTTAAAACCACATCGCCTTGACGCAGTTCTTGACCGCTAATAACACCCTTGTCGGCATCCTCCCAATCGGCAGGAGTGGCAATTTCAAGATTGAGGTTGTTGCCGGCAAAGTCGTAAAGATTCTCTTGGGTTGCGGCACCGGCGGTAAATTGCGATGCACACACCAATGCTAGAGCACTGAGTTTTGTAATGATGTTCATAATGTAAATAATTTAGTTTATTAATTAAAAAAATCTATTTTGCTAATGATGGTCGTTGTCTTGGCAGGAAGTCGGCTGTGGAATTGTTGGTGTCAATGAGCTTGCCACCGGCATCGCGCTTGCGAATTACCGACAGACCATAACGGGTGCGGTCGCTCGACGTCTCGGCGCAATAGGTCCACCCCGAGTCGAGTGCCGGCGACACCACATTCCATGCCCAGTCACTCTTGATTGAGAGATTCACCATGTCAATCACCCATGAGTTAGGCACAAAGCACGCCTCACCGTTGCTCTCGTAGGTCCCCCACTCGGCATTTACCACATAGGTAAACTTGTAGTAGTAATCATTGACAAAGGTGTCGAAGTCGGTGCGCATGCGCGCCAGGCCATAGCTCTTGTTTCCCTTGTTGTGAAGCACGGTGTAGCTCCAAATGTCGCTATACCACTTAATCAGGTTAACGGCATTGGGGTTATCCTCATCGATAAACTCGGTGTTGCTATTAATGTCGAATATTTCAAATTGCGCATCGCTAAGGTCTAGCGAATTGGGGTTGATGACGCTGTGGTCTTTAGCGTTAAGTGCTATCACAATCGACTCGCCCGCTTCAACCGGCACGCTGTGCCCATCGCCCGGGATGATATATATCCAGCTTATCGATACCGCTTCCTTCATGATGTTGGGGTTCAAATCCCATTGCATGTCGGGCTGAAACTTTGATTCAAATATTGCAAGGCTGTCGGCATAAATCAGCCTGTCGGAGTTATTGGTTATCTTCAAATACTGGTCATCAACGTAGGGGCGCTGAGTGCCCGGATAGGTGCTCGAAGTGAAGAAAATCTCCTCAATCACGAGCCCATCCTCGGCATTATAGTTGTTGAAGAACAACTTCACCATGGCGCTTGCCGCAGTTGAAGCACTAATCTCCACGCCACTCGCTTGTGCTTTCATTGTGGTAGTGGTGACACTTGAACCAATGCCGTAGTCCATCACACCAGTAGCATCAATGTTGTAATGCCCCTCGGGCACCACGGTTATTGCCACATAGGTGTAGCCGTTGCCATCGGGCCTGAAATCGCTCACTGTGGTCGTCACACCGGTCTCAACATTGGTTACCCTTGCAGTGGCTTGCTTGAGCACAGGATTCTCCACATTGATTGGCAAGTCAAGATAGATGCGCAGTGAGGTTTCTTGAACAGGCTCGTTATCGCGGCATGCTGTGAACAGCAACATGATAGCTGGCAATATCAGCAAGATGTATTTTTTCATTTATCTGTTAAATTTTTATTCCAAGTGAGATAATAATACTGTGTCGTTGCTCATTGCGTGAGCACGAGGTAATGCCATAGGCCGCCTGAGCGTAGGCCGAGTAGCGCGAGCGACCAAAGTGGTAATAAGCTCTAAAACGCGCTTCGGCACTGGTGTAGTTGGCATTCAAGAAATTGAAGTTGTGGGTGAGCATGTCAACGAAGTGTGCATCAATGTCAACCACGGGAATAACAAGATTGCCACGTGTGCAGCCATAATAGGCTCCATCAATTTCGCCCATCAGTGTCCAAGAACGCGATGGTGTCGCAATCAACTGCGCGGCCACCTGACCAAAGGCATAGTCAAGCTTCATTGAGCGGCGCGGATTGACAAATCGCTGACGGCTGCCACTATAGCCGGCGCTGGCCTTAACGTTCCATGTGGTTGTACCCTCACGCCCCACAATAGCATTGAGCGATGCTGTGGTGATATTGTTCTTATACATCGTCATGCTGGCAATCACGGGATAGATTTGCGACGACGATGTGCCGGCCAAGTGCTGATCGCTGGTGCGACGGTTGTATTTCACATCGCTCCACACCGCAAAATTCATTTCGCCAACATGCCGCCAACCGGCACGCATGGCCAGTTCCTTGTTATACAAAGTAGTGAGCGGCAGTGAGTTAAGCAAGCGCGCCACTCGCTCATAGCTGTGCTGCGACACCCACACATTAGCAATCAGGCCACTGCCGGCCGGTAATAAATCGGCTTGTAACTTAATTCCACCTCCCTTGAAGATGAGGTCGTTGATATCGCCCGAAAAACGCGTGTAAATTTCACCCAAGCCCATCATTTGATATTCGGGAACACTACCCAGAGGCTTGTAGAAGTCAACGTCGCACGTCTGCCTATAAATGTTGCCTTGCATACTCAACCCCACTGTGTAGCGCGAGCCCAAGTGGCGTGCAACGCCGGCACGAAGCGTGAGGTCGGTAACGATGCCGCGCATGCGAGGATCTTGCTTGCGGTATTCCTGCTCGGCACGAAACAGCATCTCACCGCCCACTTGCCAGTGGCCCAGCCGAGTGCCGTAGCCGCCCTCGAAGGTGTAGCGCTCGCGGCTGGTGTCACCACCCACAGTGTCGGCAAGCATATCGGGCTCGAGCAGATCGTAGTCGGCAACCGAGTTCCACTTGATGCCACGGTTCTTGCCAGTGAGGTATGATGCCCGTCCCCACACTGCGGCACGATTGTTGAGTCGCAAATAAGACTGAGCACCAATCTCAGCGAGCACATGACCGGTGCCATGCTGCATCACAAAAGGTTCATCCTGATGAACCCAGCTAATTGTAACGCCCATTTGCGTGAGCGAGTTGTGATGAGCTGTAGCCATCAGTGCCGGGTTATTCCACATGAGGCGTGCATGTTCATTGCTCATTGAGTAATGCTCAACAATAGCGGCATGGCTTGCGGCAATTGAGTCGCCTGCGCCGGCAAAGCCGTGAACAGCAGTTACCAGCATCATTGCTACCAATAGTTGCTTTTTCATTGGTCTCTCACAACATTTAATTTAATCAATTAATATCATTTCGAGCGTGACTGTGTTGCCTCCATCGGTAGCTGCCATCGAAACGTAGTCGCTTTGCGCACGAAACTGATGGGTCGACAGTTGCGAGGTTGCATCTTTAATGCGCACTATGCCTTCCACGCTCACCGAGTAGGCACCACGCATAATATTGTCGACAATGATGTGCCCGCTGGCGGTGATGTCGCTGAACGTAGTCACGTTGCGGCTGTTGAGGTTAACCATCATCACAGAGTATTGCAAAGTCTCGATAGTGCCTTCTTGCGGCAGTGTGAGTACAATCTCTCCACCGGTGGTGTAATCTTCCAAGTCGCTGTGACAGCCGCTTGCTACAAGTGCCACAACACACATCATTATCATGTAGTAAACTGTTTTCATAGCTTAATATTTATTTCCAGACCAAAGTAGGGATTAACATGGCGCCTGATGGTCACGCCATCACGCTTATAGCTTGGGGTGTAGTCCCAAATCTTGTTACAGAACATAGCAATGCTCAGGTGATCGTTAAGGAACTTCTTGGTAACTTTGAAGTTCACGTTCATCGAGAATGGCACTTTAAACAAGTCATACATCGACTCGGTGTTGTTGCGCACAAGGTAGCGCAAATAGCTGTCCTGCTCAAGCTCGGGAACCCACTCATGAATGTTGCCATCAATATCCATGTATTGACTCGGATAATTGCTGATTGGCAATCGCTGGTTGCTGGTGAACCACAGGCACTGTGCCGAGAGCGAAAAGCCCAGCTTGAGGCGAGACACATCGGTGTCGAGAGTGAAGTTAGTGTTAACCATCTCATCGGTGTAGCCCTCGGTGTCATGATAAATTCCAACCAGTTTAGTTTGCTCATTTCCCACCACTTGCGACGGTCGTTCCATGAGCGACACAGTGTTTCGGTGCACCGTCTTGAACCATGCTCCGTTGATAGTGAGACGAGTGTGCAGTCGCTCAATGCGGCGAGATGCAAAAGTGTATTCCACACCTTTTTTCAAGGTTTGGCTACCATTGGAATAACTGCTGTGAGCCACGAGTTCGCGCGCGTTCTCAAATGGCACACCATCGATTGCCGGTGGCCCGGTGAGCGCATTGCCGTCGATTGCACTAGTGTCGTAACGCTTGAAATCGTAGGGAGCATAGATTGCCACCGACCTAAACCCGTTGGTCATATTCTCGTGAAAATAGGTGACCGACAGACGATTGCCTGCGATGTCGACGTCGGCACTCACTTCCCACTTGAGGTTTCGCGCTGCGCGCAGGTCGCGATTGGTGGGGTCGACCACATAGGTCATGATGTTAATGCGCTTATAGGCCTCAACCGGGTGATAATAGTTAAACTGCACCAGGTCGATGTAGCAAGGCTCGGGATAGAGATGCTCGATAGTGGGCATCTTGGTGTGCTGCCCCACCCCACAAGCAATTCTCACAAAACCCACGTCGCTGCCCACGTTAAAACGGGGAAAGTTCCAGCCCACATTCACGCGTGGGTCGCAATAGATGTGTCCCTTGAGCCAATAACCCGTGGGGAGATTGAGCAACCGGCTCGCGCGCACGCCAGCCACCACTTCAAGGGTGTTACCGGCAAGAGTGGCCTTGAAGTTTTCTTCGGCATAAATCGAGAGAGTGTGCATGGCAGGTATTTTGGAAATATCGCGCGGTCGGCCCGTCATGCCGGGATAAAGCGGCCGAGTGACATCAAGCACCTGCCCCTTGCCGTAGTTCTTGTCGATGTTCCAGTCGACACCCACGAGCAAGGTGCTCGACACGCTTTGCGACGGCACTTGAAACTTGGCGTTGATTTTCACAAACGCGTTGAAAGGCTTGCCTTCCACACGGTGGGTTGCGGTGTAGGTGTAGGGCAAGATAACCGCGTCGCTCTCACCCGGCTGGCGCGAGGTGGCAGCAATGGTGGCTCGCCGCAACTGTACCAGTTTCTCACGCTCAATGACATCGTTGTCGAGCGAGACAGCCGCAGTAGCGTTCAGCACCTTGAACCACGACGTGCTACCCTCGAGCGACTTGAGCCTCAACTGCGTGGTGAGGGCATAGCGGTTGTAGCTCGACTTGTAGATGTCGGGCGCGCCATCATTGAGGTCGGGGTCGGTCTTGTCGTTGTCAAATGAGCCTGTGTAATCGACATTGGCGGCAAGCGATGTGCTGAGCTTCTCACTTTTCCACGTTTTGTGCAGTCGTGCCGAGAGGGTGAGTCGCTTGTAGTTCTCAAGGGTGTTGCGAGGGTCGTTGTGCGAGTTCAGGAAGTCGGCATTCAGGTTGAGCGACAGTTGGCTAGGCTTCCACTCCAATCCTTTGGCAACATAAAGCAGCTGGCTGCCCATGTCGGCCTTGAGACGAGCGGTGATGGCATTACCGCCACGCTTTCGCTCAATCTTCACTAGGCCACTAGTGAGGTCGCCATATTCCACCGATGCGATGCCTCTCACAATCTCGATGCGCTCAATATCGTCGGTGGGAATTGAGCGCATGTCTACGCCCTGGTTAGTAAAGTCGCGCTTACCGGCTTGCGAGTCGGTGGCTCCGCTAAGGTATTGCATGTTGGCGTTGGTCGAGATTGGAGCTCCGTCAATCACAAAGCTCGTTCCCAGCGACGATGTGGAGTAGTTGTCGCTCTCACCACCGGCCTCTCGCAGCCTGATGACGTTGGCGCTGCTCAAGTGTGGATCGTGCGCACGGCCACCGGGAATGAGCTCCATGATGTCTCCCAGGCTCGACGGCTGCAGGTGATCCATAGCCTTGCGCCCTATAACCGACGCGCTGCTCAAGCCGCGTGACTCCTGTGCTGTGACCACAACCTCGCCCAGGGCATTGGTTTGCGACTCAATGTAGTAAATTCCACTTTGTGCCTTGGCTTGCAATGGCTTGTAGCCAATGTAGGATATAATTATTTCCTTGCCGGCTGGCACTGCGAGCGTGAAGCGGCCGTCGATGTCGGTCACTGCATCCACACTGTTGTGGCCCTCAATCATCACTGTAGCTCCTATCATGGGCTCGAGGGTTGCCTTGTCGGTCACGGTGCCAGTTATTGTCACCTGTGCATCAAGCGTGAGCCCCACGAGCAGGAAAGCCAGCAATATTACACATTTGTTTATTTTGCGCATTGATTGTTTATATATACTTATTGTAGTTGTTCCGCTGCCTAAAGGCAAGAGATGGTTAATAATTTTCGAGTTGGCAAAAGTAGTGAGCTTCTTTTGCGCGGGCAATACCCTATTGTTGTGATTGTCATCACCACTTTTAGTTATTGCTCGCTTGCCGTTACGGTGTGAACAATGCCTGTTTTAGATTATTTATAAAATATAAATCATTTTTTTGCTTGGAATGAAAGTTTTATTGTGTAATTTTGTGGTCTTAAAATGAAGTTATATCTACTTGAAAGAACTTAAAGCAACTTATTAATCATAAAACAAAACACTTAGTTATGGCTTTTTTAACTAATGACAAACTCACAATCGTCGGCGCTGCCGGCATGATTGGTTCCAACATGGTACAAACAGCCCTGATGATGGGCTTGACAAGCGACATCTGTCTCTATGACGTATTCTCTCCCGAAGGCGTGGCTGAGGAAATGCGTCAAAGCGGTTTCGGCGACGTGAAAATCACCGCTACAACCGATGCAAAAGAAGCATTCACCAATGCCAAGTATATCATCTCGAGCGGCGGTGCTCCCCGCAAGGCAGGCATGACCCGTGAGGATCTGCTCAAGGGCAACTGCGAGATTGCACGCGGCCTGGGCGAGAATATCAAGCAATATTGCCCCGACTGCAAGCACGTGGTTATCATCTTCAACCCCGCCGACCTTACCGGCCTTGTTACTCTGCTTTACAGCGGCTTGAAGCCCAGCCAGGTGACCACTCTCGCCGGCCTCGACAGCACTCGCCTGCAGAGCGCTCTGGCCAAGAAGTTCAACGTGATGCAAAGCGAAGTTACCGGCTGCGCAACCTACGGCGGTCACGGTGAGCAGATGGCAGTGTTTGGCTCGCATGTAAAAATCGACGGCAAGCCATTAACCGACATCATAGGTACCCCCGAATTCCCTGCCGAGGAATGGGAGCAGATGAAGCTCGACGTCACCAAGGGTGGAGCCAAGATTATTGAACTGCGTGGCCGCAGCTCGTTCCAGAGCCCTGCCTATCTCTCGGTAGAGATGATTCGCTCGGT
>AUXO018147445.1_pt1 | contig 10158 bp, 8 predicted proteins | sample 768731 | NCBI WGS metagenome assembly AUXO01 (sample SAMN02715735, study PRJNA202380) | gut metagenome | biome: sheep rumen | host: Ovis aries | place: New Zealand: Palmerston North | reverse complement strand
AGATATCCTGCATTGTCTGAAAAAGAGGCTAGAGAAATACATGAACTTGTTGCAACATCATTGAGGCAGAACAAGAATGAAGCGGAATTGGTTGTTACTGCTCCGCCTTCATTTGCAATGAAGACAAAGCTAACTAAAACGGTAGTGAAATCAATGCTGGAAGGCGCAAAAAGTAGCATTGTAATTACCGGGTATTCCTTATCAGATTACTTTTCAGATTTAATAGATTGCATAATCAGAAAAAGCCAAGAAGGGGTCTTCGTGAAGTTCTATGTTAATCATATCGAAGACCAGGCTTATTTCGATAAACTCTGCAGATATAAAGGTCGATTCCTGAAAATCTACAATTACCCAAAGCAGGATGATGCTATGGCGGCTCTTCATGCGAAGGTTATATCGGTAGATAAAAAGGATAATCTGATTACATCTGCAAATCTGTCCTATCACGGACAGGAAGGCAACATTGAGATGGGGGTTCATATCGTTTCAGAGGATATAGCAAAGCAGATTGACGGAGTGTTGACAACACTATTGTTTAAGAAGGTATTTGAGGAAATATAGGAGGCGTAAAAATGAGTACTAATATAATTCACTTTAAGCCAAGAGCAAGACTAATGCTGGAATTGGGAGAACAATTAATTAAGAATGAAAGTGTGGCGATTCTTGAATTGATAAAAAATGGATACGATGCCTTTGCTTCGGAGGTCATCGTTGAATTGTTACACCTAGATGATGTTGAAAAAGGACGTATCATTATTCAAGATAATGGTATTGGAATGTCCCGGGATGTTGTGGAAAACCATTGGATGGAGCCAGCAACGTCAAATAAGAAAAAAATAGTTGAGGAATGTAAAAAGCCTATTGAGAGAAATGGTGTCTTTCGAGTTCCGTTGGGCGAAAAAGGAATTGGAAGATTTGGGGCTCATAAATTAGGAAATCATATTAGACTCATTTCTAAGTCTGAAGACTCGGAGAATGAAGTGTTTTTTGAAATTAATTGGAATGATTTTGATTCCGATCGTTATCTTGATGAAATTGCTGTGCAGATATATGAGAGAACTCCGGAAATATTTATAAATGAAGCAACTGGCACAAGAATAGAGATAGATTTTCTAAAGCATAAGTGGCTTAAGGGAGAATTTCGTAATGTATATAAAAACATCTTAACGCTTAATTCACCATTTAAAGCAAATGACTCATTTAATGTAGTGATCAGGACAACACATCAGGAATGGATTAGTGATTTGTTAAAATATGAAAACTTCGTTAATCGAGCATTATTTAAGGCGCATGTGGAAATTGAAGGCGACAAGATAACTGCTTACCGATACGAATTCATGCCTTGGCCTGTGCTGAGTAAGGTGTCACATCGCATAAGCAATGAATATAAAGGGACGGAACTTCATGATTTTGAAGAAAAAAAAGGACTAAGCTTGAAGCCATTTTCTATAGGGAAAGTAGTCATTGATCTCAATATATTTGACTTAGATTCTTATATATTGAACTTGGGATTTCAAAATGATAAACGATTGCTTAAGGAATATTTGAAACATAATGGTGGAATCTCAATTTATAGAGATAATATGCGTCTTTATGAATATGGAGATGCAAGTAACGATTGGTTAGGATTGGGAAATCGAAGAATTAATAATCCTGCGAAAACACTGAGTAGCAGAATTGTTGTTGGAGCTGTTTATCTACAACGTTTAGCAAGTGGTGATCTAATAGAAAAAACAAGTAGAGAGGGATTTATTGAAAACGCTGCATATAATGCCTTTGTAAAAGCGGTATTATTTGCTATTTCCTGTGTGGAAAACGATCGTATGCTTGACAAGGCAGATCTGCGACTTTATTATTCTGCTTCGTTTAAAGAGCCGGTAATCGATTCTGTCAAAAACTTGATGGAGGCCGTTGACAAGAAAGTTAAAGATGAAGTTATTAAAAAGGAAATAAATAGCGCATTAGGAAATATAGAACGTGAGTATAAAGAGATTTCTGATATGTATGTTAAAAGCTCTAGCATTGGATTAAACATGAGCATAGTAGTCCATGAGATAGAAAAGATAATTAAGGAACTTGAGATAACTGTTTCTGAAGAAGGCGTTTCATCACATATTAGGAATCTGGTGTCTGATCTTGAGACTCGGATATCAAGCTATTCAGAACTTATAAAAAACACAAAAACAAAGGATATAGAATTATCAAAATTGGTCTCTGGGACTTTGAATATTTTTAAATACCGGATAAGAGCGCATGAATTACATATCGATAATGAGGTTTCATCTTCGGGAGTTAAAGTTACATGTGCGGATAGTTTGGTTCGAAGCGCAATAATGAATATTCTAGATAATTCTATATACTGGCTTGAAAAATATGAGATTACTGAGAAGCGTATTCTTTTTGAATACTTTGAAGTTGAGCCGGGATATAAAGGCCTTCTTGTTGTTGATAATGGAAAAGGATTTACACTTCCGAAGGATAAATTAACAGTACCGTTTATCACGAAGAAAGAGGATGGTATGGGACTTGGATTACATCTGGTGGAAGAAATCATGAATACCATAGGTGGCAAGTTGATTTTCCCTGACAATAATGATTTAGATCTTCCGGAACAATACAGAGAAGGAGCAGCCATAATAATGGCGTTTAAGGAGGCATAAGACATGGAAGGAAATGTTTTTCCGTGCTTTGGGCGCGTTGCAATAGTAGATGATAAAAGAGATGAAGTAAGGCAAATTCAGAATATTCTTGCCGAGAAGGGAGTTCCATACATTTTTTATGATTATCAAGACATGCTTGAATTAGATATAAATAAGGTTGAGGGTATAAGGCTTCTTTTTTTAGATATAAGGTTAGAGGATGGAACAAGCGAAGAGAAAAACTTGTTGACTGTTCTTGCGAGCACGGTAGAAAGAATTATTCCGATAAAGAATGGTCCGTACGCAATTATTCTATGGACTAATGAATATGGAATGAAGGACAAGGTAATCGAATATCTCAATAATAATCTGGATAATTCCGAGACTACGATGCCTTCATACATAGGCGCGATTGATAAAAAAGAGTTTATAAGTAAATCATCGGATTGCTTGATGGAGAAGATCACAGAGTATTACAACGGTCAAAATATGATGGCTTTTCTGACAGAAATTGAAAACAACGTGATGACTGTACCTACAAATGTTGTGAAGATGATTGTTTACAGTTTTTTGAATGATGCAAGTAATGAAGAACTTGAAAAACTATTTTTGCGATTTGCACAAACTGAAAAAGGAAACTGTAATTCTCCAGTTGCAGCAACAAAGATAGTCCTCCGACAAGTGGCTGAATTAATCAGAGATCGGTATACAGAAATAGTCGCTGATACAAATTTGGTGGAAGAGCTTGCAAAACGGTGGTCTGTAGATTTTACGGATGAACAGAAAATTAAAGAGATGGTAGCAGGAAATAGAATTGAGCAAACCGCAATTATTAATACTGTTCTAAATGTAAATCCATACTCTAGGGGAATAGATAATGTTCCAGGGAAAGTGTATAAGCACACACCAGAAACATTATGGATTCAACCAGAAGTGCTAACGCAAAGTACTTTCAATGGCGATGATTTTTGCATTAAACAGGGAAAAAATAATGTTATCGAGACTGAACTTGAACCTATAGAAGTAGATATTACCCCTAGTTGTGATTATGCACAAGGGAAAAATCATATGCTTAGAACTCTCTATGGTTACATTGTTTATATCGGAAAAGACACCGAGAAATCTCCTGAGTGGATAGATATAAAGTTTAGGAAAAAAATAATTGATCAAGTACCTGAATATGTATATGTAACCCCAATGATGATAATTAATAAAAGGCTTTGTACGCTAATCCTTAATACAAAACTAATGGGGCTAGAGAATCAAGGTTACTGTAAAAATCTGGAATACATGTTTCGCTTAAATAATGAAATTATGAATGAGATTAGAAAAAAGGCTGGTGAAATGATTTCTAGGTTGGGAATAAATAGTATTTAATTCTTCTAAGTACAAATGAAGTGTTTCATATACTAGAGTAAAAAGAATTGATATGTAAATGTGAGATGGCGCGCTGGAATTTAAATTCTAGTGCGCCGTTACTATATCTTTAATATAATTAATAAATATTTACAAAATATAATTATTGAAATATTTGCTTGAAATTAATATTAAAATAATAAACGACAGCAAGATAAGCAAATTATAGACAATTGTACAACAAATATAACCAAAACAAATATTGAAATATTAATTTCAATTATTATAAGAATTAAAAAATATTTGAAAAATATATTGACAAAAATTACATGTCGTGTTACTTTATAGAAAACAAAGGAGGTGTAGCACATGAGTAATGAATTTGATAACGAATTAATCGAAAACGGTAAGGAGGAGACAAAGAGAGATAAGTTTATTCGTCTTGCAGAGGCAAGGACTACTAAGGCAATTGATATGATCCGGAAGATTGGTAATTTAGGAAATACAAACTTCTATGAATATAGTAGAGAAGATGTTGAAACTATCTTCGGAACACTAGAGAAAGAATTAAGGGCGGCTAAAAGCAAGTTTAATGCCGAAGCCGAAGAAGAAGTTGTATTTAAGCTTAAACGGTAGATAAAGTGGAGGGATGTCAAATGAAAAAATGGAATTTTCCGAGTAACGAAGGCGGACAAGTTAAGGGTGTTGCTGATGCGGGAATTGAAAACTTTAATGGAACAGAATTAGCATCCCTGGCAAGAGAGATATGTCAAAACTCATTGGATGCTTCTATAGATGAGGATATGCCTGTAATCGTTGAATTTGAAAGATATTTAATTGATTCAATTGATGTTCCGGGTATAGATGAATATAGAAGAATTCTATCAGATTGTAAAACGTTCTGGGATGGGTCAAATAGCGAAAAGGCTAAGAATTATCTTGCAAAGGCTTTAAAAGCAGCTAATAAAGAAAAAACAGCAGTATTGAGAATAAGTGATTATAATACAACCGGTTTATCGGATCCGTATGAAACAGATTCAGATAATGCGTTTTCCTTTGACGGCTGGAATGCTCTTGTAAAGATTGATGGTGGCGCAAGCAAGGGTGATGATAAGGCTGGAGCATTTGGAATTGGAAAGAGCGCTCCCTTTTGTAACTCAGATTATAGATTGGTGTTTTACAGAACGTTAAACCAACAAGGAGAAAGAGCAGCTCAAGGTATTTCGAGATTGATGTCGCTTAATAAGAATACAAGTGGTGTTGGTTATTATGGAAATCCGGTAGGCAATGCGCCGGTAGAATCAATTATCGAATTAGATGAGCTGAATAAACGTCATGATATAGGTACTGATGTATTCGTGTATGGATTTAATGGTTCAACATATGAAAATGAATGGGAAAACCAGATTGTTTGTGCAATACTAGATAGTTTCTTGATGGCTATATATAGAGGAAACCTGATAGTTCGAGTACAGGGTAGACAGATAGATAAGAAAAACATTGGCGATTATATAGAGAGATATTATAAGACAAATCAAAGAGAATTAAAGGGTACATATGGAAACTACCTGGCTCTCCAAGATACAGATGAATCCGGGATTTATAAAAATGATTTTCATGGAATGGGAACTTTAGTCTTAAGAATTTATGTCTCAGATAATGAAAAGCTAGATAGAAAAGTACTTGTAGTTAGAAAAGCAGGAATGAAGCTCTTTAGACTTGGAAATTTGTCTAAATTAGCATCGTTTTCAGGAATCCTCGAGTTACATGGAAAAGAATTAAACAAGTATTTCCGGGAGATGGAAACGGTAGCTCATGATAATTGGGAACCCGGACGGCATTCGAATAAAAAAGAAGCAAAACAGTATTATGAAGAAATAAAAGAATGGATTCGAAAGATAATTGCAGAAAACGTTGAAAAAGTATCGACTGAAGAAATGAATGTTGAAGGCCTTTCTGGAATACTTCAAGAAGAACAGGATTCATTAGGTGCAAATAACGAAGATAAAATTGATAATTTAGATGATTATTTAGGCAATATTGAAGTTAGCCCAAGAACATATTCAAAACAGTCGAAAGGCTTGTTCTATGGAAAGGGCAATGAGGGTTCAGGAAAAAAGGAAAAGGAAAAAGGAACTCTTGGATCTGAAGGAGAAAGTGGCATTAGAGTTTTAAAAGGAACAAGAAAAAGAAAAAAGATAGAAAAGCATAAGGGACTAGTGAATCAGGACGGTGATGATATTGTTCTTACTAACAAGTCAAACGGAGAAAAGAATTGCCCATTAAAGAGCGTTAGGGTAATCAAAGCAGAAAAAGGTAAATACAAAGTTGGTTTTGTGGTGCCGAAAAACGTGTTGTCAGGCAGGGTAGAAATAGTGTCTGTTGGTGAAAATGGAAAGACTAGTTTAATTAATATTAAATCGGCAAATTGTATTGTTGGTTGTAATTCTGTAAGTGTTAAGAAAGGTTCTGTTGAGTTTTCCAATATGCCAGCGGATTCAAAAGTTCAAATTGAAATTGAACCGGTTGATGCCAGGGATTACGCAATGGAGGTGAATGTATATGAATATAACTAAAAGACTTTTCGCGTATCCGGTACTAAGCGATGAGAAAGATGATTATAATACGTGCGTGTTTCAAGTGAATTCTAGTTGCAATATGCAAGGAGCTAATACTCTTAGATTGTCTTTTGAAATAGAAATGAATTGTCCTGAAATCGAAGAGATGATTGATGATGGCAGAGCGGAATATGTATTTCATATGGAGTGTTCAAGGACAGCATTCCGACAAATAAAAAAGACCATTAGCAAAGAGTTGTATGTTGACATTCCTATAGGAAGAGTTAACGGGGAACTTGAACTGGTTGCATTTATTATAGCAAAGAAAGATATATTAGGATTTAAAGCTGCTGACTGGAATGATGATTATAAGGACTATTCATTTATGGTCAGACAGGGAAGTATCCTTGGTTATCAAAACCTGGATAATTTAGATATAACAAAAAATTTTGAAGAATTCACAAATGCCAATTCTATATTTACAGTATACAAAAAATATGTAGATGAAAAGCATCTTGATGTAAATATGGATAGTGAAAAGATACGAATTGGTTTACCGGCTAAAGAATACGATATTTTTGCAAATTGTTCAAATAATTATAAAGAAGCTCAAGCCATATTGAACTCTATTGTTATATTACCTGCTATGGTATTTATAGTTGAAGAATTAAAACAGGAAGAAGGATTAGAACAATATCAACATAGAGAATGGTTTATTGCATTAGAGAAATCGTATAAAAAACGAGGAATTGTATTCCAAGAAGAGATTTCAAGAGCTGACAAATCGTCTTTGGAATTGGCGCAAGAAGCAATGGATTATCCAATTAGTGAAGCGTTGATTGAGATTCCCCGGTTACTTGCAGGAGAGGAGGAATAGTTATGAAACTGTATCTCATGAAGAAGGATGCTCTAGAACTTATAAAAGCTAATATGACTGAATTATACGGGAAATACTATTCTGATAATACGAACAAATGGATTTATGAGTTCTATGAGGGAAATCCATTTGTTGAATATAAAGAGATACCGGATTTTGAACTTGCAAGTTTAGATTCTGATTTATCAAGAGGTGAAATTGATTTTGAAAACTGCAAAATTCTCTTTGAAAAACTTTCATTTTTGAGTGAATCTCAGGCCAGTGATGAAAGACTATGGGCAGGATTAACTCATACAGTATTTTACGAATACATGAGAAAAAGATGGAAATATGGCTATGGAAAAAAACCTGGATCAGCGGAACATGAAAGTGGAGAAATAATAAGCCGCTTTTTCTATAGAAGCACAGGAAGAGCCGGTTTTTATAGAAACACATTATCAAAATGTTGGTGGGTTGGACATAATACGTATAATCCGTCTGCTAAGGAAAAGTTTGAAATGCTAGATGCAATTGGAAGTAATGACTTAAGTTCCAAAATTACAGAATTTTTCTTCAATTTCTCTTTTTCCTCGAATCCTCACGTTATGGAAGGTTTAAAAGATGCTCTTCAGGAATTGAATCGTGATGGAGTAAAACTTTCTGTTAGGAATCATCTTAGACCGGCATTGTCTTACCTAAATGCAGTAGGAGGAACAGTGTTGATTGATTGTATGACAAAGGACGAAATTGCGGATGTATTTTTAAACGAAATATATCGTATTATGCAGGGGGATGATTCAGCATTGGATTATGGAGAAGATGAAAATCTAGACGAGGCTGAGAAAGAAGATGGTGAAGTTCAAGTCGAAGAATCTAATGCAAATAAGACGGTAGTGTTGGGCTGTAAAGTTAAACTTAAGAATCAAAATGGAGTTGAGAAAGAATGCGCTTATGACAATAAAAATGGTGTATTACCGGATAGCGTAAAAACATTAAAGAACCATGCAATTGGAGATAAAGTAATATTTATGGAAGAAGAATGGGAAATAACAGATATTTCATTTTAGTTAGCTTCTTTCAGGAATGTTAATAGGAGTAATGCGGATGAAAGATGGAGATTATTTTTACTTATTATCTGTAGAGGTCGTGAATAAAGAAGATGGAAATTTGATTAAACGCCTAGAGTTTTGTGATTCAGTAGAAACGGCAGTAGAGGCTACAAAAAAATATGAGAAGCATCTAAAGAAGAGTGAGGATATCTGGATTGTCCCATATATGGTAGGACAAAGCAAAGCGGATCCTCCGATGTTTGGAGGTACATATTTTGAATACTTCTTAAGGCCAAATAAAAGCCGTTATTCTAAGGCATACATATCAAGCATTAAAAGAGATCTGAGATATTGTACACCGGAAAAAAGATATTCGAGATATTGGCCTGTTGGAAAACGGATGAAGAATCCGGAAGGGGTTAAATCAAATGATTTATCTTCATATGTATTCGCTTCAGAATTAGGTGTAATTACTAGACATGAAAAGAAAAATCTTGAAGAGTTAAATGATTTAAAAATAGTATCTCCATCTAAAGCTGTTTGCCCTCGTTGCTGGAATAACGTAGAACACTGTGATTGTGAAGTGTTTCCCACATCCTTTATGGAAGTAGATGAAATGATTCAACCGGCAATTATCAAACTTAATAGGAAAGGGTATTATACAGCTGCATGTTGTGAGGGACATGACTGGCGTAATGATGAAGCGTATGTACTATTTAAAGTGTATTACAAGTTTCCTATAGAATTACCGGAGTTATGGTATTCGGAAGGCAAGGTAATACGATTGAATTATAAATCTGCTCTTCAAGGAAACGAGAATTTTGAAGATGTAAAAAAACGAAAAATAAAAGAGTTTATTGAATGGGTTGATAGATTACCTGAAAGGAAAGAATCCTTTTCTGATGAGCCAACTCTCAATAATGAAATGAATGAATTTGTTACATTCTTACGATGAGCCGGAAGTGCTGGAAGTGCCACTAAAATGCACATATTATGGTACAGAAAATGTGATAAATTTTGATCGTAACAGGAAAACGGATGATTAATATGGAGATAGATTATGGTAAAAACAAATGTATTGGTTGTTGCGGTAAAGAATTTTAAGGGTAAGGACAAACTGACAGATTATTATTTAATCCTGCCAAATGGTGAACAAGTATATGCTTTTTCCAAAAAATACACAGATAATACTTATAAAATGTGCAAAGGTGGAATAAGGCTAAATGATTTACTGGTTATGAAAAGACATGATGAAGGAGTAATGAGTCTTGTTAAAAGAATGAAGTTTATGTTGCCGTATCTTAAAGAAGAATACCTGGTAGCTTAGTTGATGAATAAAACAAGATTGGAGAATACATGAACTCTAATAAAGAAGTATATGTGAATACAACATTATTCAGAATTGCAAAAAAACATATCGATAAGTATGACTTTGCTAATCTCCTGGCACTGGGTGCTCCGGAAGATGAATACTATCCGGAGATTGCGGAAATTGCAAAGAGAATCAGTAAGGAAAGCGCTGTAGAGAATATTGAAAACATTGTGGCAGAAGTATTCCAAGAGTATTTGGATGAGGATTTGACCACTGATAGTCATTCTAAGGATTTAAGGGAAATGGTTGTTGGTTTGAAGAATGAACTGGACGAAACCGTTTTCAAGGAGGGTACAATGTCGAGAATCGAACTAATCCATGGTTCCTG
>AUXO011160012.1_pt1 | contig 10158 bp, 9 predicted proteins | sample 768731 | NCBI WGS metagenome assembly AUXO01 (sample SAMN02715735, study PRJNA202380) | gut metagenome | biome: sheep rumen | host: Ovis aries | place: New Zealand: Palmerston North | reverse complement strand
CATTTATGGTGAATTGGTAGAAACGCTTAAACCATATTTTTAAGCATATATGACTTTTATTTTCCAATTAAATTATTACACACTTTTTTATAAAAATCAATTGTAAATTTTTAGTAATTAATATACAATTTAATTGTAGAATAGGAGAGTCATATGAAGATAATTAAAAATAATTTAAAAAATGAATTAAATATTAGAACTGAAATGGATTTTCCAACAAAAGGAATAGAATTTGTTGATATTAACCCACTTATTTTACAAAAAGAAACACTTAAAGAAATAGTAGGTTTTTTTGTTAATAAATTATCTAAAAAGAAGATAGATTATATAGTAGCACCAGAGGCAAGAGGATTCTTATTTGGAATGGCAATAGCAGATAATTTAAATTGTGGATGTATTCCAGTTAGAAAGAAAGGTAAACTTCCACCATCTACTGTAGAAAAAACATTTTCTTATGAAAAAGAATATGGTAAAGATGTTTTAGAATTACCAACACTTGTAAATGAAGAATATAAAGGAAAGAAATTTTATATAGTTGATGATATATATGCTACTGGAAATACTGTTAATGCAATTAAAAGTGCGATAGAAGAACTAGGTGGTAAAGTAATAGGGGTTGCATGTGTAATAAATATTAAGGAATTAAATAATGATAAAGTATTATCAATAATAGATATAAATGAGGGATAATGAAAAAAATTTCAATTATAATTAATATAATAATAGTAATTGTAGAATTATTAGCTTTAAAAATATCATATGGATATGATAATAGAGTAATGATAGAATTCTATACAATAGATTCTAATATACTAGCTTTAATAAGTTCTATACTTTATTTAATATACGCTTTTAGAGGAGAAAAAGTTTCTTTTGTATCTAGAATTCTTAAATATGTTTCTACAGTATGTTTATTAATTACTTTTATAGTGGTTATTTTTATATTATTACCAATGGTTAATTTTAACTTTAGATATATTTTATTAGATGGAGCTATGTTTTATCATCACGTATTATGTCCAATTCTTTCTTTTATTACATTTATATGGTTTGATGATTTAGGTAATTTTGATAAAAAAGATTATTATTATCCAGTTATAACTACACTTGCATATGCATTCACTTTAATAATGTTAAATTTACTTGTAATAGTAGATGGACCTTATCCATTTTTAAAAGTATATAATCAATCAATATTTTCTTCATTAATATGGTTTACTTTAATAATATTTATTTGTTATTTGATATCTAGATTTGTATTAAAATTAAAAAATCAACTAACGGTTCATTTAAAAAATTAGATATATTTAATAAAATTGTAATAAGGTGAAGAAAATGAATCAAATTAAAATAGGAAAATTTATTAAACAATTACGTACTGAGAATAAAATGACTCAAGCAGATTTGGCTGAAAAATTAGGGGTAAGCAATAGAGCTGTTTCTAAATGGGAAAATGGACTTAATATGCCAGATGTATCATTATTAAGACCAATATGTGAAATATTTGATATCACCATTAATGAGTTATTAAGCGCTGAAAAAATAGAAGATGAAAAAAGAGCGGAAAAATTAGAAGAGGATTATATATGTGCTGTTGATTCTAAAATTAAATTACAAAATGATGTAGCGGGATATCTAATATTAAAAGTATTAGCATTATTTCTATTCTTTATAGTATTTGCATTCTTTGGATTAAATGCCTGGTGGGTAACAGTTTTATTATTAGCAGGTTTTGGATTTATAATAGCTAGCTCATTAAAACTAGTTAAAAGTTGGAATACTATACCTAAAATAATATATGTTCTTGTAATCTTTTTTATAACGTATGGATTATATACTTTTGTTGAATTTAAATATGTAGATGAATTTGATCTAACACATCCAAGACTTTATATTAAAAAAGAAAAAAATAATTGTGTAATATATAAAACACCATTTTATAGTTGCGTTGAATATAAGGAACAAAGTAAAAAATCAAAAGAAGAAACTGGTGTTGGAGCATGCCATATATCAATTAAAGATGATTATGATGCACTTTGGAGTCATTATGGAGTACATAATGAGGACGATTTATTAAATTCTAGGTTTTGTGATTATGGATATGATTCCAGTAAAGATTGTGATGTGGTATTCTGTGATGAAAATGGTACTCCTATACACATTAAAAACGAAGATTCTGAATAGAATCTTTTTTATTTGAAATTGAAAAATAACTATATATATTATATAATTATTCATAGTAGGAGTTAGATATGGCAAATAACAATTTATACAATTATTTAACTGCAAATTTTGGAAAAGTTACCATTTTAAAAAATGGTATGTATCATGCTGTTGCATCTAACGGTGATGAGATGTATTTAAATCCAAATGACCCTAATGTTAATTTGCATGTCTATTTACCTGGTCTTGGTGGTGGAAAACATAGGGTAACTAATAGTTTTAGAAGTATAATGGAAAGTAGTACAACACCAAGTTATAGTTTAGTATTAGCAAATCAATGGGAAGATAGAAAACAAATTTTAACTCAAACATATAATGCTTTAAGAAGTTGTGGATATAATTTAAATGAACTAGAGGTATCTGGCAATAGTGCTAGTGGTGGAACAGCTATTAGTAGAACAGCTTCTTTCTTGTTAAAACATCCAGAATATGCAGATAGAACAGCTATTATTTTAAATGATGCTTATAATATGGAAAGATCTTATACAAAAGATCAACAAAGAGTATTATTAGATAATCAAATACCAATTATATTTGTTACACCTTCAAGAAAATACTCAGTGTATGGTTCAAATAGAGTAAGAGCATGGACTACACCATTTACGTCTAAAGGATTTAATGTAATATGTTTTGATTCCAATGATACAGGACATAATGAATTATCTGAATATTGCTTTGTAAACAGAATACCAGAATATATATTTGGTTTAACAAATGAAGTTGGTAATAATGGTAAAGTAAGAGCAGCTAATTATAAAGCATATAAATATAATCCACAAACAAAACAATATGAAAGAGTAGAATTAAGTTCTGCTCAATTAAAATCAATATTTAGAGTAGAAAACATAGAGTCATTTGATTCTAGATATTATACAACCGCTGATAGGTTTAATATTGTTAATGAAGACTTAGATGCTTTTCATAACTTTAGTGATTTAAAAGATTTAAAGGATGTAAGTATAAATTTACCAAATAATTTAGCTAATGCAGAAACTATTAAAAATGATGTCCAATTTGTAACTTCTAGTATGAATGCTATTAGAAGCCAAGTTAAATCATCTAGTTTCTTAAACAATGTTGCATTACCTAAGTTTAGAAGTTATTCTGGAATACCAGGTTGTATAGGAGAATACATAGATAAATATTATGACTATATTGGAGATTTGATGGATCTTGTTGTTGAAGAAACTGATGCTATTACAAGCTTAGCTCAGGTAATGGTAGATATGGATAATGATATTGCTGAGAGAGGAGAAGCTCTCGGTACAGTAAAAGAAATACAAAGAACACCAATACAAAGAATTAAGACATATAAAGATAGAAGCGACCAAAAAGAAGAAATACCTACTAATCCAACAACTGAAGAAGATCCTGATAGCGATAGGCCAACAGGTGGTGGCGGAGGCGGAGGTTACTCATCTGAAGAACATAAATATGATATTAAAGATTTCTTAAGATATAAAAGAGAAGATGGAAGTTTATTATTAGTTAAACAAAATGGCAATGATATATCTGAAGTATTTTATAGATATGAATATAAATCTTCTAGTCAAGCTGAATATATGAGAGATAAAATACAAGAAAAATGGAAAGACGTACCATATGTATCTCAGGTAGAAGCTGATGGTAAATATGTATATATCAAATTTAAAACAAGTGCCTTTGAAAATTTAACATTAAAGGAAATAAAAGAAAAATACAAATAGGAGAATATATGGAGAATGTTGAATTATACAACTACTTAAAGAAGAATTATACAAAAGTTGAAGTATTAAACAACGGTCTTTATCATGCTGTAGATTCAAATTCTAATCAAATATATATTAATCCTAAATCAGCTACAAATTTAAATGTTGTTGTATCTTTTCCTGGAGTTGGCGGAGGAGATAGTGCTAGAGTAGCAAATTTAATGAATAGTTCAAATCCACCTGATTATTGCGCATTTATTTCAACAAGTAGTCAAGATAAAGGAAAAGTATTTAATAAAGTAGATAGTTTATTTAATAATACAAATTATAATTTAAAAGGATTAGTTACTTCTTCATTTAGTGCTAGTGGTGGACTTGGAATTGCAGCTACAACAGATTACATATCAAAACGTCCACAATATGCAGGAGTTACATCAATAGTTATTAATGAAGGTAACTGGGTAATGAATCAAAAAAGTAGTGCTTACTCAGTACTAAAAAATAATAATATACCAGTAATAATAATTAGTGGCGTTAATAAAGCAGAAAATAAAAACAATGTAATTAAACTAACAAAAATGGGTATAAATGCTACAAGAATTACATCTGAAGATAAAACTCATGTTCATGTACCAGTTGATACATTTAAAAATGGAATACCCGAATATATATTAGGGTTAACTGATTCAGTTGGTAATGCTGGGTATAGTTCTAAAAGTAGTCGCCCAAATTATAAAGTTTATAAGTATAATAAAAAAACTCAATCATATGAGTTAGTAGATATTAATACTATAAAATTAAATACAATTATTAAACCAGAAAACATTGAAATATTTGATTCTAAATCATTATATATAGGTGATGGATTTAAAATTACTAATGAGGGTAGCGATGCTGCATATAACTTTAGTGATTTAAAAAGTCTTTCAGATGTAAGCATAAATATACCAAGTAATTTAGCTAATGCAGAGAGAATAAAAAATGATGTTCAATTTGTAACTTCGAGTATGAATTCAATTAGAAGTCAAGTTAAGTCAACAAGTTTCTTAAATAATGCATCATTTCCAAAATTTAGAAGTTATGGTGGTATACCAGGTTGCATAGCTGCATATATAGATAAGTTCTATGATTATGTTGGAGATTTAATGGATATCCTAGTAGAAGAAACAGATGCTATAACAAGTTTAGGACAAGTAATGGTAGATATGGATAATGATTTAGCCGAAAGAGGAGAAACTCTTGGCACAGTTAAAGAAATAGAAAGAGTTCCTAAACAAAGAAATAAAAAGTATACAAATAGAACAGATATTATACCTGAAGATGAAAAAGAAATGAAAACACCTAATAATAAAAATACAGATACATCTAATGGTGGAACACATAGAGAAAGAAAAACTGGTGGTGCTTACACTGATAAAAAGGTACCTAATACAGAAACAGTTAATAGAGTAGATGGTAGTAAATTATTAATAAAAACTGATGCAAATGATAATGTTACTAGTGTGGTTTATACATATGAATTTGGTAGCGAAGAAGAAGCTGAGGCAGCATATGAACAAATAAAAGAAAAATATAAAGGTGTTGATTATGTAGAAGCGGTACTACTAAATCATACAAAAATAAATGTAATATTTAAGAAAGAATCATATAAAGGTTTATCTTCATCAGAGATACAATCTAAATTTAAATAGGAGGGTATTATGAATATAAAAGTATATGCAGATGAATTAATTAGTTTTAAGAATTCAAGTGTGTGCTCATCACTTAAATCTGATTCAAAAGAATCTGTAAGTGTTGAAAGCACAATATCTGATTTTATCACTATGGCAAAAGGTAGATTAACTGGTAGTGGTTGGGATAATGCTTGTGCTAAACTAAATGAATTTCAAGCAGCTTTATTAAAAAGAGTAGAAGTAGCAAATTCATTAGCAGGAGCAATAGAATCAGCAATTAATCTAATAATTGATTATATGGGCGAATATCCATACTTAGATTGTTCTCAATTAGAAGAAATAAAGGAGAATAAAAAACAATGTGAAGCAAACATTGAAATGATAAAAGGAGCTATGTATGCTACTAGAACAGAAGAAAGAATAGATAATATAACTGGAGAAGTTAAAAGAATAACAGTTAATGTATATAGTGCTTCTGAAATAGCCGAGTTTCAAAGATGCATTGATAAATTACAAGAATCAATAAATGAAATACAAAAACTAATAACTAAATTAGAAGGACTAGAAGCTATTTACAAACAAGCAGAAGGTATATTAGCTGGAGCTTTTTCACAAATAGATGGATTTGGTTCTTCAGTATCTAGTATAGTTCCTAATAATAAAGTTGTTTATGTAAAATAAAAAAGCCTATAAAAGGCTTTTTTGTTTTGCATGCATTTCTTGAATGCATCTTGATAAATCATTTCTATCAACTACTTCTATATTAGTACTATTTAAGTTAAGTGTTTCAGATACTCCATCTTTTATATTTTTATCATCAAAATTATTCTTTTTAAGAGCTAAAATAATTTTATTTATTAAAGCTGTTTGAGCATTTTTAAGTCTTATTAATAAATCCTCAGGTATTAATCTTTTTGTATCATTTCCGGATATATAAGGGCAACCATATCCAAAAACAATAGTCATAACATAATGTGGATAATACTCCATATCATTAGCATATTTATTAATAGGTATTGGATCTATTATTGTATATCCTTCTTTTTTATCATAAAAGAAGTTAGTTGGTTTAGGATCAATACATATTCCATAATTAATAATACTAGTTATATCAGAAACTAATTTATCATATGTTCCTTGAGGAGAACTGTTTTTATATTCTAACATTTCTATATATTGAGTTAATGAAGTAAGATAATCATTTGCTACAGCATCATAATCATATTCTTTTTTAGCACTTAAATATGTACATGGATTTTCTGGACATGATATACCTTTAGCTCTTTCTTCAATGAATACTCCGCTAGTATAAGATATTGAACCAAAAGTATGAGTAGTACCAGGTATTAATCTATAATCTGTAACACCAGACATCTTGATACCTTCTTTTTTAGCATCAAGAATACTTTTTATATATTTATCTAGATCTTGATCAGAACAAGGCATTTTTTTATGTAATAAGACATAATCATCATCTATAACACTACATATACTTTTTTGAGATTTTCCTCTTTCATATAATTCATCAGTTAACTTCATTTCATTCACCACTATAATTATATCACAATTGATTTTTTATTTTAATAGTGCTACAATATTCTGGCACTTATGTAAGTGTGGGGATGTAATATGAAAACCGTCGAATTATCAAAAAGAGATGTTAAGAGTCTTATTAAACAAGGTAGCGTTAATAATGGCACAATTTATTTAGATGATGGCAAAAAATATAAATTATATCGTGATTTTATAAATGATATGATGAAAGCTCATATGCCTACTAGAGGGAACTATGGTGTTAATAGAAAACAAGTTGAATTATTGTGTTCAAAACAAAGAAATGTTGAACATTCTACTTTACCAAGTGGTATATTAACATATGATGGTATAGATGTAGGTGTTATTTATCCAAGATTTTTTTATGGATATAAAAGTTTTGATGAATTAAGTAAAGAAGATTCAATTCTATTACTTAAAAATATTAGAAGAGCCATTTTAAATAATGAAGAATTATTTTCAAATGGGATATTTGTACAAGAACTATTGGGTAAAGATATTATATATAGTGGTGAAGATGTTCAAATAGTTGATCTAGATGGTAAATATATTAAAACTGGAGAATCTGTTCCATATGTAGATATGTACACATATTTCATTAAAGACATATATAGAGTTATAGATGAAAAATTAAGATATCAATGTAGAGGACATGCTAGTGAATACTCTAAACATATATTAGAATTAAGAGATATTATTGATGCTCTAAATACTAATTTAATAGATTATCCAAAAAGAATGATAGATGAAATAGAAAAAAGAAGAATACTAAAATAGGCAAATTGAATATTTGCCTTTTTATATGATATAATTTTATTAATAGAGGAATATATATGACAATAGATAAATATAAAATAGCTGAATATTTAAAAAGTTATGCAATTGTTTATAACTATGTTATTAGAAATATTAACACATCTTTTTTTGATGCTTATATGAAAGGTGTAGATATTGGATATATTAAATTAAAAAAAGAAGAATTCTATGACATGGTACATATTGTTGCTCTATATCTTCAAATAAGAAAGTATTCTTATATGAAAGATTTTTATATAAGTAGTTTTAATGGAAAAGAATCAAATGAAAATTATTTTGAGCATATATTTATTAATAAAGATGATAGTAAAAACTTTACTAACAAAGATATAATTACAAATATTAGAAATGCTTTTTGTCATAATAACAATATATACGAAATTGTATATGATGAGAATGGATATAATATTATTATTAATATGAATGATGGTAAATCAAGTAAAGTTAAAGGAAGAATTCCTTTCGAAGTAAAAGTAAGTTATAAAGACTTAATAGATTTAGAAGGTCTATTAATTACAAAATCTAGCTTGTATAATGAATGTAGTTTTATTTCTGAAACAGAGTCAAAAGAATTACTTAAAAATATACGTTCATTAAAGTTTATTAATAATATTTATAAACCATTAAATGCAAGTGAAATAAATTATTTAAATAGTATAAAAATGGATTCTAAATACAAATTGTTAGAAATAAGAGAAAAATTAAAGAAAAGATTTACTTCTAAAGAAGATACTAAAAACTCTAAACGTTATTCTTATGAACAACAAAATACAATTTATAATAATTGTTTAGACTGGAAAAATAGAACAGGTTTTATAGAGCCATATGAAGTAATTGGATATGAAGGAATAAAAGCATTACCATCAGGTTACTTAAAAAAAGAACCTATGGATGTACTTTTATTTATAGTTACTCAAATGAAATATGATTTACCTTTATTGAAAAATATAAGTGAATATTTAAAAGATTTGATGACTAATAGAGAAGATAGTCCTTTTAAAATATCATTCTTTAATATTAATGAGAATGATGAAATTAATAAAAGAGTATATACTTATCATTTATTAGATGTTCAATATCAAAGTGATTTATTATTGAGTTTATATTTTGGTCATATGCTTGATTCTGTTATAGATGATGATAAGATTGTAATAAATGGAAAAGAATATGATAAAAGAAGATTAAGGAATTCTTTTGTACATGGAAGATGGTATATTAATAGTAAAGGAAAATATGAATTATTTGATTGTGATAGAAAAATAAGAAATGAATTTGATTTTGATTTTCATAGGTCTATTAGAACAAATGATTTAATAGATGCATTTGAACCATATTTAGAAAGCCATAGGGCAGATATGCAATTATAATTTGACATTATTTTAAAAATATAGTATTATGTATGCACTTAGGAGGTATATTATGAAAATACTAAATAATAACAATTTTAATAATCATCATGTTCATAATAATGAACCTCTTTTGTTTGCACATAATTAATATTATTTTCTAACTTATGACTTAATTAAATATTATATGTGCAAACATATAATATTTTTATTTTAAAAAAATATAAATAATGATAAAATTATAATAGATTTTTACGTTAAGAAAGGAATGAATAAAATGAAAGTAGAGCCAAAAACATTACCAGGATTTATGGAATTATTTCCAGACGAACAACTTGAATTTGATAGAATCAAAAACATAATAATAGATACATATAAAGAGTATGGATATTATGGATTAGATACACCTGTAATAGAATTATCAAGCGTATTACTTGCTAAAGCTGGTGGAGAAACTGAAAAACAAATATATAGATTTAATAAAGGAGAAAATGATTTATCACTTAGATTTGATTTAACAGTACCTTTAGCTAAATATGTATCTAGTAGATATAATGAACTTGTTTTTCCTTTTAAAAGATATCAAATAGGAAAAGTATTTAGAGGAGAGAGAAATCAAAAAGGAAGATATAGAGAATTTTATCAATGTGATATAGATGTTATAGGTGATGAAGAATTATCAATTAAATATGATAGTGAAATGCCATCTATAATATATGATATATTTAATAAATTAAATATTGGTGATTTTGTAATTAGAATTAATAATAGAAAGATATTATCTGGATTCTTTGAAAGTATGAATTTAAAAGATAAGATATCTGATATATTAAGAACTATTGATAAAATAGATAAAAT
>AUXO017843349.1_pt1 | contig 10159 bp, 4 predicted proteins | sample 768731 | NCBI WGS metagenome assembly AUXO01 (sample SAMN02715735, study PRJNA202380) | gut metagenome | biome: sheep rumen | host: Ovis aries | place: New Zealand: Palmerston North | reverse complement strand
TCTATGAGCAGAACGTCAAGATCCGTGGTGGCTATGTCCAGGTCCTCGAATACGTCCGTTCCAACGAGAACAACTTCACGCACCTCAAAGACCAGCCGAAGGCTGACGCCGATGAACTGAAAAAGATTCTTGCCGACGCATGGCCTATTGACAATATGCGTGCATACGGTAAGCTCCGTAATTCAGTTACTTCCGCCATTGACGTCATCCGCCAGGAGTATGTTGCCAAAATCCGTAGTGCATACGAAGAAGCCTATGCAACCCTTAAGACCGTTGCAGCTGAGCAAGGAGTCTCTGAGTCCGTTATCCGTCCCGTTGAGAGTGAGATCACAATTAAGTCATCTACGGATAGCCTTGATCGTCTCCAGATTAACGCCAATGCGGATGCCTATTTAAATGACAACTTGGCAAGGATAGCCGCTGAGAAAGCTCGCCTTGCCGCTCAACAGCCCGCCCCGGGTCAAGGTGGAGGTGCTGGTACAGGTTCTGGGCGGCCTGGAACATCCTCTCCACGTCCACCGCGGAGGCTTGTTACTATCCAGCTTCGCACCCGCACCACCCGTTCTCTCAAGACTGAGGCCGATGTCAACGCTTATCTTGCATCCCTCAAGGAGCAGATTATGGCCAACATTGCCGACGATACAGAAGTAATGATTATCAAGTAGTTTATTATGGATACCAATTCCCTCAAGCGCTTTTCTACCGAGGCCCGAACTAAGCTTAAGACTGGCGTAGCTATGATGATGCAGCAGCTTGGCTTTGATGCCGCTGGTCATGCTTCTTCTATGCCTGAAAGGATCGGTGGCGGTGCCCTGTTGAATGGCACTGTTATCCCCGATGATCGCTTCTATGACCGTTGGATGTCCCTCTACCACGCCATTCAATTGCACGGTGTTCGGGAGGTTTACGAAGAGGTCGCTTATACCTGGTTCAACCGCTTTATGGCTATCCGCATAATGCGTATGAACGGCTTCATCAGTCCTGTTCTTGAATACCAGAGCCAGGATGCCCGGATTCCATGTATTGTTGCCAATGCGCGTCGAGGGATTATTCCGCCGATGCCTGAACTGGATCGTCGCAGGTTGGACGAAATCCTTTTGGACGATAGCAAAACATCCGAACAGTTCGCCATTCTTATAGTCGCATATTGTCAGAATAATCCTGTATTAAGCCGGATATTTGGCAGGGTGAATGACTACACAGCGTTATTGCTTCCCAAGTCAATTCTTGCGCCTGGTGATTTCGTGGACATGTTGAACAATACGCCTTTCATCAAGCCAGAAGACTATAGACAGTCCGAACTAATTGGCTGGCTCTATCAGTTCTACATCAGCGAGAAGAAGGACGAGGTTTTCGCTGCCTTCAAGAATGGCAGCAAGGCGGAAGCGGAAGATATTCCTGCAGCCACTCAGATTTTTACCCCTAACTGGATTGTCAAGTATATGGCCCAAAACACCCTGGGCCGTATCTATCTGGACAATAACCCTGGGTCTCCGCTGGAAGAGAAATGGAAGTATCTCGTTCCTCAATCGGATAGCGCGAAGGATGCTCCGAAATTGAAAATAAAAGAGCTGGAGGACCTCACGCTTATTGACCCCGGTAGTGGATCTGGTCATATTTTAGTGGAAGGATTCGATATGCTGTACGATATGTACGCTGCTGAATTTGCCTCTCCGCGCGAAGCCTGCGAAGCCATTCTCACGAAAAATATCACGGGTATAGACATTGATACCCGAGCCAAGCAGCTTGCTCAGTTCTCCCTACTGATGAAGGCCTGCCAGAAGGATGATTCATTTCTGGATGCAAAGATACTGCCTCGGGTTTATGATATGCCGGACCCCTGGGAGAATAAGGCTGGTTTGTATGAGCTTCTGAAAAGATTCTTCGCTAGAGACGACAAGACAGCAATTGAAGAGACCATCGCTGCAATTACTCTGATGGATCAGGCTAAGAATCTGGGGTCTATCATGAAATTTAAGATTTCAGACAAAACACGTTTCCAGATTGAGAGAAGGATGGGGGAGACGATGGATGACGATTTAAAAAGACTGGTTCCGTTTTTTGATATCATTTTGGCTTTAACGGGAAAGTATGCTGCGGTGTGCGCAAATCCGCCGTATATGGGCTTTGATAAATTCAACGATATCCTAAAAGCATATGTCGTGGAAAATTACCCCATAGGTAAGCAGGACTTTTTCACCATTTTTATGGACGTTGCGTCAAATCAGTTGCGAGATCACGGCCTTTATGGCATGATTAATATGCAGTCATGGATGTATCTCGCTAGTTTTGAAGATTTTAGAAATGATTTATTCACTCATTGCACCATCAAGTCCATGCTTCATTTAGGACCACACACCTTCGATGAATTGTCTGGAGAGGTGGTTCAGAACACCGCATTTATTATCCAAAGGGACTTTATGAAAGGAAGTCTAGGGGTGTATTATCGCCTTGTGGAAGGAGTTGATTGTGGTGATAAACAAAGAATCTTTGAGGACGCGCTCAATGGGCGTAATTTAGATGTTATTTACAACGGAGTTTCCCAGGATGACTTTTGTATTATTTCTGGTTCACCTGTGCTATATGATATGCCCAAGAAAGCATATAAGTGTTTTCTCAATGAAACAATAGAGCATTATTGTCTATCAAATGGACAGAATATTACAGGTGATAATGGTAAATACCTTAGACTGCTATGGGAAGTTGACAGTCGAAAAGTTCGAAATGATTATTGGGCTCTTTGTGCTCGTGGCGGTGGTTTTCGACGTTATTATGGTAATGTAGATAATCTGATTTTGTGGACTCCTGCGGCCTGTGCTCATTATAAGAAAGATAAGATAGCAAGAATTATATCACCTGAACTGCGCTTTAGATTGGGGATAACTTGGTCCTATGTTTGTTCTGGTCGCCCCACTTTTAGAGTATTGAACGAGAATGAGTTGTTTGAAAAAGCAGGTACTAGTGTATTTGTTAAGGAGGAAAAGAATCTTTATAGTTTACTCGGTCTTGTAAATTCTAAAGTCGCATCTTTTATTTACTATAAGCTAGCACCCTCTACAAAACTTCAGGTCCACGATATGTTTTTGTTACCAGTAGATGATAGTATTCATAACGATTCTTCGATAAAGCACATAACAAAACAGTCTATCGGTTTGGCAAAGTCTGATTGGGACGCTCACGAAACGTCCTGGGATTTTCAGGGGAATGAGATACTCGGTTTAACGACAGAAAAATATGTCGAAGCAATACATGGAATCTATGAAGGTACTGGGATTCTTGTTGATATAGCTGCTCCGAAACTTGACAGTCTAGAGTGGCGTGTGGGTATTTACAAACAAAAATGGGAAGATAAGTTCAGACGCTTACACGCTAACGAAGAAGAATTAAATCGAAAGTTTATTGATATCTATGGTCTTCAAGATGAATTAACACCTGATGTCCCTTTGGATGAGGTAACTATTCTACAACAGGGTGAAATAAAGATTGAAGATAATGCGATTGTCTGGAATGACGAGGTGATAATAAAGCAGCTAATTAGTTATATCGTGGGTTGTCACATGGGCCGTTATCGTCTTGACAGACCAGGCCTTGCCATCGCTTATCCAGATGCCACTAGTGGTGAAAGGGCTCCATATCTAATTCCCGGCACATCCGCTACATTCACTATTGATGAGGATGCATTGATTCCGCTTCTTCCAGCGGCAGCAGGCATTGCGGACAATGGTGTGCAGCTAGTACGCCAGACCATAATCGACGTCCTAGGAAGTAAGAACTACGCCTCAAACCTCAATTACATTGAGAACTGCCTCGGAAAGTCCTTGGAAGACTATATGGCCAAGGACTTTTGGAACGATCACAAGAAAATGTACCAGAATCGCCCCATTTATTGGCTCTTCTCTTCAAAGAAGGGTGCATTCAAGGTTGTTGCCTATATGCATCGTATGACCAAATACACAGTAGAGCAGATTCGCCAGAAATACCTCCTTCCTTACATCGACAAACTCAAGGGGCAGGCAGAGGAAATCCAAGCAAAAGGTGCTGGTGCTTCTGCGTCGGAGCGCCGCTCGCTGCAAGGCCTCCTGAAAAACATTGCCGAATGCGAAGAGTATCACACCAGACTCCACTCTGTGGCCGAGAAGCAGTTATACTTCGACCTGGACGACGGCGTGGTAAAGAACTACGCTCTCTTTGGTGATGTGCTTGCTAAGATTAAGTAAACGCCTATGTTACAAGACAGAATAATCGAATACTTTGAACGTGATCCCCAGCTCCGACGCCTTTTTATCTTTGACGAACTAGGCTTGGAGCGAGGTGAGTACGAGTCAATGAACTGGCCCGACGGTTATCATTTCGAGCTTATCGAGGATGAAAACCCTCTGTGGTTTAATCTAAAGTATAAGCTTACCCACGAATGGAAGGACGACAGAGTGATCATTTACTGCTGGAAACGTGCGCTCCCCATATCTGAGGAAGCACGTCTTTCGTTCCCGCTTTTAGGGGAGATGGTCACCGGAAAGGTCTTCCAGAAGGAGGGTTATGATGCTTATATGCAGCAGCACCATATTTCGTCTTCTTTGTCTCCGTTCGTAAGTAAACACATTGGCGACCTTCAGACATCCAAGGTAGAGAAGATGCTTCAGCCAGTCTTCGATGACGGGACTTTTAACCCGGATGTCGCCATACGTGCGTTTATCACGTCTTACATGGGGAGCTCTGTCCTCAAAGATTGGAACAGTATCCTTATGTCTTTCATCACTCTAGATGGCGCATACGACGATGAGAAAATTGCCCGTGTAATGCCAAGGATTCACAAAGATCAGGACATCTTTTCTACCTTTGACGATAAACTCTATTCATACACTGGCCAGCGTATGGACAAGAACAGGAGGCCATACTTCAAAAACGCGGTCCTTTCGCTCAAATACAACCTCATCGTCCGCAACATCGATGTGATGCCGACTGACCCCTACAAGGTGCTTCGGGTGAACGACAAGGCTACAATTGAGCGTATGGAGCGGTTTATGGAATTTGTTCGCAGTGATCCTAAAAACAGCGAGGAGTTTTTTGAGTCCTTTGAGCGGCTCGGAGAGGATGTTAAGGAAACGCGTATCATAGACTGCTATGGGGCGAATGCCGGATACTGGTACCTGCCCAAAGATATGTGCTACCGGATTATTGACGATAACGTCCGCGACGCATTGCGTACAGACCCCAATTCTGTTATTGTGCGAATGGACCGTATTCGTGTAAGTAATCCTGACAACGAAGAACTTGGCTATCTTGCATCTTTTGTCACTTCGGCAGCGCAGTACTATGCCCTAGTAGACAAGCTTCAGCGCCAGCTAGTCCTTAATAAGCCGGAAGATTATATTCGTACCTACACTGAAACGGGCTACAGGATTGACTTCTACTACAGGAAGGCACTTGAGTTCTTTGCGAATGTTTGGGTGGACGGTTGTAGTGAAGTTATTGAAAGCGCGAAGCTCCAACTGGATAAAGATTATGCAGCATTCACCAATAACCTCAATCTCCAATGGATTATGTGCTTGGACACCAGTGGCAAGACACTGAGATCCCTCGAAACTTTCCGCCACCAAGAGGACTTCTACAACGATTTCGTCAAGCCTTCCACATCCAAGCAGGCGGTTATCATCTGCGATGCCCTGCGTTACGAGGTCGCTCAGGAACTTGCCGATGAAATCTTCAAGACTCAGCACCAGCCGGAACTGGATTTCGCAATAGCCATGCTTCCAACAGAGACAGTTTACTGTAAACCTTCCCTTTTGCCGCATAATAGCTTGACTCTTAGCGGCAGCCGGATGCTCGTAGATGGTGTTCCAGCCGTCGACAAGGAATCCCGTGAAGCCCAGCTCAAGCGTTATAAAGATAAATCCAAGTGCATTAAGTTCGAAGATGTAGAAAAAGGCAGTATGGCCAAGAACCGCGATCTTTTCAAAAATGAGCTGGTGTACATCTTCCACAATGATATTGATGATGCAGGTCACGACGATGATATCCGTCACGCTGTCAGCGCTTGTCAGACTTCCGTACAGAGCATTGCTAAACTGGTTTACCGGATGCTCTCATCATACAATGTGACCGATGTACTTATCACGGCAGATCACGGTTTCTTGCTAAATGACATCGAGTTCCAGGACAGAGACAAACAACAGATGCTAGAGGAAGGCTTTGATAAGAAGTCCCGTTACTACCTTACAGAATCAGCTACCCCAGTAGATTACTTCAGTAAGTATCAGTTGCGAGATGTTTCCGGTATCGACAGTGATGCTTATGTATCCATCCCTTCAGGTACAAACCGTGTTTCTGCTCCGAACAGCACATATAAGTTTGCTCACGGGGGGGCATCTCTCCAGGAGATTATCGTCCCCATCATCCGCATCCGTCAGCGTCGTGTTGATGTCAAGGATATTGATAAGGTTGGGGCTAAGATCATAGAATGCAGTGGTAAAATCGAATCCAGTGTCCTCTTCTTTAGCTTGCTTCAGACTGTACCAGTATCCAATGATTTCAAAAAGCTGGATGCTCATTGTGCAATCTTCGACGGAAACAAGATGGTATCTCGCGAAGAAATTGTCAGCCTGAACAGCACCGACACTAATCCAGAAAACAGGAAGACTCCTGTCCGTCTGACCCTTACAGGGCATACTAATTCTAGTATACTTCAACTTCGTGTTTGGGACAAGGACCACGCCCTTAACCCGCTTGATACCAAGACTGTAACTAATTCCACCTTAATTGAGAGAGATGAATTCTGAAATGACACTTCAAGATAAAATACTTGACGCCTTCGAAGGGAAGGTTGTCCGTAAGGACCTCGCTTTTATGGTAAAGGGAGGCCAGCCGGTTCCTACATTCGTTATCGAGTATCTGCTAGCCCAATACTGCGCCAGCAGCGATGAGGCTATCATCAATGAAGGGATCGAGCGAGTGAAGAAGATTATCCGCGACAACTACATTAACCGCGCAGATTCGGAAGAAGTTAAGGGTAAAATCAGAGAGAAAGGTTCCTTCAACATCATCGACAAAGTCACGGCTATTCTCGATGACCGTTCCGACATCTATGTCGCATCCTTCGCTAATCTTGACCTCAAGAATGTGCCGATTTCGGACGATATCGTTCGTAAGAACCCCAAGCTACTTTCTGGTAACGGCGTTTGGAGTGTGATAACTATTGGATACATCTCCGGCGATGATGTCAGGATGCGCTGGGAAATCCAGAAACTTAAACCCATCCAGGTCTCTAGCATAGATCTCGACTTCTACAAAGAGCAGCGTTGTAAGTTCACCAAGGAAGAATGGATGGACCTTCTTATTCATACCGTTGGCCTTAACCCTGACATATTAGGTAAACGCGAAAAATTCATCATTCTTTCGAGGCTGATTCCAATGGTTGAAAACAACTTCAACTTCATGGAACTCGGTCCTAAGGGTACAGGTAAGTCACACGTGTTCGAGGAATTCTCGCCTTATGGAGTTTTGGTCAGCGGCGGTGATGTCACCACCCCCCGTCTCTTCGTAAAAATGAGCGGGAATCGCGAGCTTATCGGTCTTGTAGGCTACTGGGATGTTGTGACCTGGGATGAGTTTGAGCAGCAAAAGGGCAGAGCCGTAGATCCGCAATTGATCGACGTGATGCAGAACTATCTGGCTAACCAGACCTTCAACCGTGGCAAAGGAACTCACGAAGCGTCAGCTTCAATGAGTTTCGTGGGCAATACTAAGCACACGGTCCCTTATATGCTCAAGAAATCTCATTTGTTTGAATCAATACCTACATCTTTCATCAAGGGAGCCTTCCTGGATCGCATACATCTCTATAACCCTGGTTGGGAGATCAAGATGCTGAAGAAAGACTCTTTCAGTAAAGGATTTGGCCTTATTACTGACTATATAGCCGCCGTCCTTCATGAACTACGTAATTATGATCTCACAAGCGAGCTCTCTAAGTACGCCAAATTCGATGGATCTCTTTCGCAGCGAGATATGAAGGCCATTTCCAAGACATTCTCCGGGATGTTGAAGTTGCTCTATCCCGATGGGGCTTTCACTGAAGAAGATGCTATCGAGATTGTTAACTTTGCTGCCGAATCCAGAAAACGAGTTAAGGACCAGCTTTATCTGATTGACGAGACATTCAGGGCAGAACCCGCAGTTTTCCAGTATACTAGGAAAGCGACCAGTGAAACAATAGTTATAGAGACACTGGAGGAAATCTCTAATCCACGTACAAGCACGGGTCTACCAGAATCTACTGGAGGAAACCTCGCAGCATCTTCACCATCCACACCAGAAGATGCTCAAACTGATTCTGCTTCCTCTGCCCCTGCACAGGAAGGGAAACTGACCAGCTTGCCCGTTCCTAAGGTGGTGAACATCCGAGATAACCAGACTGGGGTATCCTACCAGTCGCTCTTTAAGGATTACCTTCGTGGAGCCCACACCATCAGAATTGTAGATCCTTACCTCACCTGGGACTACCAGAAGTTCAATCTTATGGAATTCTTGCAAACGGTCTATGATTGTGCAGAGGAAAAGGATGAGATCAGGGTGCATTTGAGCACCAAGAATGAGACTGACTCTGCACCTGCGGATATCGAATTCTATGACGATCTGGCAGCAGAGATGGCGAGCATATACGGCATTGAGTTTACATATGATTTTCACGCCGATCACGACCGGTCTCTTCAGATAGACAACGACTGGTTCATCACCCTTGGCCGTGGCCTTGATATCTTCCAGAAAGTCGAAGGAAAGTTCTCTATGCGCAGGATCCGCGATGAATACAAGCCCTGTAGGGAATGCACAATGACCTTTAATCCCTGTCCAGAAGACAAGAAAAAATAACATGGCCCAGACCAAACTCGCTACTATCCGCTACCAGGCCCTTGATCGATGCTTTTCCAACTTTTCGAGAAGGTTCTTCATCGAGGACCTGATAGCGGCTTGTAATGAATCTCTAAAGGAGTACATGGGTGAAGATGCAGAGGTGAAACGCCGCCAGATATTCGATGATATTAACTTCATGGAATCGGATTCTGGTTGGGCGATTCCGCTAGAAAGATTGAAAGACGGCAAGCGTACCTATTATCGTTATTCCGACAGCACCTTCTCCATCAATCGCCGTCCGATGAGTGAAACCGAGGCTCAACAGCTTCGTGATACAATCATCATGCTCCAGCGGTTTAAAGGTATGCCAAACTATGGTTGGGTTGAAGAGATAGCCACACATTTACAGGCCACCTATGGTTTAGGGTTGGACACCAACTTGGCAGTGAGTTTTCAGAACAACCCGTATCTAAAAGGACTAGAGTTTTTCACTCCTATTTTTAACGCCATAGTTAACAAAAGAGCACTCTCAATTGCATATAGGCCGTTCAATAAACCACAAAGAGTAATTGAAACTAATCCATACTTTTTAAAACAATACAATGACCGGTGGTTCCTTTTTGGAAGAACAACAGGATACTCCCGGATTTCGAACATTGCATTGGATAGGATTGTTTCAGTTGAAGAGTCAAATAAGACCTTTTCAGAGTGCCCCCCGGACATTAATTTTGAGGAGTACTTCGAAGATGTTGTTGGCGTCTCCGTTGATCAAGATGCTCCAACCATGGATGTTCTTTTGCGTGTTGACTCCCAACAAGCACCTTACATTCGTAACAAACCTCTCCACGAATCCCAGAGTGAACCGGAAAAGGATCTCGGGGACGATAATGCCTACTTTCATCTTCAGGTAAAAGATAATTACGAACTACGTTCGTTGATCCTGTCCTTTGGTGGCACGATTGAAGTCCTTGCTCCGGAATCTTTCCGACAAGAAATGGCGTCCATTGTCTCTACTATGGCGGCAAACTATGGAGTAAAATAAGATACTCACGAAACCCTTCAGCACTAATTCGTTTCCATCTGTGCACGTAGCATGCACAGATGGAAATTAACTTTGTAGCCAGACGGACAAAGAGAAGGTAAAGGGGGGCACAATAACCTTATTATTACTCTTTGTTCAGTTAGAATTGTTAGTCTAAAAATATATATGTTTGTTGCCTATGGAGATTCTTTTTTCTTTTCTTGGAGGCTTTGTCCTTACCGCACTGATTGCCTTCTTCATCGCAAGGAGTATTGTCAAATCCCGCGTCAG
>AUXO012637987.1_pt1 | contig 10159 bp, 11 predicted proteins | sample 768731 | NCBI WGS metagenome assembly AUXO01 (sample SAMN02715735, study PRJNA202380) | gut metagenome | biome: sheep rumen | host: Ovis aries | place: New Zealand: Palmerston North | reverse complement strand
AGGAGAACAGTTATGAAGAAAAAAAGAATCATGAAGCAACTGGCAGTAGTATCCGCGCTTTCAATGGTGCTGGCGCTAACGGCTTGCGGCGGGAAAACAGAAGGTACCGCGGGTACGGAGCAGGAAACCGTCGAAAACCTGACTGGTGAGGAGCAGCAGACTCCCGTCCAGGAAGAAACGCAAGCTACGCAAACCGAGGAGACACAGGATGTTTCGCCGACGGAGATACAGGACGTGCAGCCAGAGGTGCCGTCAGAGGAGACGCCGAACAGTTCTGACGAGAATCAGGCGCCGATCGAGGACGTACAGAGCGAGGAACAGGCCGAAAGCGCACTCTCTGAGGAGGAAGAACAGGGAGAAATGACCGGGGAGACCCTGGCAGGCGGTGCAATCTCTGCAGACGGACAAATAATCCGTCTCGGCATGGGGTATGCGGAGATCGAGAAAGGAAAATGGGCAATCAGTGCTAAAGATCATGAAAAATATGAAGCGTACTCTCTGAATCCCAGAACGACTTCCGGATCGGCAATGGCGCTTTACAGCGAGGACTACGGATATGAATTTGAAAGTTTCCACATCATGGTCTCTCTTAGAAACGAATCGGAACAGCCAGTTCCATATTTAGAGGGAACAGTAGACTATATTTCAATTCCAAACCTCACAAGGACGGAAAAGTTGGCGGAGGTTATTCTGCCGGGCGGACTTACTTTGGAGAGCACGGAAGAAGAATTCAGGGCGGCCTACGGAGAGCCTGTCAGCGAGTATGATGACGAAGCCACCGGATTCCGTTCGATGTCCTTCGAGGACGGAGAAGTCAGAATGGGCATCAACTGGATCAAGGGCAGCATCAACGAAATAACACTGTCAATGTGACACGAAATAACCTAATTTTTACGGAAGTATTATTCTGCGACTCGCCAGCCATTCTCTGAGAAGAAGGGCTGGCGTTTGGCGACGAACAAATGCTTTGCCTGTTTTCATCTCGATATAGCAGCGGAATTCGTCTGCACGGCTTCCCAATTCTTTTTTGGGAATCATATATCCACCGTAGGGGTTGAAGAAGAGGTAGTAAGCGCGGGGATCCTCCCCGAGCCGCAGAACGCCTTTATAGGGCAGGAAATCCGTTTCCTCCTGTTCGGGCATCGAAATGACACGCATGCCGGTTTTGCCAAACCGATATTCTGAGCATGGAAAGGGTAGGCCGGCTGACCTTATCTGGTCCGAGATGCGGCGGGCGGTTCGATTGGAAGAAGCGTATGAACCGGTAAACAGAAAGCATGCAAAGATAATCAACAGACCACCCCACAGCCCTGTGTTGCCGTAAAGCACAGCGACAGCGACCAGCAGTGCTGCCAGCAGGTCGCGGGCAACCCTGTTTCCGGTACAAAAAAGATCATATCGCATATGTGACAGCGCGATGAGAGTGTTCTCATCGTGCTGTATTTTTATGGCAAAAAGAATACTATCCATAGTAAACCCCCTGGACCATGAAATCTGATACAGGTGAAGCACACGTTATCAGCACCCACCTAGCAGAGCATTTATTATGCCATCAACAGACAAACCTGGAACTCATACCGCATAGTTTTCCTTGATGGGAGATCTTAATGCATCTCAGTGCCCATATACATTAGAAAGGTGTTAGTTGTGCAAATGTAAAATGAGTAATTATATGATGGCGTTGGTTCGAGTACAATACATTGTCATAGTAAAAGGGAGGGGATATGCCAAGAGTTCAATATGATGTTCTGCGAAATGAATTTCAGAGAATATTGAGAGACAGAGGGTTTTCAGAAACGGACGCGCTTGATGCGGCGACCGTATTTGCGGACAACAGCCTGGATGGTATGTACAGCCACGGATACATCCGGTTCCCAAGGGTGGTGGAATACCTTGACCGCGGAAGCATTGACCCGAAAGTCAAGGCGAGCCGTGAACTGGCTTTTGGCGCAATGGAGCAATGGAATGGTAACCGGGGGTTTGGCCCCTTGAATGCCCGCAAGGCAATGAACAGAGCCTGCGAACTGGCACACCAATATGGAATCGGTCTGATTGCTCTTGGAAACAACAACCATTGGATGCGCGGCGGAAGCTATGGATGGCAGGCGGCGAATGAAGGCTGTATCGGAATTTGCTGGTCCAACACTATGCCCAACATGCCGGCGTGGGGCGGGAAAGACCGAAGAATAGGGAATAACCCGATTGTTTTCGCGGTTCCGAGATCGAACGGCGAGCATGTGGTAGTAGACTGCGCGCTCTCCCAATTTTCTTACGGAAAGATTGAAGAGGCAAAACTGAGTGGAGCACAGCTCCCTGTTCCGGGAGGTTATGACGAGTTTGGAAGCCTTACAACGGACCCTGCGTCCATTGAAAAGACATGGAGAGTTCTCCCGATGGGGTATTGGAAGGGAAGCGGCCTTTCCGTTCTCCTTGATTTGATTTCTACGATCCTGACGAATGCGAATTCAGTCCAGAAAATCGGGACTTTCGAAGATGAAGTCGGTCTCTCCCAGATAATGATCGCGATTGACCCTGAAAAATTCAATGACAGGGAGACTATGGAACGCATAGTATTTGAGTTGATTGAAAATATTCGCGGTTCTGAGCCGGTACGGGAGGGAGACAGGGTGCATTACCCTGGTGAGAGAGAACTGGAAACCCGAAAAGAGAACCGAGAGAACGGTATTCCTGTAAACGAAGAAGTCTGGAAACAGATTTTGTCAAAATAAGACGCAATCAACAATTTGAGAGGAGAAATGTAATGAAAAAAATGTTATCAGCACTGATCACGTTCGTTCTTGCAGCATCTGTTATAACCGGATGCGGAGGAACCTCACCGGAGGCACAGACAGAGACAGGGAATACTGCTGACGTAGGAGCGGCAGCAGCGGAACTTACATTGATCATCGCATCAAATGCGACTGATCCGACAAACCCTTATAGTTACGGACTTGACAAGTTTAAGGAAGTGGCTGAAGAGGTTTCCGGCGGTAAGATAGCGGTCACAGTGCATAAAGGAACACTTGGCGAGAATGAACCGGAGCTTGTAGAGAAACTCACAATGGGTGCTGCGGACATGGTGGTTTCATCTCCCGGATTTATGACAGCGATCGGCGTTCCGGAGATCGATATTTTTTCTCTGGAATATCTGTTTGACAGTTTTGAGCACTGGGAGACCTCTCTCGATGGAGATTTCGGAGAATCGATGAAGGAAATTGTTAAGGAAAAGACCGGGAATCAGTTCCGGATCATGGGATATTGGTCTTCTTCCGTGCGCGATGTGTACGCCAAACAGGCTGTGACAGGCCCCCAGGATCTGAAAGGACTCAGTATTCGTACGCAGTCATCTTCCGTACAGCAGGATTTCTTCAAAAACTGCGGCGCGATTCCGACAACAGTCGCCTGGGGAGAACTGTATCAGGCACTTCAGCAGGGCGTAGTTGACGGCGCTGAAAATGATTACACAAATCTGACACTGAAAGAGCACCATAAGACACCGAATGGCAAATATGTTTCGGAAACGCACCACGATTATACGACCAGACTATTCCTTATGGACGGCAATAAGTATGATCAGCTCACTGATGAACAGAAAGGATGGATCGATACCGCGACAACGGCAGCGACGGAAGAAGAAAGAGCGATCACTTACAAAATGTTTGAAGAATCCAAGCAGAAGGCGATTGCGGACGGAGCTGTCATCACCGAGCATGCGGATATTGATATCGAAGCCTTTAAAGCAATAGCAATTCCGATTCAGGACGCTTTCGCGCAAAAGAACGGCATGACTGAGCAACTGGATATGATTCGGAGAACGGCGAAATAAAGCTTTGTTGGAGAAAAGGCTATGAAAAGAATACTGGACAAAATGCAGAAAGTACAAATTGCTATAGGAGGTCTTTTCCTCTTTGTTTTTCTTATTGCAGTCGTAACTCAGATGGCCTGCCGTTATATTGGGATTGCGGCCATGTGGACGGAAGATATTTCCATGTACTCCTTTATCTGGGCTGTATTCACGGGAGCCGGCGCAATGGTGCATTCAGACGCTCATTTCGCGTTTACATCAGTCAGCGAGGCAATAAAGGATCCTGGAAGGAAAACCGGGCTCCATATATTTATCAGCATTGCCATGTTGTTTTTTTCGGTTTTGATGACTTATTATGGCGTGCTGGTGACAAAACAGTTTTGGAACTATAAATGGATCAATATACCGAGTTTTAATCGAGGCCCCACTTGGATGTGTCTTCCGCTTTGCGGCCTTACTTCCTCAATCTACCTTATCGGGCATATCATTGAGGATGTACAGAAGCTGATGAAAGGAGAAAACGTTTGATGTTGGGTGTAATTCTTGTTATTATGTTTGTGGTTTTTGTGGCCATAGGCGTGCCTATTTCCTTTGCGCTGGGTATTGTGTCCTTTACCGGGATCGCGTGCCTTCCGGATATCCCCAACACGGTGGTGTTTACCAAAATGTTTAACGGTCTGAACAGCTTTACTTTGCTGGCTGTGCCCCTGTTTATTCTTGCCGCAAACCTTATGAATGAGGCTGGCATTACGGAAAAACTGATCGAGTGTATCTGTGATCTTGTCGGTCATTGGAAAGGAGGGCTTGCATACGCAAACGTGCTTGTTTCCATGGTCTTTGCGGGAATATCCGGATCCTCGCAGGCAGATACATCAGGTGTGGGGAAAATCTTCATTCCCTCTATGGAAAAGCAAGGATATGATAAAGGAACTTCTGTTGGAGTTACGGCAGCATCCTCTACTCTCGGATCCATAATTCCTCCGAGCATTACAATGGTTGTGTACGCCGGTATTGCAAATATATCAACTGGGGCGCTCTTTATGACGGGCATTGTACCGGGCATACTGCTCGGTATTGCCCAGATGCTGGTGATCAAAGGCTATTCCAAAAAGAAGGATTTTCCACAGAGTGAAAGAGTCCCGCTCGGAACGGCGCTGAAGCACACCTTGATTTCAATGCCCGCACTTCTGACGCCGATTATTCTGATTGGCGGCATTGTTTCCGGATTGTTCACGCCGACGGAGTCTGCGGCTTTTGCATGTATTTATGCGCTCCTTGTTGGAAGCTTTTTTTATCGTTCCATTAAAATCAGACGTCTTCCGCACATACTGGTCGAGACAATGAAGATGGCTTCGCTCTCCCTTTTTGCGCTGGCTACTGCTAATGCGCTCGGCGAATTGCTGAGTTATTATAGGCTAAACGTATTGGTGCAGGGATTCTTTACAGGGCTGCCTGGAGGAAAACTTATATTCCTCTTTGTAGTCGTCGTATTCTTTATGTTCGTCGGAACCTTTATGGATGCGGTGCCGGCAATGATCCTTTTTGTTCCAATCATCCTGCCTTCTGCTACCGCGCTGGGACTTAGCCCGATCATCCTTGGCCTCATCATCATTGTGACGCTGGCATTAGGACTCGTCACACCACCATATGGTCTCTGCCTGCTGCTGGCGTCGAGTATCAGCGGGATTAGCATTGAAGAGGGATTTCATGGGGCTCTGCCTTATTTCCTGTCATCTCTGGCAGTTCTGCTGCTGATGCTTTTGTTCCCGAATTTTTGGCTTATGATACCGGCAGCAGTCTTTCCGGGTATGTTCTGATTTTCGAGCAGGAATGAATGATACGAAGGATATAATTAATAACGCTGAAAAGTGAAAATATTCCGGGGTCGTAATACTCGACCCCGGAATGTTTTTGCTCAAATCTTTGTCATTTCACTGTACCGCGCTTTGTTTTCTTTTGTAAAGCCGAGAAGAACATCTGGGTTCTTTTGTACAATGGTCATCAGAGTTCTGTCGATCACTTCCTTTTTGTGTTTGAGGGGGATCAGCTGCTGTCTCGTTTTGTCGCGCATGCAGCAGACGACAAAACTGTTCACTTCAATAAAGTTTCTGCGCACAACGTGCTTATAAGCCCATGCGATGTCTTTGTACGGAACAATGGAACAGCTGTTTTTGTCAAATATGAAATGATCCGTTAAGATGATTCCTTCGCTTGCGCCATCGGAACCATAAGCACTAAGCTCTCGGAAGGACTCGACAAGAAGTCCGCCGCTCTCAAGTTTCTTCAGAGATCTCTCAAGGTTCTTTTTTTTCTGTATTTCGTTGAGAAACAAGATAAATGCCACAATTGCGCAGACGGCTGAAAAGACGGGAAGCGCAATTAGACCCTGGTTTCTGGCTGTTATGTTTGTGTCCAGATAATAATCTCCGAGGTAGTAAGCCATTTCCTCTTCGGTTTGCTCATAAGTTTCGGCAATTGTCTGGAGGAGCTGATCCGGAAAAGCCGTGGAATACCCGGTCACTTTTACCGGAACAGGGGCAGCGGGAGCGGCTGTTTCATCAGATGAGGAACTCAGCCAATATTCGTACTGCGCCTGCATGGAAGAGAAGTCCTTTTGTGTCATTTGTACCAGATAGAGGAGTTCGTCAGCCCCCTGCACGACGAAATAATACTCGCTGCCCCTGACAGCGCACCAGTCGTCAACGCCGATCACATCCAGCGAAACATACTTTCCTTCCTGCTCGCTGTCTATGGGGTCAAACGGCAAAGCGGCTTCACGCAAGCGATTCATGCGCAATACACCCCATATAGTTAAAAGTATTACTGCCGCCGCACACAGGATCGCAATCACTGTTTTGGCGCCTTTTCCCGTTTTAAAGTATTCTCTGAAGTTTTGTTTAATATCTTCCATTAAGACCTCCTAAAAAAATGACTGTCACGGGCGGCGCAAAAACGCTAACCGAACCCGCGTAAGTAATTCTGATTCCGACGCACAAACGTGTTACAAACGAAAACGATTTTTTGCTAAATTAAACGGAAATTACGGCATGAGAAAGTTTATAGTAAATGTTAAATTGATGATAAATGGATGAAAAAATGAATAGAACATTCTTTAAAACAATTGTAAAATTGCCGTAACAATGAAATGCATGAAAAAGCGAGTTGTTTGAAAGGAGATGTTTTATGAAAAAGCAAGGGCTTTTCAAGGCTATTGCGCTGATGCTGGCAATTGTTCTGGCGGTAAGTTTGTATCAGCCCGGGAGCGCCAGGGCGGCGGAAACGTCTGCTGGCGCCTATGACACAACTGAAACGGCTAATGAGGAAATCGAGCCGGTTGAAGAGAACGCCGCTGACAGAGTGGAAAAATCGGAAGAAGAGATCGGCGACAATGAGAACGCTGGTGATAAGGACGGCACGACAGGTGAGAACGTTGAAATGGAAGAAATACCAATTGAGGAAAGCGAGAGTGATGCTGAAGAGAATACCGCGGCGGAGTTTTCTGAAGGCGAGGATAAGATTACAGTGGAAGGTGATGACGGGAACGCTGACGAAATCGCGGTAAAGGAGGAAAAGAGAGCTGTAGCAGAGGAGGCGGATGAAGATCCTGAGTGGTTTTTGCCAGAACTATGTGAAACAATCACGGTTTCCGGCTACTATATGTACCCAGGCTTCAGCGCTTACGGACTGACAGAAGGTGTCAAAGTTCAGGCTGACTGCGACATTTGAACTGACTAACTCAGATATCATGGGGAATCAGGCCGGGTTTGGAATTTACGCTTTTGATATAGCCGGGCTGGGCACAAAGGACGCAAAATATCTCAATTCTGTTGCCGTGGGCAATTTCAAGCTGCGCGACGGAAGTGAGACAAAATATCATCACAGCGGAGTCCGCGTTGTAACAGGTTATGAGTCCTATGACCCCACAAGTACTGCGGGAAGCGGAAGGAATCTGGACAACACAAGGGCGTTCAGCAAAAAGCCTGAAGCAGACGTGGTCGTTTCGGGTGAAAAGTTTACATAAACACTTGAGAAAACAGACACCGGATTCCTATGCTCTTACGAGGATGAGACCTTTGAGATCCCCGGCGTAAATAAGCTTATGGAACAGGAGGACGGATCTATAGTCGTCGCGCTGGCGGTAGGAAGGTGCAATGGGACGATCTCAGATATTCACTTTGAGAAGAATCCGGGAACTGCCACCTCGGACACGACGGTCAAAGAGACGGAACCCAAGGTCAGCGTATACTCCTCGAATACGACGGGAGAGCAGGAATACCTTGTTTATGGCAGATTCCAATGTTAAAGGCACTATAACCCTTTCCGGGAACGGACAGGAGCTTGGCACGGCGCAGACGGGACCCGATCTCGTTGCCAAAATAGAGACAGAATTGTGGAATCCGGGCGGAATAAACGAGATGGTTTATTCCTTCCTGCCGGACGAGACTGATCCAGATCTGACAAGTTACGAGCCGGTTGAAGGTATGTTGCCTGTAAAGTGGAGAGCACACGGAATCGCGAGAGAGGTCGTCTACACTTCTCCGGATGCGCCCGTAAACGGACAGGGAACGAGGGAAGACCCTGTGGATCTTCAGACAATGCTTAACAGCGCGATGCCGGGACAGACGATCATCATGCTGGACGGAACATATTCGTTGGCAGAGCAATATTTTATCCCAAGAAATGTTTGCGGAAAGGATGGCGAAGAGATCACGCTGATGCCAGAAATGACGCGGATGGTTTTGCGGCAAAGCTCACTTGCGGGGAAGGAATTGTTATCTACGGATGTATATCTCATCACAATATTGACGACGGCTGGGATCTGTACGCCAAGTCGACTACCGGCCCCATAGGCGCCGTAACGATCGAAAACTGCGTAGCGTACACCAACGGATTCCTTTTGGGAGATGATCCGTCTGACAGCAGCGTGGCTTTCGGAGAAGGAAACGGCTTCAAACTGGGCGGAGAAAATATGTATGGGGCGCACAAGCTGATTAATTCGGTTTCATTCAACAATTACGCCAAGGGAATAACCAGCAATTCCGGACCCAACTGTCAGGTCATCAACTGCACTGCCTATAACAACTCCTTAAAGGGAGGATCCTATAACTTGAGTTTGTATACAAAACAGTCAAATGAAAAGGCCTGGGTAGTGGACGGTGTGATCTCGCTGGCGACAAACGGGACTACAGCTGCAGAGCTGGGTTCTTCGAACGGCTTTCTGTATTCGCTCAGAAGCAGAACAAACTATCTGTTTGAGGGCGAGAAGTCGGAAAATAACCAGGGCGTCAGGGCAATGGAGGACTGGTTCGAAAGTACTGATGTATCGATTGTTCCCACCAGGAACCCGGACGGGACTATAAATATGCATGGCCTGTTGGTGCTTAAAGACAATGCTCCGGCGGACAGCGGCGCAAGAATTAACACCTCGTCCGGCGCGGCTTCCAAAAAACCGGATAGTAGCGGACCGGTTGCGGGGCAGGAGGCGCAGAGACTTGTAAGGATCGATATCGGGGAAGAATATACAGAAGATTCTCTTACAAACGTGGTTAAACAGGCGTCGGGCGCAGAAAATGCCTCCCAGCTTGAAACGTTCATGCGGTCAGCTGTAACGGACGACGAAAGGGCAAAAGCGATTCTGGATGGCGTAACGAAGGAGGACACGTCGGTCTACGAAGTTATTGTCTATGTGAGTTTTGACGGCGGAGATACGTGGATCACTGCGGACGAGGAGACCTTCCCGACATCCGGAGTAGACCTTGTATTTGACTATCCGGCCGGAACCGGAGCGGAAGCGTATGCTTTTGTCGCCGCGCATCTGATCACACAGGACATCAACGGAAGGAAGCAGGGCGAAATGGAGTTCCTTAAGCCAGTCGGAGAGGAAGAGGGGTTGAAACTTCATGTGGACAGCTATCGCCATTCGCGCTCGGCTGGAAAAAGTCGGAAGAGACGACAGCCGTGGAAGATTCGGCAGACGACAGCAATAAGAATACCGGAAAAACGGAAGCCGAGACGGGCAGCGCAGGCGGAAAAGAGAATGGAACCAGAAGCGGAACCAAGAGCGGTTCAGGCAGTGGGTCTTCCAGCACGTCTAAGACTAAAGGCGTAAGGTCAGGCGATGGCGCGCCTATAACTGAAACCACAGCGGTGATCGTGCTTGCCGCGGCTATAATCGCGTTTATTCTGGTTCATCGTATCAAAATAAACCGTAAATAGAAACAATTTGCAGGGAGAATAAAAGAATTATGTCAAAATAAACCTAATATATCTATAAAACCAATCTTATCCATCCGAGCTTTCGGTACTAATATATCAAACAAAGAGAGACGATATATTGACTCTCTGTATATATAA
>AUXO016229180.1_pt1 | contig 10160 bp, 5 predicted proteins | sample 768731 | NCBI WGS metagenome assembly AUXO01 (sample SAMN02715735, study PRJNA202380) | gut metagenome | biome: sheep rumen | host: Ovis aries | place: New Zealand: Palmerston North | reverse complement strand
GGTGCTGATAAGAAAACAATGGTTATTGAATCAGTAAAAGCAAGTTGCAAGGCTGCAGGATTAGACATTGATTTGTTTATTGATCAGTTAAGTGATTATATTGACCAAACAATTAGTTTTGTCAATGATATGTCTAAAAAGACTAAAAAGTAATTAAAAAATTAAAATAAATATTAAGATCCATTAGTTTGGGTCTTTTTATTTTTATCAATTAAATATGCTAAATTATTTGATAAGTTTATTAAATGTACGGGAGATTTAGCTAATGAAAGATATGTTTGCTACTTATGATGAAAATAGCAGTAGACCAGATCATACCCATAAACCATATAAGCATGAAATAAAGATTTTAGAGAGTCTTGATAATATTTCTATTGTATCAAATGGTATTAAAAATGAACTTGGCATCCGAGTAAAGCATAATACAGCATTTGATTTATATTTATACCTTGATGGTTGGGTTGAAGGTTCTACTATTGATGCTCTTTTAGCAGAAAGTAATGTACTTTTTAAAGTATATGACTTAAAACATAAATTGGTATTTGAAAAAACTTTTGTTGGTGCAGAAATTTTTAATTTCAATTCTAAATATTTAAAAGTTTCAATTAATGCTGATGAAGCAAAACTGCTAGACATCGATTCATATAAAATGAACATATCACTCATCTTTCCTGACGGTGATTATGAATTAATTACTGAGAATGACAGCTTATTAATTGTTAAATAGGTGGTACAGATATGAAGAATATAAATATTAAAACTACTTTAGCAATTTATCCAAGAACTAGCGCGCATGAGTTTTTATCTATTACTCGTGGAGCAAGTGCTGAGCTAACTTTTGACATATCTGAAAGATGATATACATTTAATCAATTAGAGCAAATAATTTTCTCATTAAAACAGAAGAAAAAAATATATTGGTACAGAATGTTTGAATATATTATTCCTACTGAAGATGAGGAAATAGATACATTTAAGACTTATTATACAAATGTTTCTGTTATAGAGGGTTTGCATTGTTCTGGTGATTTAGTGGAAGAGCCAGAAGATAATCCTATGGAAGCAGGTTATTGGGAAGTAGTTGATTTAGACAAAGAAAATGATCAATTAAATTATATTATTAATTCACATTTTACATACATAGTAGCAGATAATGGATTTGATTATGTTTCATTTATCTTATCACCAAAAGAAACAGCAGAGTTTGCTCCAACAACACCAGATTCTAACATAAAATTTGAGGTTGCTGTTAGACTAGACACTGATAAAACAGACGGTGATGATTTACTTGATTCTACTGTTATTGAAGCTCAACCACAAATTATTGTTAAAGATAGCTTATATGGTCAAGTTATTTCTAAGAATGCTGACTTAACTGTTAGTAATAGCCCAGATAGGCTTGCATCTGGTAAATTATCTGTAAGAGACTAAAGGAGATAGATATGTCAAGACTTTATACAAAAAGAACTTGGTTAAATAACCAAACAAAACTCAGTGCTAAAAACATGAATCATATTGAAGAGGGCATTGAGAATGTTGCACAAGCAGTTGAAAGCCTTATTGATGAAGGATTAGTTATTGAAGATATTCATAATCATCCTAATAAAGAGCTATTAGATAATATTACTGAAGCATTTACTACTGAATTAAAGAATAAGTATGATGCGCTTGATTCTAAATCAACTGTAACTGTTGATGCTAGTGGCACATCAGAAAATGTTGCTAAATATATTACTATTGATGGAGTAGAATATAAATTAGCAGGAAGTCAAGCAACTCCAATTTTTTCAGAAGATGGAATGTCTTTAGACTATTTGACAGATGCTGGTATCTATGAAGTACATAATGCTGCAGATGTACCACCTAATACTACTAATAATGGTATTTTAAATGTATCTACTCTTGCAGATGGTCGTTATTATCAAGAATGGCTATCAAGCACAAATAGAGCAGTTAGAATTTTTGATCCAAAAGAAGCTGGTTTAATGTTTTATGTTAATGATGAACTTGTCCCACAAGGTGAAGTTCATTTGGCTGCAGGTGGAACATATACTTTAAGAGGCGATTTGTCTGGCTGTGTTATTATCGGAAATAATGAAACAGCCATTAATAATAGAACTAAAATTAATTTAGACGGTGTAAATATTCAGACAGAAGCTTTTGAATCCTGTATAAATTATACATCATCTGGCAGTAAATTAGTTGTTGAAGTTGCAAATAATTCAGATAACTATTTAGTTGTAGGAGTGACAGGCAGTAGAAGTGATAATGACTTAGGTGCTATTCATTCTGAAAATAATATGTTACTTACTGGCGTAGGTAAATTGACAATTAAAAATACAAAAGGTCATGGTATTAGAGCTTCTGAATTAGTTATTACAGGTAATATCCATGCTTATTTAGATACTGCTCATGATGCAGTTCATGGTGGAAAATTATTAAAGATTACCGGTGGTTATTGGGAAGTCGAAAATGCTAATGATGCTTTTAGTGCTTCACAAGGCGGAAGTGATGACGGTAAATTATTAATTCTTGGTGGTGAGTATAATATTCATGCTTGTAATGAGGCAGCATTTGAAGGCAAATCTGCTAATGGCATTAAAAGAATTATTAATTCTACTATTACTTTTGGTACCGGTGTTTCTAAATTATTTAATGCAGCAAGAGCATCACAAGAAAAATATGAAATTAAAGTATTTAGTGGTTTAAATGAAATTGTTAATAATTCAGAAAATACACTCCCTGAATTAACTAATATTAAAACCATATTTGGTACTCCATATTTAGCCATTGATGGTGATCCAGTTGATATTACTGGAACTGAAGTAGTACTTTCACCAACAAGTGATACTGAATATTTAATTAAAGGAGATTGGACAGGAAAGAAAATTATTTCAAATCCAGCCTCTGGAGTTAAAGTAGATTTTAGAGTCAAGGATTTATACTATGAAACATCTAATGATGAAGTAGCTGAAATTAGTACTTTATTAAATGCTGCACCATTTATTGAACATTTTGGTGATAAACGTATTAAATTTTCCATAGATGAATTCTGCTTAGCTTATATTAAAAAAGAAACAATAGCAGCAATTAGAACTGCTCGAAATATTCAAGTTAAAGGTAAAGGTGATTTATTCTTAACTTGTACTAATGGTGAAGCACTATCTGCTCCAAATGGATATACCGTTTTAGGTGGTGATGGTGTTCGTAGCTTAACAAATAGCCATTCAGGTATTACAACTGCAAGCTTACGTTTAGGTGAAGATCCAGATGATGTTGATGAAAAATTTGCTGATAATGCAAGTAAACGTGGAGCAAGTGATACTGCTGTATATATTATTAATAATGATCAAGATATTACATTGTCATCAACTGATATATTAATTACATATATGAATAGAATTATTGCTACCCAGTATTTAACTGGCTTAGCAATATTAGGCTCTATTCAAGCAGCTGATGAAGCAAGCAGTTTAGAAGTTCAATCTGGTGAAGTTCTACAAAAAGAAGGCTCACCTTATGTAAATAGTGCAATGGTTTATGCGCTAGCTAATAGTTTAATAAAAAACGGTGTAGATAAGACTTACATTGTGCCGGTCGGTATAAACATCACTATTCCAGTTTTTGAAGCTTTAAATACAAATGTTTGAACAGTTTATGCTGGCGATGGATATTCAAAATCACAAGTCGATGCTAATTTTGTGCCAAGATCAACATACGAGTCTGTAGTTAATGATTTATTAAGAAGAGTTGAACTATTAGAGGCAGCAATTCCAACTGCTCCAGAAACTACTGAACCTGAATTATCAGAAGATGGTAATTTAACATTAAATAATGTTACAATAAATGAAAATGGTGAGCTTGATTTAGGAACATTAGCTAAATTATATGATGATGGTTCATTAAACTTATAACAGAGGAGATAAAAAATGTCAGTTAAAAAGATTATTGTTGATGGAGTTGAACATCAAATTGATTACAATGCATTAGAAAATTTGCCAGACTTAGCTGCTATTATGCCTAAATATGCACATTTTACTGTTGCAGAAGAAGACAAAGAAAAAATTAAAAAAGTATATATTCACAAATATGCTTGTCCAGAAAGGTTTGATGATGAACCAGAAGGATATAAAGTAGATAATGATAAAATTACTCAAGCTGTAATCATGGCACGTGATGGTGATTTTGGTTATCATGCCATTGATGGAACAGGTCAAGTTAACTTTACAGTTGAGTTTAATAGTGCTTATAAAACTGGCTACGTAGTTCTCCCTGTAATCACTAATACAGATGGTTCAGAGGTTCCTGCTTATAGTAATTTTAAATCAAAATATTCTACTGGATTAAACTGTCCATTAGGTACAGTATTAGGTCCAGACTTCTATGGTTTAGTTACTGATGGTATTTATAGAATTACAAAAATAACAAAAGATATTAATGTTGAATTACATGTAGTTAAAGAGGCTGATTTGCCTGCTCATACTGTTACTTATAATCTTATTAATCCAGATAATGTTGATGCTGTTGTTACTACTTATAGATGTGTTGACGGAATTGAAAAAATTTATAAATATGGTGTTTATGATTCAGCACAAGCTATTTCTGCAGAAAATCCAAAAAATGGTTATCCAAAAGAGTTCCAAAATGTATTAACATTTAGTGGTGGTGCTGCTGTTGATTATACTTATGACAAAGGGTCAGGCTTTAGAAGTAATGCTACTTTAGCTGAAGGCTCTGCAGCATTGCAATTTACAGTAACAAATTTACCAGAAGGTTATAAAGCTACAGCTGATATCTCTGGAACACAGGGTACTGATCATAATGGTCTTGAATATACCGAAGATTACGGAGGCTATTTTAAAGGCAAAAAGATCGCAGGCAATGTAATTGTTACTATTACAATCAGCGATGCAGTAGGTGTTACATATAATAGTCCAATTGATGCTTATCAGTTTGGAGATGGCAATTTAGCTTCTGCTTCTAAGCGTTCTGATTTTACTTTTGATATCTATTATAACTTAGATAAGACTAATAATAACAGTGATCATCACACTTTATTACCAAATCCAGCTACATTATTAGACCGTATTGCTTCTATCACATCTAATGGTGTTGCATTAGTTGCTGGTGAAGACTACTTTATCAATGCTGTTCAATATAGTCCTGATGCAGATAATGTTAAATGGCAAAGCTACAAAGATGCAAGTAAAAATACTTGGTATATCTTAAGTGATGGTACAACTGTTAGTGCACTCGAAGCTACTGAGGAACAACTTGCTTTAAGAGTTCCATCTTATATCAGTGGATTATCTGGAAAGAAAGCTACAATTACTATTGATCATACAAAGATTACTGGTGATATTGTCATTACAACAGCTATTCCAGCAAATGCATAAAATTAATATTAGTTTTAAGAAAAATTAATAAAAATAAAAGCAGTAGAAATACTGCTTTTTATTTATAATTATTAACATTAATTGCTAAATTATATGATAATTAAGTTCGACAGTAAAGGAGTTAACTATGGGTTCAATTGGATATACAAGTTTAAATAATATAATTAAAATAAATCGTGGCGATACTTTTTCCTTTGACTTAAATATTGCAGATGATTCCTCTCCAACTGGCAGATATATTTTAAAAGAAAATGATACATTATATCTTGGTATTATGGATCCACGTCAAAAATTTGAAGATGCTTTGATTAAAAAAAGCTATACAAAAGACGATTGTGATGAAGAGGGTAATTTTATTATTACAATAAAGGCAGAGGATACTATTGATTTGTGCCCAGGTGTATATTATTACTCAGTTAAACTACATCGTGTAGTAGATAATGAAGAAGAATATGTCGATGAAGTTTTAACAATTATTAATAAAACAAAGTTTATTATTTGTGATTAACAGGAGACTACTGTAGATGGCTATAACTGGAAAAATAACACAAAATAAAACACTAAATGGTGAAATTGGCGTTAAAGAGCAAGCAGTTGATACTGTTAATAGCTCAATTAACAAAGGTGGTGCTGGAGGTGGAGACCATAAACGTTTAGTTAATAGAAATCTCCCAGATCAACACCCTATTTCAGCAATCACTGGCTTACAAGAAATATTAGATGGAAAGCTTGATTCTGAGTCTGTTTTACCATTAATTGAAGATGCTGCTCATAATAAAGCAGTTGGTTTATTTTTTGATATTGATAAAAAATTATCAGATAAATCATATTGGTATTTAACCTCAGAAATAGACCCAGATACTGGCACTGGAACAATTGATTCAGTAATCTCTGGCCCATATAATCTCGGTGCTGGTGGAGGAGGTTCTGGCGGAGGAACTGGTGTCACTGATATCACATTAGACCCAGCAATTGATCCTGAAACTGGAACTGAAATGTGGCCATTATATGTTGCAGTCGGCAGTGCCTGCACTATTGGTGTTGTTTGGTCATCATCAAGAGATGGTAAGTCCACTGGACGTGGTACTGTATATTGCTATGTTAATGACAAGCTAATAGAGACAAAGGTTACTCAACAAGGTCTTGTTACTTTTGAGGTTGGTGACTGAATTGTTTCAGGTGAAAATAAAATTGAAATCAGAGTAGCTGATGCTTATTCTAATAGCAAAAACTATATTGCTATTACTTCTGGTATTACTTTAAAACTTGCATCTAACTTTGAAGATGATGTTAGTTATACAGGTGATATTACTTTTACTTATATTCCAACTGGTAATATTAGAAAAGAGGTATATTTCTTCATAGATGGAACACAATATGGTAATCCTGAAATTGTTGAAACATCTGGTGAACAATGAACAAAACTATTGCCTCAACGTTTATTAAGACATGGTTCACATACATTAGAGGTATATTTTACTTGTGAACTTGCTGGTGAGATAGTAAAATCAAATGTTTTATATTATGATTTAATTTGTTATGAAGCTGGCAATGTAACTCCAATTATTGCTTCTACTTTCAAGGACAGTGAAGAACAAGAGCAATATGTTTCATTTAATATTAGATACAGAGTATTTACTCCAGGTAAAAACAGTTCTACTGTATATCTTGTTACTGATAATGTAAGCTCTAATCCATTAACTATTGATCAAAAATATCATTTATGAGAATGTCGTTTTGATGTTCCAGGTACTCACACTCTTGAAATTAAGACAGGAAGAGTTTCTAAGAGATTTAATGTTAAAGTAATTGAAAGTACTGTTCATGTTGAACCAGTTACTCAAAGTTTAGCTCTTGAGCTAAGCTCATTTGGTCGTTCAAATGCAGACCCAATAGAGCAAAGAGTCAAATGGGATTATAATAATATCGAAAGTACTTTAACAGGTTTCAACTGAACTTCAAATGGCTGGGTATTAGACGATGATGGCATCACTACTTTACGTGTATCTGGAGATGCCAGAGTTAATATTAACTATCAACCATTTGCCACAGATTTTACTTCAACAGGAAAAACTTTTGAATTTGAAATTGCAACTTCTGATGTTAAAAACTATGAAGCTAGAATTTTTGAATGCCTTGACGGTGCTGATACTATTACTTATTCAACTATTTTTGCTGGTGAAGATACTAGAACTAAAAGATTTTTAGTTGAATCAGTTGATATTGATAAATTTACTTCAAAAGTTTTAAAGGCGCAAGGAACATATGCCTTTGTTTGTGATGGATATAATTGAGACTTAGATGGTACAATGGTTACGCCAGAAGCTCTTTTTGAAGATTATGGTATTAAAATTGAAGAGTATACATTAGACCCAGTAAATCCAGATGAAACAAGTCATTTCTTACCAGGTGATAGATTAACAGTCTATTATACTATTGCTGGTAATGGTTTCTATATTACTCCACAATTAGCAAAACTTCAATCAAGACAAGCATCATTATCAACTCAATATAAAGAGGGTGAAAAAGTTAAATTAGCTTTTGTAGTTGAAAGTCGTACTGAAGGAACTGCAACATTTAAGACAAAATTAATTTACATGTATATTAATGGTATCATGTCCGGTGTTGCTAGATATCCAGAAGGTGACAGTTTCCAACAAACACCTCCAACTAATATTACTATTGGCAACAACGACGCTACCGTTGATGTTTATATAATTCGTATTTATAACAGTGCTTTAACAAGACGTCAAATTGTTAATAACTGGATCGCTGATACAAGAAACCCAGTTTTAAAAGCACAAAGATACAAACACAATGATAATTATAGCGATGATCTTAAGATTGCATTAGATAAGGTTAAAAACCTTGGTAATCTACCATACATGATTTTGCATGGTGAGTCTTTACCAAACTTTAAAAAAGATAGAAAATATCTTGAAGTTGATTATGTAAATCCAGCTGACCCAGATAGAGACTTTCATGCTACTCAAGCTCGTGCTGACGTTCAAGGTACTTCTTCTCAATACTACTACAGAAAGAACTTTAAAATTAAGTTTGAGGGTGGTTTTGAAGATAGTAATGGAAACTGGTCAGAGCACTATAAAATGCGTGGAGATGATTCTAAGAAAGAAAAAACATTTACATTTAAAGCTGACGTTGCATCTTCTGAAGGAACAAACAACGTTGAATTATGTAGATATTTTGAAGATACAAAGAACTGGTTCTCACCGCCAGAATTACTTCCAGATGAAGACTTAGGAACATCTGATAGTAAAAAGCGTATCCGTGTCGGTATTGATGGTTTCCCAATTGTTATGTTCCATGATGCTGGAGATGGAAAAAATGTTTTCTATGGTAAAATGAACTTTAATAATGATAAAGACAATAAGAGAACATTTGGTTTTGAAGAAGGCGATGAATGTTGAGAATTTATTAACAACACTACACCATTAGTTCTTTTCCACAATGATGATTTATCAACATGACAAGACTCATTTGAATGTCGTTATCCAGAAGAATATGGCGATGATGAGCATGCTTATGGTACTGGTCCAGGTGAACTTACTAAATTACAGCAACTTTGTACTTGGATTGCATCAACTGCACGTTTAGCAACTGATACAGAAGAAGAAAAAGCTGCAAAATTAGCTAAGTTTAAGCGTGAATTTGATTTATACTTTGATAAAACATCTTCATTATTCTATTATCTGTATACAGAGTTATTTTTAATGGTTGACTCTCGTGCAAAGAACGCGATGGTTTGCTACTATAAATCAAGAACTCCTGGCGATGGCGGAAACAAATGGTTTTGGCTTCCATACGACATGGACACTGCATTGGGTATTAACAACGAAGGTCTTTTGGTATTCAGTTATGATAAAGAAGATACAGACTTACAAGAAGGCGCCTATATTTACAATGGACAAGACTCTACTTTCTGACAAAATTTAAGAGATGCATTCCCAGATGAACTCCGTAGAATGTATGTTGAACTTAGATCTGTTAATAGTGCAGATAGAGTTGGCTGGAGTTATGATAAAGCTGAAAAATATTTTGATGACCACCAAGCTGTTTGGTCTGAAACAATTTTCAATGAAGACTCTTTTACAAAATATCTTGAACCATATTTAAATAATCAAGATGCTACTTATTTAGGTATGGCACAAGGTTCTAAAGAGCAACAAAGAAAATGGTGGATGTATAATAGATTTAAATATCTTGATAGCAAATATAAGACAGGTGATGCTCAGGGAACTACTGTTATGCTTCGTGCTTATGCAAGAAGTAATTTTGAGATTAAGCCATATATTAACTGTTATCTTACTGCAGTTTTTGACCAAGCTACTGAAGGCTTAACAATTACACAAAAAGCAACTAAAGGTATTACTACTGAACTTATCCCACCAGCTAACTGGAACCCAGACCCAAATGGTACTGGTGGACGTGACTCTGTTGTTGTTTTATATTCTGCAGATTTAATTCAAGATATTGGTGATATTTCTGGATTTAAGCCAGGTTATGCAGACTTTTCTAAAGCTGTAAAGCTTCAGAGATTAATTATTGGTAATTCATCACCTTTATATGAAAATACAAACCTTAAGGGTCTTAATATTGGTGCTAACCACTTATTAACTTACTTAGATGCTAGAAACTGTAGAAACTTAGGAACAGGTGAAGGAACTGAAGTTACTCCAACTATTGACTTAGCACAATGTTATAGCATTGAAGAAGTTTATTTTGATGGCACACAGATTAAAGGTG
>AUXO014667603.1_pt1 | contig 10160 bp, 7 predicted proteins | sample 768731 | NCBI WGS metagenome assembly AUXO01 (sample SAMN02715735, study PRJNA202380) | gut metagenome | biome: sheep rumen | host: Ovis aries | place: New Zealand: Palmerston North | reverse complement strand
CTACAATTTTTATTTCTATCAATTAAATCAAATGTAACTGTAGCACTTGATGTATGAACTAAACCAGCAAGTGTAGACATACTAGCAGCAAGTACTAATACAATTACAATAGCAACAATAACAACATTTAAGCTTGATACCATCTTAGTAATTACATTACCTTTATTTACACCTTCTGCCATAAATAATTGTCCAAATCCACCTAGGAAATAACATCCCCCAGCAACTACTACAGCAAATATAGTTGAGATTAATGCACCTTTTTGAATTTGTTTTCCATCATTAATGGCATAGAATTTACCAACCATTTGAGGAAGACCCCAACATCCTAGAGATGTTAATAATACAACAAATATTAAGTGTACTGGATCTGGTCCAAAGATGGATGCAAATTGCCATCCTTTATTTGATAGTTCACCAATTGATTTAGTTAAACCACCATTTTGCATTAATACACCAACAACTACTAAAACAATACCAACTAACATAATAATACCTTGTACAAATGAGTTAATTGCAGTAGACATTAAACCACCAACAATTACATATGCACCTGTAGCAACAGATATAATTAAAATCCATACCCAGTAAGGAACTGCGCTTGAGAAACAGTTTGAAAATAGTGTTCCTAAGCCATTATATAAGGCTGCAGTATATGGAATTAAGAAGATAAATACGATTAATGCAGCAGCAATCTTTAAGCCTTTTGATTGGAATCTCTTACCAAAGAAATCAGGCATTGTTGCACTCTTCATCTTTTGTGTTACTTGTCTAGTACGTTTTCCTAAAACCTTCCAAGCAAGTAATGAACCAATAAATGCATTACCTAAACCTATCCAAAGTGCAGATACACCAAATAATAAACCAAAGCTACCTGCATATCCTATAAATATAACTGCAGAGAAATAACTAGTACCATATGCAAATGCACTTAACCATGGTCCTACTTTTCTACCACCAAGTACGAAATCATTTGAATTTGCTGCCTTCTTTCTACAGTAAAAGCCAATATAGAATGTTACTGCAAAGAAAATGACAATAAATAAAATCTTAATAAACAATTCCATTTTTATGTTTCCTCCTATTTAGTTGTTTGCTTTTCAACTAATCTACCACCACAATACTTTTCACGTAATTTTGGTTTTTCAATTTTACCTGTAGGGTTACGTGGAATATCAGCGAAGATAATCTTTCTAGGTCTCTTATATCTAGGCATTCCTTCACAGAATTTATTAATTTCATCTTCTGTTAGAGTGAATCCTTCTTTAACTTCTATAACAGCTGTAGCTATTTCACCTAATCTATCATCAGGCATACCGATAACGGCTACATCTCTTACTTTATCATTCTTTCTTATGAAGTTTTCTATTTCTACTGGATATAAGTTTTCACCACCAGTAATAATTACATCTTTCTTTCTATCAACTAAATAGATGAAGCCATCTTCATCAAGCTTAGCCATATCACCTGTATATAGCCAACCATCTTTAAGTATTTCTTTTGTTGCTTCTTCATTATGGTAATAACATAACATTACTCCAGGTCCCTTAACAGCAAGTTCTCCAACTTCTCCTTGCTTTACAGGGTTACCTTTATCATCTACTACTTTTGTTTCCCATAAATATCCAGCTTTACCAATTGCTCCAACCTTGTTTATATTTTCAATTCCTAAATGAACACAACCAGGTCCAATTGATTCTGATAGGCCATAATTAGTATCATATTGATGGTTAGGGAATACTTTCTTCCATCTAGCGATTAATGATGGTGGTACTGGTTGAGCACCTATATGCATTAATCTCCAACTTGATAAATCATAATCTGATAGTTTTAAATCTCCTCTATCGATTGAATCTAATATATCTTGAACCCATGGTACTAATAACCATACGATTGTTGCTCCTTCATCACTAACTGCATGGAAAATCCATTCAGGTTTAACCCCTCTAAGTAATACACCCTTACTTGCTGAAATCAAACTACCAAACCAATGCATTTTAGCACCTGTATGATATAGAGGTGGAATGCATAGGAAAACATCATCTTTAGTTTGCTTATGATGATTTTGTTCTGTTCTACATGAATTAATTAATGCTCTATGAGCATGTAGAATAGCTTTAGGGAATCCTGTAGTTCCACTTGAAAAATATATAGCTGCATAATCATCTTCATTTAAATCAATAACTGGTTTTTTAGAAGTATAATATTTTATTTGGTCTTCATAATTCTTAGCAAAAGGGACATCTTCATTACCAACAAATATCATATTCTTTACTCTTGGAACTTGATCTTTAATTGAAGAAACACGTTCAATAAATTCAGGTCCAAAGATTAACATATCTACATCAGCTAATTCTAAGCAATATTTTATTTCTTCAGCTGCATATCTATAATTTAGTGGTACAGCTAAAGCTCCTGTCTTTAAAACACCAAAATAAATTGGAAGCCATTCTAAGCAGTTCATTAATAAAATCGCTACTTTATCACCTTTTTTAATTCCTAAGCTTAAAATCATATTAGCAATTCTATTACTTGTTCTATTAAAGTCTTCCCAAGTAATACTTCTTCTGTATTGCTTTGCAGCAACAGGTTCAACAAGACTAAATTCTTTCCAAGTCTTATAATGTTCAGGCTTCTTAGTAGGGTTAATTTCTACTAATGCTTCATCATCTGGATATTGCCAAGCATTCCTTTCTAGTAAATCAGTAATAATCATAATTTCACTCCTTTTTTTATATAAAAAAAACGCCTTTCAAATAGAAAGGACGTATAATAACGTGGTACCACCTTTTTTTATTATTATCTTACGATAACAACCTCATCAAGCACTAATATGCTTTATCTCTATAACGGGAGAGCCCGGAGAAGCCTACTATAAGTTCAGCTATCTGCTCCAAAAATGTATTCAACATTAATATCTAATTACTTTTCACCAACCAGTAACTCTCTAAATAGAATTTTAATATCTACTTCTTTTTCATCATCGCATTTACAAAATTATCTTATCATTTTAAACTATTAAAGTCAATACTTATAAAAATAAAACCATTAGGTTCTCTAATGGCTTATCTATTTCTTCTTTTTTTAGGTTTTTCGAAGATACTATTTTCAGGATCTACAAGGCTTACATCGAAGTAAACAAATCTTTCTCCTTCATAATTTCTTCTACCAAAATAATAATCTACAAATGCTCTATATCCTTCATGATATTCAACATTTTGTTTAAAATGAACAATTAGATTCTTTTCTAAAGCTTTAATAGCTTGTTCTCTTTTAACGTTCATTAAAAACATATAATATTCAATACATACACTACTATATGAATCTACGAATCTAATATCAAAGTTATATTTAGCATCTTTCTTACCTTCAACAGGTGGAATCATTTGACTAAATAAAGCATTCATCTTTTTAGATGCTTGACATATTCTAATTAAATCTATAAATGCTCTTGGAATAACTGTTAAAATTAATAAAGCTAAGCATGGCCAAACTAATATAAAATCTACGATATAAAATAATACTCTTAAAAGTCCATGTTCATTTTCATCAATAATACCATTAGAATAATATATAATCTTTCTTCTTGTTCCAGTTGATTCTTCTTTAACAAATCCGTTAAAACCATGACCAACAAATGCACAAAAATCTTTATAGAATGGGAAGGAAGCTATTAGTGCACAAGCAACAATGCTCATTACAAAGAAAGGTGTAGAATCATCTTTATCAAAAAAGACTATTGCAAGAATTAATGCAGTTACTGAAATGATAAAGCATATAACTCTAAGAATAGTTCTATTAATTCTAATTCTACTAACTTGCCTTATATCTGCTATTTGCTTTTCAACATACATATTATAGCATTTAGGGCAGTATACTTCCCCATCCATTATTCCATATTTAGAATTAAATTGTTCTCCACATAAGCTACATTTAATAACACAATTAGACTTTGCCATTTGCATAGTTCGCTTATCTTTCATAATGCCACCGCCTTCATCTAAGAACTAAAAATGTAAATAATATTGGATAAATATCAAAAAATATTGATACAGAGATATAATTATTTTAACACGAAGTTTACCATTTTGAAACAAAAAATTAGATTTTTTTGTATAAAAAATACTTTGGATGTCCAAAGTACGTAATTCATAGTGGTGGGAGGAGGTGGTTTCGAACCACCGAACCCGATGGGATCAGATTTACAGTCTGACGCGTTTAGCCTCTTCGCTATCCTCCCAGGTCTTACGTTTCTCTATTGTATAATAGTTTTAATAAAAACGCAAGTACTTTTTTAAAAAAACTTAGAAAATATATTAATAAGTTTTAATAAACAGCTTTTTCATATAACGGCTTATTTTAGCCATAATCAATTAGATTCTTTTTTTATTTTCTTTTCAAGTTCGACTCTTGGAATCAATACAATTCTATTACAGTTAATACATTCTATTTTCATATCAGCACCAACTCTAATTATTTTCCATTTATCATTTCCGCATACATGCTTTTTCTTGGTAGTAATTATTTGATCAATTTCAAACATTATTTATCACCTGTAATTTTCTTAATAATTTCATTTCTTTTTTCTTTAGGAAAGCTAATAGTTATTTTATCTTCATTAACCTTAACCTTGCATCCTAAATAGCCTTCAAGCTTATTTTGCATTCTAGTATATTTACTACTAGATACTTTAATGGTCTTGGCTTTTTTTTCATTTTTAGTTATTTCTTCTACATCTCTAACATTTAAATTCTTAACAACTATTTCATTAGCTATTTCAATAATTCTTTTTTCATCTTTAAGTTTTGATAGTGGTCTAGCATGTCCACTAGTAATCTTACCCTCAGAAACTAAATTAGCTACTTCATCAGGTAAAGATAATAAGCCAACAACATTTGTTATATAACTTCTAGATTTACCTATTTTTTTGGCTAATTCAGCTTGTGTTAATCCTAATTCTCTCATGATTGTTTGGTAAGCAACAGCTTCTTCCATTGCGGTTAAGTTTTCTCTTTGTAGGTTTTCAATTAAGGCAATTTCAGCAACCTTTGATTCATCATATGCTCTAACTATTGCTGGGATAGTTTTAAGTTTTAATTTTTGACATGCTCTAAAACGTCTTTCACCTGAAACAATTATATATTTATCATTAAATTGTTTAACAATAATTGGCTGAAATACGCCGTTTTCACTGATTGATGAAGCTAATTCATCTATTTTTGATTCATCAAATATTTTTCTTGGTTGATATGGATTTGGTGATATTTTATTTAAATCAATATCAAGTACTACTTCACCATCTTTAATATCATTTATATCCATAAAGTTTTCTTCAAGTAATTCTTTTAAGCCTCTGCCTGTCTTATTCATTTTGCTTCATAACCTCCTTTGCAAGAAGTTTATAATTCTTTGATGAAGCTGCTTGTGGTTGATATTTTAAAACAGGTAATCCATAGTTAGGAGCAACAGCTGCCGCAACATTAGACATAATAATAGTATCAAATACTCCTTCTTTAAAATATTCTTTCACTTCATTTATTACAGCCCATCCTGTATTAGTACGTTTATCTAACATTGTAAATAAAACGCCTTCTATTTTTAAACTCTTCTTATTTTCTCTTTTATTCTTTTGAACTATTCTAATGGTATTCAATAATTGTGTTAAGCCTTCTAAAGCTAAGAATTGACATTGTACCGGAATTATAACTGAATTAGCTGCATATAAAGCATTTAAAGTTAATAATCCAAGTGATGGTGGTGTGTCTATGATTACGTAATCATAAGCTCCTTTAATCTTATTTAGTGCTTTTTCTAGCACATAATTTCTAAATGGATTATCAATCATTTTTAATTCAGTACCTGCTAAATCAACAGTCGCAGGTAAAACATCTATATCAATAGATTCTGGCTTAACTATGACATCTTTTGCAGGAATATCGTTACAAAAAACATCATATATATTATATGTTAAGTTTGATTTATCAATACCTAGTGATGTTGCTACACTACCTTGTGGATCTAAATCTACTAATAATACTTTTTTTCCATAAAAAGCTAGGGATGCAGCTAGATTAACACTTGTTGTAGTTTTTCCTACACCACCCTTTTGATTTGAAATTGCAATTATTTTTCCCATAGTTCTACCCCTTATTTTAAAGGATTCTTCTTTATCTGACTAAAACTTCTAGGATATTTATCCTTTGTTTTAGAAACCTTTCTAACCTTTAAAATTTTTCTTTCACTATTTTCAATAGGTAAATAGAATTTAATTTCACTAATTAATTCTCCCCCAAGTTCTTTAATAACATTATTACCTAAATCATAGCTTACAACCATTGGTAGGTAATAACCATTAACCTTGACTAAAGGCATACATAATTCTAACCCTATATTAATGTTTGCTAAAGCTCTAGATGTTACTACATCAAATGATTCTTTCTTATCAAATTCTTCTGCTCTAGCATGTATTAATTCTACATTAGTTAAATTTAATTCTTTTACAACTATTTTTAAAAATTCAATTCTTTTATTTAACGAATCTACAATAACTACTTTAATATTTGGAAAAGCAATCTTAAGTGGAATTGATGGAAAACCAGCTCCACTACCAACATCGCATAATGAAATGTCTTTTGTAAAGTCATATGCTTTTACAAGAGTTAAGGAATCATAGAAATGTTTTAAATATACCATCTCTATATCAGTAATTCCTGTTAGATTCATAACCTTATTATATTCTACTAATAATTCATAGTATTTTTTAAATTGTTCAAGTTGAATATCATTTAATTCAATGCCTAAATCTTTTAATTCTTTTATGAAGTCCATTATTTCCTTAAAGCAAATAATAGTTGAGTAATATCTGCTGGATTTACTCCGCTAATACGCATTGCTTGACCTATAGTAAGTGGTCTAACTTTCTTAAGTTTTTCTTTTGCTTCGCTAGCAAGATTTTGAATTGAATCATAATCAAAGTCTTCTTTAATTACTATATTTTCAGCTTCTAACATTCTTCTTGCTTGCTCATTTGCTTTTGAAATATAGCCACTATATTTAGCTTCAATTTCAATAGCTTCTATAACTTCTTCTTTGACTTCTAAATTGAACAATTTAATAATATCTTTATAATTTAATTCTGGTCTTTTTAATAAATCATAAGCACTAGTGCTTTCATTTAATTCTATCTTTCCGTTTTCAATTAAGTAAGGATTAGCCTTTTTTGGCGCTATTTTCTCTACTTTTAGAATTTCTTTATATTTGTTTATTAATTCTTCTTTTTCTAAATATTTTTGATATTTAGTTTCATCAAGTAATCCTATTTCATGACCATATTTCATTAATCTTCTATCAGCATTATCATGTCTAAGTAGAAGTCTATATTCGGCACGTGATGTAAGTAATCTATATGGATCTCTAATTCCTTTTGTGATTAAATCATCAATTAATACGCCAATATAAGCTTCATTACGTTTTAAGATTAATGGTTCTTTATTATCTAATTTTAAACTTGCGTTTATACCAGCCATTAAGCCTTGGCATGCGGCTTCTTCATATCCGCTGGTTCCATTTACTTGACCAGCAAAATATAAGCCTTCTATCATCTTTGATTCAAGTGTAGGTTTTAATTGCATTGGATTAATTGCATCATATTCTATGGCATATGCATATCTTTTAACTCTACAGTTTTCTAAGCCTGGTAATGTTCTAATCATTCTATCTTGAACATCTTCTGGCATAGATGTAGAGAAACCTTGAACATATGTTTCATTTAATTCTAGGCTTTCTGGTTCTAAGAATATTTGATGACGTTCTTTATCCTTAAATCTTACTATTTTATCTTCAATAGATGGGCAGTATCTAGGACCTACTCCTTCAACTACTCCTCCATACATTGCGGATTTATCTAGATTATCTAATATAATTTTCTTTGTTTCTTCATTAGTATAAATTAAATAACAAGGTACACTTGGTCTATCATATACAATATTATCAAAGCTAAAAGTCCACTTTTCATCATCACCATATTCTACTTGACCTTTGGAAAAATCAATTGAATCAGTAAATATTCTTGATGGAGTACCTGTCTTTAATCTAATAACTTCAAAACCTAATTCCTTAAGTTCGTTACTAATACCACTACTAGTTTTTTGACTATCAGGTCCTTCTTCTTTAAAGTTATGGCCTCTTAAGATTCTACTACGCATATATGTACCTGTAGTAATTATGACACTTTTTGATTCTATTTCTTTTCCATCAAATAATACGCCACAGGCTTTATTATCTTTAACTAAAAATCTTTCAACATATCCCTCAAGCAAATCTAAGTTTTCTTGATTTTGTAATGTTTTAAGCATTTCTCTTGGATACATTTTCTTATCTGATTGAAAACGTAAGGCTCTTACTGCAGGTCCTTTACTACTATTAAGCATCTTAACTTGAATTTGCGTTTTATCAGCATTTCTAGCCATTTCTCCGCCTAAAGCATCTATTTCTCTAACTACTATTCCTTTTGCAGGACCTCCAATAGATGGATTACAAGGCATAGAACCAGTCATGCTTAAGTTTCCTGTTATTAATAAAGTCTTTTTATTTAATCTTGCAGATGCTAATGCAGCTTCACAACCAGCATGTCCTGCGCCTATAACAATGCAATCATACATCATAAACACCTCTTTATAAGAGAGCAAAAACTCACGTGGGTGAGTTTATTACTTTTTGATTTCTAAATATTTTTTAACAACATTTTCTACAGTAAATCCATACATTGGAACAATTGTTTTAAGTGGTGCTGAGATACCAAACTTATCAATTCCAAGTACATCATCTGCATATTTATACCAACCAATTGATGTTCCCATTTCAATAGCTAATGTCTTAACACCCTTTGGTAATACTTCTTCTCTATAAGCAGCACTTTGCATATCAAATAAATTAGTTGATGGCATTGATACTACTCTAACAAATACATTTTGTTTTTCTAATTCCTTTTGAGCTTCTAAAGCTAGGCTTACTTCTGAACCAGTAGCAAGTAGGATACCATCCATTTCGCCTTTTGCTTCGCTTATGACATATCCACCTTTACTTACGCCATCATAACTTGTACCTTCAAGTACATTAATGTTTTGTCTAGTCATAAGAATAGTTGATGGAATCTTATTAAACTTAAATGCTAATTCAAAACAATATACTGTTTCATTTGGATCAGCAGGTCTAAATAAAATCATATTTGGAATTGTTCTAATGCCAAATGCTTGTTCGATTGGTTGATGAGTAGGTCCATCTTCACCTACTGCAATAGTATCATGAGAGAAAGCAAATACTGTTCCTATGCTCATGATTGATGCCATACGCATAGCTGGTTTCATATAATCGCTAAATACGAAGAATCCACCAACAAAGGCTTTTATACCTGCATGAAGTACCATACCATTTGCGATAGCTCCCATTGCATGTTCTCTAACACCAAAATTAATATTTCTACCTAATCTATTTTCCTTAGTGAAATCTCCATCAGCTCCCTTAACCATGCATGAACATGAAAGGTCTGCAGATCCACCAATCATACATTCGATATATTTAGATAATTCAGCTAATGCTTTACCACCAGCAACTCTTGTTGATAATGATTCGCCTAATTCATAAGTTTTTAAATCAGGAATTTCAAAATTGTTGCTTGCAGCTATGCTTAACTTTTCATATAAATCAGGATATTCCTTTTGATAATCTGATAATAATTTATTCCATTCCATGTGCTTCTTACAGCCAAGTTCTTTAGCACGTTGTTGATAGAAATCATATACTTCTTGTGGAATAACGAAATCTTCATATTCCCAGTTATAGTTCTTTTTAATTATTGCTAAATCTTCAACGCTATAAGGCTTTCCATGACAGCTTGATGTTCCAGCACCTGGTGCATTATATCCAATTGTTGTTTTAATTTCAATAATTGTTGGCTTATTAGTTTCTTTCTTTGCTTCGATAATTGCTTTATCAATGGCGTTAATATCTGTTCCATCTTCTACTTTTAGATATTGCCAATTTAAAGCTTCATATTTCATCTTAGTGTTATCACTATAAGTCATATCAACTCTACCATCAAGTTGAATATCATTTGAATCATATAAAACAATTAGTTTTCCTAAACCTTGGTATCCAGCAAT